>Ga0126337_10002507_pt1 | contig 11737 bp, 10 predicted proteins | sample DipCmetagenome_FD_92527 | JGI IMG/M metagenome (GOLD analysis project Ga0126337, IMG submission 92527) | Coral microbial communities from La Bocana,Puerto Morelos, Mexico - Diploria C A metagenome | ecosystem: Host-associated > Invertebrates > Cnidaria > Coral | place: La Bocana,Puerto Morelos... | reverse complement strand
GTATATCCCCTACATCCAGGAATCCATCGCAGTCGCTTTGGGCCTTGATCCGTCCCAGGTCGAAACATTTCCCCGGTGAGTGTGCTAAGTGGTGAGTGACAGGAGTAACGATTAACATCTACTAGCGTACTTAAAGTAGGAATATACAGGACTTACAAACCAGTTCCTAGCGATGTACTAAATTCGAGTGTCGAGCAGCTCATGAAATTTCACGATAGATGATGGTTGATAGGAGGAATCTGCACCAGATTTCAAGTATAGGCGAAGTATTTGGAGTTCTATATATATATATATTATTATATGGCAATTTGATGATATGTTATATACCTCTAAAGTGGACACTGTCCCTCCAGTATTTCTGTTTTACCAATTTACATTTTCATGCCTTTGCGGGGTGTTCGATCATTTCGGAAGAGTCAGGAGTCAGGAGTCAGGGTAAAAACCCTGAGCAAATCCCTGGGAACTTATATAACTCAGCCTTATATAAGCACGTATCTCTAAGCAGCCCAAAAGTAGTTCAAAGAGAAAGGAATCTGAAAAACACATACACACCTACGTTCAGGTTTGTAAGATTATGATAAGTACACCAAGATTAATTCTACGCTTTGGGGCTTATACCATCGCCTGAATGAGCCCACAAAGAAGAAACTATATAATCTATTCAAAGCCTTTCCAATTGGTGTGTTTGTTGGTTGTTGCTTCTGGTGGTGCTGGTGCTGGTAGTGTTGGTTGTAGTGGTCATCCTGCTCGTCGTAGTCATCAACAACAACAACAACAACAACAACAACAACAACAGTAACAACAACAACAACAGCATCGGCAACAACAACATCATCATCATCATCATCATCATCATCATCATCACGGTAGTAGTATCTACCTGTGTTTGCTCTTGCTGTTGCAGTTTTTTATTCTGACTACTTGTCCACCAACCAACTGAAAATTGCTCCATTCCCCAGCCAACCAGCAGGTCCATGTGGTGGGCCTCGGCGCCTCCATCAAGAAGTGGGCTGTGCCCAGCAACGGAGCTCACAAGAACGCAGAAAACTTGTGACGGAATTCCTCCTCTTCTCTTGAGAGACACTTCTAAGGGGTTGGTGATTGATGGCGTTGTTATCATTTTGTTCAGATGCATCATTCAAATCTGAATCCATGTATGAATGTGTGTAATATATATATATATGTGTATAGATCCATATAAATAAATCTCGCATTTGATGTATTTTGTCAACTTATCTTCTAGGGATTCGCATTGACCAAGAGTTGCATTGCATGATGGTTGCTTCGTTGTTTCCGAACCTCAAGGGTTGGAGGAAATTCTCTCCCAAGACTGGCCAAACAATTCAGGTTAGTGAATGTTTATAATCAATGAAGGTGAATTGGGTGAATCGTGCGATCATGTTCAATGGACCCAGAAGATCTGAGATCACGGGTGGTGATGGTTTATCAGCTGATGACATTGACCTTTTTTGTACGGGATCGTCCTCACGAAGAGGTAAAGATACATCAACCATCTTGGAGGTAGGATGACCACCCCATGTAAGAGCTCTTGACTATGCCATTCTGCAATTGGAAGCTTTTTCACTTGAACCGAAACACTAAACTCAGCATCCCGCTTCCAATGAAGTACTCGTAGCTACTTGGGTAAGGTATGTAGACATTCTCAACTCATCATCGGTGATCGATCCATGTTTTTGGAATGCATTTGGGCGGTCTTGCAGGTCACTTCTTACCAACAGCTTGGATTTGGCAACTTGGCCTGTTTAGCGCTGCAGGGGAAAGTTTCCTTCAACCAGTAGGAAAGTGACCTCTTTGCTTCTAAGGGGCTTGGCTTGCGTGCCATTTTTCCATTGGTTTTTGAGAAAGATGACATATAATTGGGCATTTGGATGTGTTCCGGTGATTTTGGATGCGGCCAACATGCCTAGTCTCTTCGATGACTGTTAGAACGAATTCCTTTGGATTTCTTTGAGTCAGGCCCACAGGGTGTTCAAATCAACCAATGGTTAAGTGGTGCTGAAGCCCGGTGGTTTACTATCCTAGGAAACTTAAACTAGATTTTAGACACGGTACGCATTGGTTGAGCTGATTTTAGAGCTTTGACAGTCTTTCCAAGGACCCAGCAACCCAGTTAACCATTGTTTGACCAAAAGAAAAGCATCGTATGGCGTTGGCTCGGAATTCTTGGACCCCCCCAAAAAAATGGAACCCACCAATTTTTGTATTCCTGTTGGTATTTCAGTAGAGCCATAGTCATATAATCATGTAGATATCCAAGATATTCGAAGGCGCACATCTTTCCTGGATCTAGCTGCTTCCAAAGCATCTTGAAGGAGCGATTGGAGCTACTAGAGACAAATGCGACAAAAAGTTGTTTTTTTCAATAGGGAATCCACCTGGTTATTTCCGGATGTTCCAGCTTGATGGAATCTTACTCTTTTGGACAGATTTCTTGCTTTATGACGAGGGCCCCTTCCTCAACTACCAGCCTTGTATATCGCCATCGCGGCGATCGCGAAAAAGGTGCCATAAAGATCCATGAAGTGGTGGAGCCGATGTTCTTTTCTATATAAATCTATGAGCATGAATACTTCACCAATGGGACCGCCCCGTCACTCGGCTCCTTGGATTTCAGGTCATTGAAGGGTCCAATGTCCCGTTCCTCAGAGCTACAGGGATGGAACCGGGCCACCCTGGTGAGTGAAACTGTGAAACATGAATGATATCAATGGGTCACAAAAAAAAAGCAGCAACAACAACAACAATAACAACAACAACAACAACAACAACAACAACACTTGGTTGCTTAATAAAAGTAACCCAAAGTAATATAGTTGTCAGTATATCCCAGAAGGATATGATGTACAAATTCATAGCGCATTCTAGATACCCCGTGAACCAACCAGTGGAGTGGGATGGGCTGACGGCAAGCGCTGTCTAAGAGTAGCAAGGGATTCTTGATTCCTTAAACATGTAGCGCCTGAAACTCAAAAGAAGGGCCTAAAATGATTTGCCTTGTGAATTCTAACCAAAGTAGTGCTATTGTTTACAGTTGCTATTCCCTCAACCGAAATTTTGAGGTGGTGGTTGCAAACATTTGCTTGATCTGCACTTTCTATAGATGGAAACATGAAACAAAACTGTTCAGGCCTCTTAGGGTGCACTATGACCTGACCTGGTTTACATTTCAGAGAACTCCCCAAACCACCTGACATTTCATGTGAAGACGAAAAAATACGAATCTTGATTTGTGGTTTGCATCGATTTTGCCATGGTTTACCTGCTCATCATTTGTTGCAGATACCCCGGCTCCATCAGCCACCATCAGCCATCCGCCGTTGCATTTCGGCGAGGCCACGTTGCTCACGGCCAACTTCTCGTCGGGGGAACTCGTTTGGACAAATTGAAAGGAGGAGTGTCAAGTGTTAACTTGGACATGGTTGGACAATAGTTAGCAGATGGCCGCCAAATGAGGCGTTCCATACATAGAATTCGCCATTGCCGTGGGATTTGAAGGGTCTGGAAGTTTTGAGACACGCAAAAGATTTTTTGTCAAAATTCAAAGCACAGCCGCTGTCAAGTTGGGTTGGTGCAAGGGTAAGGCTTAAACCAATGCCAACTGTGCCATGCGCCTTTCAGAGAGGATAAGAAAGGTTGGTCCTATGTAACGTCCTGAAACCTTCCCAAAAATGTGGCCGTCATCGGATGTTGTTGGCATTGTCAACATCCTGACAACCATTGATGTCCTTAGTGCCGGAAAGGCATTTTCATGGCTAGTTTCACTTCTCTGCGAGATCCAGGTCTGTCTACAATGACTTCTTGATCAACTTGGAAGAGGTCGGGACAAAATGAACAAAGCTCTAGGATGTGGCGAGTTTTTCTCGAGCTCTTTGGGAAATACATGGAAATTACTTGATAGCAATAGCAGAGACATAGTGTTGCCATGGAGACATAGTGTTGCCAGGCAAAACTCACTATGATAATAATTGAGGTAATATGTCAATGCGTAGATATCCAGTGAATTGTCCAGCTGACCATTGTTAGCGCAGCATCATACTGCCTCATCAGGAGTTCAAAAAAGAGAAAAAATATGATATGGGTATGTTTCAAAATTCCAGATCCCCAAATCCTCTGAACATGGTTCATTTTAGGAAACTTATGGATTTGGAGACCCACCCCCCACACTGAGACACACTCATAAGGTCTCATGAAATTCTTGGGAGCCAAAAAAACATCCTGCTTACAGCTTGGTACATCGCTCCCTTTCAGTCAACATGTAGCAGTGACAGGACCCAGTGACGTCACTCACCGGTATTTTACATTTAAGTTTTACTCTAGGGATCCACCTTGTGAAAACGGATTTTGCAAGGCTGGTAATGTGTGATTCTATTGGTCCAGACTTAAATCTATTGGTTTCTTGACTACACCAGCTGGAAAGTAGATGGGTACCAAGCCACTCCCAGGCTTGGGTAATTTAGTACGTGGCCATCATCCTTGTGAAAGAGCCACTAGAAATAGAAAGGACCACCAAGGACATGTTATGAGTTGGCATCTATGTGTTCCTACTGTTTTGCTTTCACCTTGCCATTTTTGAGGGCCGACATGAAAGTCAGAAGAGCTCTCCAACAATCATTCCGATAACACTCAAAACTGAAAGTGAAGGAAGGCTTTCTCAGTTTACGTTTTTGTTTAGTTGTCATCAGTCATTTAAGTAAGTAAACCATCAATTTCCATGTAAACACCTGCCTGTCTGTTTGGTTTGGTTTCCTTCAACGGGCCCCGAAATCGATGACCGATGGATGGAAATCTTTTTTTTTCAGCAACAGGTCTTGGTGGATTCCAATCTGCAGGTTCCAACGGTTTTCCGTTCGGGAAGCTCGGGAAGTTGCCGCCACGGTTCGTTCCGGTTTCGGTCGCTGATGTGGTTGTTTGTTGATGGAGAAAGGTATCCAAAATTTGTCAAATGTATATATTACCTATATATTATATATATATACATATCATGTTTATGTATATTATCATTTTCCTTTTACGTGTATTTTATATGTATATTAAATTTGAATGCGATGAAATGTTCAAAAAGACCTCCGTTTGTGCTTGGAAATGTTGAGACCAAAACAAAAACAATCTATTATAGCTATCTACCTATCAGCATGGCACCAACCCGCCACGCCAAACAAGTTCCTCTCTTGAGTAGATTACGGATTATGAGCTCATATTTAAGCAGACGGAACAACTCGAAGAACAAACTTTGCAACCAAACTACTACTGTTGATGGTTCAGAAATCCATCCTGCACCAGTTGGGGTTTATATGTTTATCCCATTATCTACACGGTTTTAGCACCATCCCAGGTGGTTGTTTGGGATTTCTGAACCATCAACAGTAACTCCAACCCGAACCCTCCCGAGGTACTGCCCAGGTAGCACTGCAACAAATTCAGGCCACGACGGTGGTGGTGACGTTTGATAGAGGACATGTTTTTCCCTGATTGATTTCTGAGCGCAGTTGTATACAATTATATATATATATATTATACACATAGTTAAAACTATGTAGATATATACATATATATGGGTGCGTATGCTTGCATTGGAATATCAGCTTCATTGGGTTTAGGATTGTTCAGATGGATGTTGAACAACTTGCAATCAACAAATTGATTTGCTTCCTTTTCTCCTTTGTTTCCACTTCCAATTGATACTATGAAAAGATATATATATTTTGGGACTTGAGTTCTGATTCTGATTTGTTGTACACAATCGTGGGTCCGACTGCATTGGATGTTTTTTGAGTTTGTTTCAAGTTCCCACAAAATACAGCGAAAACAAATCAACAAAATCATGTTTGGAAGCTAAACACCGTTCTTCTTTTCTCCAGTCCAATATTTTTTGGGCCCTTTGGTTGCTCAGACAAAGGCGTTTCCATCTCCGGCAAATCGTTTGGTTTCTCTTCCAACAAACCCGTTCAAGTCGTTTTGTAGAAGACCCGCAATGAAATTCAATAGATGGGAGGCAGTGTTGATTTATTGGATGATAAACTCAAATCGTTATTATTTTGCCTTGACGATTGCACGGAGCCAGTCATGGCACAAACATTTTGAACCATCGATTCATCAGAAGTTATAAAAATTCACAGGTGTATATTAAAAAACAACACAGGGGTGAATCAAGCTTCAAGTCTTTTTGAAGGAGTCAGACCTTTGGACTTCTAAATCCTAGCTCTATGTTAATTTACATATATATACAAAAAATATACATACATACAAAATGTGGTTTTAAAAGGTGATGCCTTGTACTAGTTATATGTACAATACTACAATTCTTCTAAAGGTGTCTGTGTTGTGGTTGGACATGGTTGGACATGGTTGGACATGGCTTCCAAGCTCGGGAGAGCTGTTTGCCGCACGTCAGGGTATTCCGAATTATCAATTTCCCATTGCGAAGTGGTTGGTCCAGGATCTCAGTTGTTGAGATGTTGGTTCCACATACAACTCGCAAGAGTCAGAGATAACATGCAACTTTTTAGTCTGGGGTGGTGCAAGTTGAAGGAGGTTGAACAAGTTTACGAGATGCGTGGTGAAGGCTTTTCCAGTAGATACGAAGATTATGAAGCGTAGTTTTGGATCTTGGGACACGGTGATGACGGAATGAAGTTATCTTGAATCTTTGCAGCTCGCTCTGCGGAGCGGTCTGGGTCTATATGGGGGTTTCCTAAAATGGTGGTACCCAACAACCATGGGTTTTCCTACTAAAAATGATCATTTTGGGGTGTTTTGGGGGTACCCCTATTTTTTGGAAACATCCATATACTGTAGTCCCTGACTTGTGACTTGTGAATTTCTATGCTGTCTTGAAGTGGCTTTACCTGGCTCGACCCCAAGATTCACTTTCGATTCAACTGTTTGGATTTTGGGAGTTTTGTTTGGATTCCACCTTCGTTTGGATCTTTTGTTTTCACTTTTAATGGTCGAAATCACCTTGCTATCCAAAAGGTGACCTCTGACTGGAGTAGGGACCCCTAGGAGATCAGAGATGAAGGGAAAAGGAGGCTGTTTTTGTTGAACAAAATGATGTTTTTCTTTTTCTGCTTTGGAGTGGCTGAGGAACATTGGAACAATAGATCAAGGTGTGTGGTTGTTTCTTTGTATGCTTGAGTCATTGAGGGGGTAAAATCTTGGTGTTGTTCGTTTAAGAGGGAAAAAGACACTCCTACAATTGAACGTGGTGTTTGGGGGATACAGAAGTTGGGACATGACATGTTTTGTTAACTCAACAGCCCTAAGCTTCGGGATTTGATGAGGGGACTGGTTGTTGGTAGCTCCCCGCACTAATATGAAATCTGTGCGTAATCGTCGTGTTCATCTTTAAGTTGTTTCAGTGTTATGTATGTTGCCTTTGATTTTTGTTCATCAATCCAAAACCTTTCAGCATTGGCAACATTTGTGTCTCTGTTTCATGATCTTCCCCCCTGCCAAAACCAACACACCCTTGATACCGTGTGCGGAGCCAGCCACATCACATTGGTGGATTTCTAACTCAAAAGGTAGTTTGCAGACAGGATTTCCCCATACCTTTTCAGGTGTTTCCAAGTTGGGAAGTGACAACAGCAATATACCTAGAACATCCAAATACGTAGCTGACCTGTGTTTTCCGAGGATTCTTTCAGATAGTATCCAGGTTGTCAACACTTACAGGCGGAACTCTCCTTTTAGCATGTAAGACACTAGTGTCATGAGGTGTTTGTCCAGCCGTTTGCGGAGAAGCTCGGCAGTACCGAGGCGCGCCAATGTTCCGAAAAAAACGAAGCCCATACGACCCCATGTTTAATGTTGTTTATACAGGAGGTTGCAATACCCACTTGTATGAGAATTAGGTCAAGCCGAGCCGCTGCAATAGGATCCCTGCTAACCCTGGTGTTCCCACGACAGAATTAGAGCATGAGGTGTTCGCCGAAGTACCGCTACTGGGTTGAAGTGGGTTTCTTGCCAAAATGACAATGAAGGAGTCAGACTGGTAAACTAGTACAGAGTGTGGTCCACCACCCACTATCAGTAGAGAATCCGTGTCTTAGCGCCAGATGTGAAGTGCAGCATTGGCAACGAATTCGCATGCGATGCTGCAGGTGGGGGATTTTTTTGACCCACCCAACTGGGATGGCACCAAGTGGAACTAGTGACCCGTGTAATGCGGGGCTGGAGATTTCCCATGGATTGATTGAATCCCAGTCCTACTGTTGATGGAAGAAATTCCAAACAACCACCTGGGATGATGCTAAAACCTTGTAAATAGTGGGATAGACTACTAACCTCAACTGGTGAACGCCGGATTTCTGAACCATCAACAGATTCAAAAACCAGATGTCCAACGATCATCCCGAAGAATTTCAGCCGTTTTTGTTGGTGGTTTCCCAGGTTGGTGAAATACTCCAATTCACTCAGACAATCCCAGATGCCATGGATCAAATCAAGTGGAGTCTACCGTGGATGGTCATACATCCGCGTGTGGTTATTTATCCACTACTGTATAAACTCAAACTTGCAAACTTCAATCACCGGGTCAGTCCAACAGCAAAGCAGTTCCATCTTTGAATATTTGTCATGTTCTACCCTATTTAAGAAAGATTCCCGTTGTGAACAATGTCTTTCAAACAGATGGTTCAACCATCACCTAGTAAAGGTTGGCCCCATGCTCATGTTTGCAAGCTCGTTCGTGCAGGACCTAAACCGACGACGGAACAGATTTGTGAGGACAGCTTCGAACAGAGGGATTTGTGGTGGTGTGTTCTGCCACTCACGCAGACTTCACAGAAAGACTTTTATTTGGAGCTGAGACCACTGTAGACTGCAATCTAATTTTTTGGAAGATATTGTTGCTGGGTGGGATTCTCACACTATTTCCGAATGTGTTTGATTTGGCTCATGTTCTCACAGGGGTGTGGACTACAACTTGTCCTTTCTTCGTAGCTTCACTGGGCAGGGTTAAGATTACCCACTGAAATCTTGGCATCACTTATACTTATGAGATATCAAAGTGATAGTGATAGGTGCGATTTTGCTACCTTGTACCCTCAGTGCACCTGTTTATGTTTGGTCCAAGTATGTGTATGTCATCCCGCAAAGCGAACACATCCCTTGAGAAGAAGCAAAGCTGGTTCCGCGGATTCGCGGAAATCTTGTTAGTTGTGGTGGGAAAGTTGGGATTGAAGCCAACCATAACGCTAGCTCTACTCGTATGAATCCTCGAATGCTCGTAGATTGGGTCACCCGGACCTGGTAGCGCAAGCTGTTAGTTTCCGGAAAGGGCATCCTTGTGCACCAGGCCTACTTGGACTGCCCCTTCGAATTGTCTTGTCCTTTAGATGGTCCCGGTACCGACATCGTGCCTTTGCTGAATGAGATTTTTTTTTCTGATTGGAGACTGCTGGTGTGATGAGTTCTTGGGAAGCTTTGACTACTGGGAAGGGCACATTCACTTAGTGTAGTTGGATGGTAACAACCATCTAGCTGGTGGTTTTATTGGGAGCATTCTGAAGGCATGGGGCCCAGCTCTCACCTTTCTGGGGTTTCATGCTGTTCCAGCCAAATTGTGATGATTTCAGGTGACGTAAGACCCAAATGGTAGAATCTGGCCCTCATTTTATTGCAAGCACGTCCCCCCAAAGAAATAGACCCACCGTATTTTTGTTCCCCCCTAGCATGTTTTTGTGGAAGGCCTTATCATTGGATGATCACTTTCAATCCGACCCGGGTTCTTGGTGCTGTCCATTGAACTAGTCCAAGGGGTTCAGAAATGCGGCTTCTTCCCGCCTGCGGGATGTATAAAACCCTGCTGCATTGCCAATTTAGAACCGGTGAAGGATGTCGGTACTTTTGACCTGAAATACCTGGAGATTCCTGGAACGCTCCTACATTGGCCATGGGGGTTTCCTAAAATGGTGGTACCCAACAACCATGGGTTTTCCTACTAAAAATGATCATTTTGGGGTGGAGATTGGGGGTACCACCAGTTAAGGAAACACCCACATGGTGAGTAAATGCCTCCCCACTATTGGATTGATCAAAAGAACCTGAGGTCAAGGGGTCCATCATCCAAAGTAGTAAACTACCAACCTCAAGTACCAGCATTCAGGAGTGATGTTTTTGGTGGAATATACCTTCCATTGATTTCTTGACTACCAATCTGGCACTTAAATACGAACAAAAAAATATTCACCGCCTCGACTATTTGTACCTTGGACATTAAGAAGCCAATCTATACACCAAAAACTAAGATGGAAGCTGAAAATGGAGCCTTAGAAGAGAAGCTCCCTTTTTGGGAAATGGTCATTTGAGGTTCCATGTTAGATTTCAATCAGACATGGAACAGATGGGATGTTGGCATCCCAACACATAGCATTTGTCACCTTGGGACCTAGCCGCTTTATTCATGACATTTCAAAATTAAGGACCACCCAAAATCCACTACAAATGGTTCCATTGTCATTGAAAGCCAACAGATTTTAGGATCCTTAGTTTTGAGCCACGCCCATTTTGATGGCCTTTTCTATTTCCCCCAAATTGAACCTGTTCTGTCCAAAATTTGATCAACGAGCAACAAGAACATCTCCTTATTCGTGTTTTTTCGTCTCTTGTAACAGATGACATTTTTGTTGATAGATCCTGCCAAAGTGACTGGAGACTATTTAAGTCAGGTGTGATCCCTTGTACAAATCTGCTGTTGTGCAATTGGATTTTGAGCATTCCAATGATCGAAACTCCAGAGGATAAAAATATAAAAATGCAGCAATGTACATATCTGGGTGAGCTAGCGACATTAACTGACGCCGCCCTCAAGTGTAGATGCTGAAGATGTTGTGGCAAATTCCTCTTGTTTCAACGATAATTTCATTTATCATATCTATAGTTGTTCCATTCTCTCTTCAACATGCTAATCAGCCACGAGCATTGCCTGGTCACTACATGCAACTGTGTGCCTGGACTATGCGGACATTCGGACGATGTACCTTTCACCCTAGGATGAACACTGACACTAAGCCGAGGAGCTATGATTATAACTTATCAAAATAGCTATGAATGCCTATAACTTACCTCTTCGGGGGGAACTACTGTAATCCAGGATGATACTTAGAATCAACGGGATCAACGTCCTATCCAACCATGCAAGCTTATTTGGAACCTCCAAGTACAGGTCAAGTGTCACTTTCTGCCTCAACCCTGAGGAATGCCCGTTGCAATTGGCCTTGGCAATAGGCCGAGATGACCATGGCTGGGGGTAATTACGAGGGGTGGTGTGCCCCTAGCATCCGCAAAGACTTTCCAATTGAGCTCTGCCTGATTGTTGGAACGTGTTTTTTTTGTGTAGAGAATGTCCGCTATCCCCATTTGCATCATAGGAATTGTTAAGCGTTGCCTTCTACAAAGGAAGTACTGAAATGTTCTAGTTTAGGGGGTTCTGGTGCTGAACCAATGAGTAATGATACTAGCTATTGGTTTCAAGCATTGTGTGTTTTAAGTTTCAAGCCTTCCTCCAAGTTGACAGCGTTTCTTCAGAAAGGGCAGTTGAACCACCAGCTTCAATACAATTATATTATATAGGTAGATACACATATCGCACTCTGGCAGACAGGTTATACACAGGTTTTTTTGAGTCAGTCAGTTGTTTGCATTTCTTTCTATTTATGTTGTAACTATGGTTTTCCAACACGCACCGTCCAATGTGATGAATTGTTGAGCATTG
>Ga0126337_10002506_pt1 | contig 11738 bp, 7 predicted proteins | sample DipCmetagenome_FD_92527 | JGI IMG/M metagenome (GOLD analysis project Ga0126337, IMG submission 92527) | Coral microbial communities from La Bocana,Puerto Morelos, Mexico - Diploria C A metagenome | ecosystem: Host-associated > Invertebrates > Cnidaria > Coral | place: La Bocana,Puerto Morelos... | reverse complement strand
TTATAATAAAATCGATAAACAACGAATATACTTCAGGTTCTTCATTGTCACCATAAAAGACCTTTAATCTTTGATTTAATCTTGTGGTAGTCCATGCAACAAACTGAAGAAACAGACAAAAATCAACAACACGAACTGAAAAGCCTTATTACTGTATTAAATGGCGACCACTGTGGAGCACTTCGTTAAAGGTCAAACAAACATTTCCAGGACCAGTAATTGCAACAAGTTATTGTTTACATACCTTTTTCGTATTTGTGGTCCCTTACTCTTTTATCTGCGGCTGCTGATTCACAACAACAAGCTTAAACACCGCAAGCGAACAACAAAATTAATGTCAACAACCGAACAACAGGTGCAAACCGGAAATGCCGAAATTGACGCATGCGTATACGTTTTGCCGCGGTGTTATATAGCCCTGCCATTGTCACACGGGCATAACACACTGCACTTGCTCTTAGTTTACTTACAAGTAACAATTATACATGCATGACTTTACAGTCGCACCTGGATATAAATCTGTGGTGTAATGCGGCAGAATCCAATCCAGACATATGATCTAGGAAAAGCAGGGAATCAAAAAAGTAAAAAGGAAATTTGCCTCGATCATCGATTTCATCAACTGGACATTTCACAGAAGACCATACTATGACTGCATAAATTACGAAAAAAATAGTGCGTACCTTTATGGCAGTGGGAAAGGAAGAACGCCAAACTGTCAAGGTTTTCTTTTTCGAAATTGTCCGCCGAAATAGTCGGATACTCTCGAAACTTGCCCGTAAAAGAACTCATTATTTGGCATTATATGTAGTCCATGAAGTTTTCACTGGCGACCTCCTTCGAATTCACGAACAAAAGTAACACTTATTACAGATCTGAGGCATCTGAAATACAGAAAATGTCATCTCATTGTTCACTGATCGATAATCTCTAACAAAACACCAAGGAAAGTGCTAAAAAATTTGGAAATCTTTAAAATTTTGAGATTTCCTCCGAAGATAATCAAATATGGCGGCTTTTTGCCCATGGTAGTTACCAGTCTCCCCGAGTTCTATATTAGGCTAACATAGCCAAATTTGGTCAATGACATCACCCCAACAACTGCTCTGCTTTGCCTCTCACTATGTAAAAGACGAGGGTTTTCAGACATGTTGCCCATGTTTTTATAGTTCCCTTAAGAGCTTTTCGAAGGTTTGAGATGTCTACGGGCGATCTAGAGTCGCCGGACTCCGTAGATCCCGAATCGAGCGAATATGATGACGACGAAGACGATGATGACTACTATTACAAATATGGGGACGACGATGAAGGAATGGCCTCGGACAAAGAGGAAGACCCTGAGAGTTTTGAATTCGTGATTATCGATTCTAATGAGGCTCAAGAAATATTCGATTCTTTGGTGGCTAAGATCTGTCAAGAGATTAAGGTGAGATCTCTTTAGGAACCAGCTTAAACTCTTTTTTGGTTATTCAGTGATGGTCCTAGACAATGCTACCTGACGTGCAGCTGTAAGGTTTAAGAGGTCATAATTCGTTTTCGTTTACGGACGTGAGGTTAATCATCTGTTGAATGTTTCTCAAGGTGTCGGAATCTGTGGCCAGAATCCTACTGATTCAACACGATTGGAACACAGAAAAGATCTTGGAAAGGTAAAGGTGCATTGTATTGGTAAATACAATTAACTGTGTGCAGCCCAGTCGGTGATGACATGCTTTATTGTTAAATAATTAACTCGAAGCTCATTAAACAATAAAGTGATTTCACTCTAATAATAACAGAATGTTTGAGCTATCTACCAATGAAAAGTAAATCAAGGTATTAAGTGGACTTGATATATACTAATGTCTTTTTTTATAATATTGTTATTAGCATAAACTCCATGCAATAAGCTTAATCTATCACTTGACTGTTGCACGGATTACTGAATGTCCAGATTAACGAGTGTGGCTATTGTTCGCCTAAGGACCAAGAAAGGCTGGTATTCAGGGGGGGGGGGGGGGGTTTTGTCTATTCACTCCTTGGTAGACAGAATCACTTTGAGATTATTAAAAGTGTGTTACCCACGAACACTACACAGTGAACCAGCCAGCACTTAAACCTGAAGTCTGACATGTCGGTCTGACAGGCGTAGTAATGCTCCAGTGTAATGCTTCATGGTGCTACAGGAGCTCGAGGAAGATTTAAGTGTTGTCCCATTAGCCACATAGTCTATAAAGACATATTTCCATTATAATATAGGTAGGTCCCTAGTATCGATCGCCACTCCATAGAGTGTCAACGAAAATTGAAAGTCTGTCGACCGAGATGTCGACCGTGTGTCAATTGAGGGTCGACAGAGGGTCGACCGAGATGTCGATTGAGTATCGATCACGGGTCGAGGTGTCGATCGCCAGTATCGATCGGCACTCGATCACGGTTGTCAATAGTACACATGATCCCATTTGATAACACTTGAGAAATGTAGAAAACACTCGCTTTGTAGCTCGTGTTTCTACAATTCCCTCATCTTCTGAAATTCCTGTCGTGTTGTGTCATAATGTAATACATGGCTTAAGCTTCTTTATTTATTAAATACATTGTTATCTTGCAGGCACAGAGTTGATCCAGTTGGGCTGCTTGTTGAGGGAAGAGTTATTCCAGAAAAACCTGTTGTTCAAACAGTAAGTATTTAGAATAACTAAGAAAGTATCAACAGATTTTTTTTCTCCTTTCTCCTCCTTTAGGGACCCACTAAAAACCGCCTTGGTAAGTTGGGTGCCCTGGTTAAGTATTTTCATCATCATCATCATCAATTCTTGTCGCGCCAGTAGGAGCATAAGGCCGTTAAGTATTTTACCATTATCATTATCATTGCCATTACCATTGCCATTGTTGATTGATCCTCTTCTTGAACAATGTTAGAAAAATATATGTTGACCTACAATGCCATGCTTTGATGGCAAAGTTAAACCTGCCTCATCATTATCACCATCATTTTGCCAGAGCTTATCCAGGCTTCCAAAGCATGAAGTGACTACTGAAGAAACAACAAAACAGCAAACAAACAAGAACAACGAAAACATGTATTTTACCCCTGGATAGAATGCTGCATTTGCGAGAGGACTGTGAGAGCACAGAGTAATGCGTCTTGCCCAAGAATATAACACAATTACCTTACGGCTTAAATTAGGTCTGTTTTATCAGGAGTCCATTGCATGGGTCCTCAGTACCTGTCCCACTTTAATGGCAATTAGTAAAACGTGTCATATGAAACATTTAACAAGCTACTGTCTGTCTTTCTTTCTGTCCCTCGTTACAGACGTCAAGATCATTCTACTGTCCAGTGTGCTTTCAGCGCAGTACAAAGTCAAACACGACCACCGCTTCCTGTGGTCATTCATTTTGTGATGATTGCTGGATGCTGTTTTGTGTTAACCAATTAAAAATTGGCTTGTCATCTGGTTTGTATTTTTTAGTCATTTAGTTAAGTATTCAAATTGCAGTTTTGATATACATGTAAACAACTGTATTTGGCTGTTTTTGCCGTTGTTGTCCTGAGAAACAGAGGAATACATGTACTTATACCCCGCCACAAAAACCAATTGAGATCATGAAGCACATGTATGTACTGCACACGGTGATTTTCACTATATCAGTCTGCTACTCTTGACAATCCTATAGAAATACACAGATTTGGCTAACATGTTTACATCCTTGTTTCCACCCAATTCAGATCGTGTGATGATTCATTTGGGAGGTTACAATTGTACAATTTTTCACACGCAACTGATTATGTGGGAGTATGTACAAACTAAACAATTGTAACCCACCAAAGAAATCATTGCACGATCTGAATTGGTTGGCAACAAGGATGTAAATACACTAGGCAAACCTGTCTATTATAGTTAACTCTATTCATCCGAGGACCTGGCTATTCTACTTGTAGAAATATAATTAACAGCAGTTACAGAGATAACAGAACCTCCTTCCAGGCAGGATCAACCAATGACACTGTTACTGCTTCCTGCAGCCAGCAGCCAGCATTTTTGTTGTGCTTCAGTGGCTGCCAGCAATTTTTCCACATTTTGTGAATTATTTTAAACTGGTGTATTTACACATGTATACTGGAGTTCACATCCTGATTATTAAGAAATACGTCCCAGGCATTGACGGTGTGCTAATGGGTGTGTTTTCCTGTTGACATGTACTACTACATTTTGACTGGGCTGGGATTATCCCATTGGCAGTCAGAAATTTGCATGTTGAGTTTTTTTAAATTGTTTTGTAAATTTTAGCAGACTCTCCTTTGTCTTTCAGGTATTGAGTGTATGAACTGCAATCTTTTAATTGGAGAAGAAATGGCTCTAAAAATACTTAAAAATGGACCTGCGCGAGAAAAATATAGGCAATTTCTTTTCAATGATGAAGTGAAGGTAAATCCAGTTCTTTTATGATCAAATTACTGTTAACTTTTTTAAACTATGTTTTAATATTGTAAGGTTGAAAAATAACATAATGGAAATTTTATTTATCATTTTATGTTCTGATTTATTAGTAAATAAATGCTTTACTTTGCCAGTCTAAAAAGTGCAAACACTTGAATTCAATTTTGACAGGTGAGCTATTTACTGACCAACCACAATTAAGCTCAGGTTGACACAGTCCATGGCAAACCTGAAAACCACCTTGTTAATAACGCCACTTTGTTATTATGGTTACTTTATTCTGGCCAGATAAAAGCTCAGTCAGTCGTTTTCTTATTTAAAAAAACCTCTTTAATACAGTCACTCCATTAATTCAGACAGATTTTTGTGGCCGGAAGTAACCCGATTAACAGGGTTCCAATTTTCCCTTATCCACAAATATTTTTGGTGCTCATGGTTTTCTGAGTTTTATAGGATTTTTTACACGAGTACTGATCATACATGTACCATATAAGTGGCTGACATATGAGGCTAGTAATCTTATATCCAGACCAGGTCAAGCAGCGATTTAATAGGAACATTCCAACCCAAAAATTATAGGTCACAAAAAAGTGCGTGTAGCAATAATCAGAGCTCTTTTTGTGTGAAGCCTCTAGCTCATCTTAAAACACAATAGGGGTTGATTGCAGAATTCAAGACATTCATTGTAAGCAAACCTAAGACATGGCCCATGATTTGCAGAACTTTCGAGAATTCTCCCAACCTTCCAAGTGTTTAGATAAGGTTATTAAACATGGGGAAAGTATTCTAACTTGGGTGTTGGCTATTGCTTTTTATAAAATACCTCTTAAAATTATGTGCGAATCTAAAAATGTCACAACTGTGTTTGCATACTCTCGTCTAAACACACCTATCGACCAATGAGAATGTGCGTAGATTAATTAATTAATTAATAATTGAATATGATGTTGATCTTTTTTTTTTTACTTGTCAGTGTCATCCCTTAATAAGATGGTGCCCAGGCAATGATTGTGGCTTCTTGGTAAAAGTAGTGGAACCTAAAGCCAAGAGAATATGGTGTTCAAATTGCAATTCAATATTTTGGTGAGTTAAAAACCCAGTACATAATATACTTCAGAATTGGGACTTTTTTTAATGATAAAGAAAATTTTGCATTACATAAATGTACTTCAGAATTGGGATTTTTTATATTTTGGAGGTAATTAAAACCATACATGTATCCAGCCTAAAGAAAACCACAGAAAATGATACTTGTAAGGTAAGGTAAGGTAAGGTAAAGTCTGCATACGAGCCTAAGTGGCCCATCAGGCCGGAGCTTATCCCGGTTTCTGTAACATTAAGCGACTAGGAATATTGCTACTCCCCCCTGGATGGGATGCTAGTCCATCACACAGGGTTACCCCCAGCATTAAGTTTGCCAGTACCCATTTATACACCTGGTTATAATGTACTTTTTTTTATTATGGAAAATCTCAAGTACCAGGAAGTACATGTAGCTTACTTGTGCCACGAGTTGTATTTTGTAAGCCAGACATTTCAGGTGTTTGGTTAATTATATTTTGTTACTTGACTTGTTTCTTACAGTTTTATGTGTGGTGAAAAATACCACGCTCCAACAGATTGCTATACAATTAAGAAATGGCTTACAAAGTGTGAAGATGATTCAGAGACAGCTAATTATATTACAGCTAACACAAAAGATGTAAGTATTTGATCTTAAAAGTGTTGGAAAAACTATATGCAATTTCAGTTGCATGAAGCAACTAAGAGTGTTTCACCCCACCCCACCCCCTCCTTGGATAGTATGCTATTCTATCTTGGGGCTACCCCCCCAGGTTTAAATTTGCTGCCATTCATTTATACATGTATGTACTGTAGCTGAAGGAGAGAGGCATTGTGAGGGTACAGTGTCTTACCCAAGAACCCAACTCAATGTCCCTGGCATAGGCTCCAACCCAGATTGCTCATTGTGCAGATGATGCTCTGTCCATGTGGCCGCTGCGGCTCCTCTAAGCTTCTTAACATCTTTGAGCTGGCAGCTTACAGGTCTTAAACATTAACAACTGGTTTTACTGAGTTGCTTGAATGTTTTTTTTTTTTTGCCTAGTGTCCTAATTGTAGAAGCTGTATTGAAAAGAACGGTGGTTGTAACCACATGGTAAGAGAGACTTATAATAATTATAATTATTAATAATAAATTGTTTATTATTTTAGCTACTGGTAATGTGGTTAGTTGTTCTGTTTTGCATGTCTAACTTTTGTGTTTTTGTTATTCATTCTTCAGCAATGTATCAAATGTAAACACGGTACGTTGTTTTTATGTTACGTTACGTGTAGATTCTGAAATAATGTTGTAATTCAGAAGGATACTGCAAGTTGTTCTTAAACATTTGTTTGGGAAAAGCCCTATTTCAAAATCAGGAAAAGAAAGACAATTTTGAAAATTAAACATTTTTGTGTTCAACATGATAATAAAGCGGCACGAAATTTTAGTTAACTTACTAGAGCGTGAAACATGAACCGAATCTCGCGCTGTGACTGGCTACCCGAGCAGGCCAGACGGCGCCATCTTGCCTACCCAGGATTACTCGCTGTGCCCCATAAGAAAAATTTACCTGAAGACCTTATAATAAAACATAAACCATTACTGACCAAGCAGTCAAGATGGCTAGATATTGGCCTCGTTTATTTTACGAGTTCATGGACCTTAACTCTTTCTCGGTCCGTAAAAAGGCGAAATTTGGCCAATATCCAGCCATCTTGAGTAAACATGCTTGCCAATAACCCATATGATTTGGTGGTCTGTTTCTTGCCTGCAGATTTTTGCTGGATGTGTTGTGGAGACTGGAAGAACCATGGATCAGAGTATTATGAATGTAGTCGATATAAATCCAATCCTAACATTGTTAACGAGTCAGCTGGAATACAGGCTAGAGAAGCACTCAAGAAATATCTTTTCTATTTTGAAAGGGTATGTAATACTCAGAAATTAACTAAGAAAAAATGTTGGCCACCTATAGCGGTCAGAGACGTTTGGCTAACGGCCCCGTCACAGCACGAGGAAGAATTTAAAAACGGAGGTTTCGCTCTCAAAACGCATCAAATGTTTCCCGTCCACAGCTAAGCCGGAGAAATTAGTAAACGTGTTGTTCAGTCACCGGTCATTTTGGTTTGTGCTTGAGGAAAACTCGCTCACTTAAATCGCACGATGGTGGAAACCTCGCTCACGGAAATCGTACGATTATGGAAAACTCGCTCACGGAAATCGCACGATTATGATGCCGCCATCGTTTCCGAAAATCTCCGTTTTCAAGATGTTTTCTTTCACACTAAAACTTTTTCAAATTCCTCCGGTTTGAAGAGCGTTTTCAAAAAGCTCCATTTCGCAACGGCTTGTTGCGGACGGTAGTCCTGACCGTAGAGTATACAGCTGCGTTTTCAGTCAAATTTCTTCGGCTTAGTGTTGACCTTCTTGAGAAGAGAGAGAATGCATTTCCACCTCTTTGCTAAAAATTAAGGGCGAAAGTAGTATATAGAAACTCCGAACCTCTTGTCAAAATCAATGAATTTTGTTTAAAGATTACTACAGATTTGGTTAATGTGTTTTGTTGATAATGACTGGAAAGGAATTTAACTCCAAATACTGCGGGTAACATTTATCGCACAAAAACCCGCTGCCCGTATTGCTTCGCATTCAAGAAATTTTAGTGTAAATACTAAGCTTCTTTTCATAAGATCAAGCTTGCTACGTTAAGTGGACACTGTTTTTGTCTGTGAAAAATGTAGTTATATTATTGTTGGCAAAATGAGCAACACTTTTGGCATTCTAAACGCGCCAAAAAGCTTCCTGACGATTTTACCTCTCTTGAATTCTTAGTTTTTGTTTCGATTGAGAAGTTACTTCAAACACTCGAGACAGTGTATCCTCGGCCATCCAGATACCTCGAATATCGTGAAAAATTCTCCTCTGCGCGTCGTATTTTCAACTCTTGTGTTTGATATGTTACACGAAACAATGTTGCGTAAAAATTTGATTCCCCAAATATTTTCTCATTTGAGTACTTACTCAACACAGGACGCGGAAGCAGATTCTGTGTCCTTGAAATCAAAACGTTTCTGAAATTTTCCAAACATGTTACTTCCTTAGCAAATACTTCCACGTTTGTGCGCCAAGGAAATTATTTTGGGAAATAGACTAGTATTTCCGCAACAATGTTTCCTTGTGTGCAAAGACCTTACACACGTCCCGGCACGCTTTACGTAACGTCTCAAGTAAACGAAAGCATTTTGCTCATGTCAAAATGTTTCCTTTTTTCTAGTGGCAAAACCATGCGGACAGTCTTAAACGCGAGGAAGAGACGAAGCGAAAAATCAATCAAAAAATACAGGAAAAAGTGAACAATAATTTCGGTACGTGGATTGACTGGCAGTACCTTCTAGATGCAGCGCAGTTATTAGCGAAGGTGAGCATATACGGTGTTTTATAGCGTAATTAAACGAACCGCTCTTTTAACGCGCTCGAAAATTGCATGTACACTGCTCTTAATGAGGTGCGTGTGTGATTTGTTGTTGCATGCGTGAAAATTTAAGACTTCTAGCCAATCACAACAGCCGAGATTTGTGTGGAGCTTCAATCAGAACTCAATGTAAAAGAGCACAGCCTGCGAAAAGCGCGGCAAAATGTGCGCTAGTCAACTCCGGACTTGGTTTGGATTTACTTTTGATTGGTTACTTCAAAAGGTCCTTCATTCTGATTGGTTGGAACTCGATACGGTCACTTCTCTTGACAATTGACACCCTCACTAACTTGAGTTGTCGAGTTGATACTTTGTTGAACAAAGTCACTCTCAATAACCGTGTTTGTCTCTTCAGTGCCGCTACACACTGATGTATACTTATCCATATGCTTACTTCATGGAGGACGACAGGAAAAGACTGGTAACTAGAGATTTCTTTTACACACGTAATAATTATGTTCTGTTTTGAATTTCACGGCATTCAGTTGCTCTTACAAAACAAAACAAAGGAAAGTATATTTTACCAGAAAACCTCACCTCGGGTAGTGGTTAATTAAATAAGAACAAATCTCTGGCACACGAGCATTATTCTTAACCACAAATTTTGATGTCTTTGTGATACATTACCGAAAGAACGCAGGGATCTTTTTTTTAAAGACACAAATCAAATGTTGTTGACGTCATCTATACGTCTGTTCTCCAGTTGATCATAAGTAAATACTGTACCAATCAAAATAAGAGAATATTTTGACTTATCATACACAAATAATTCTGAAGCTGCCGGCTGAATCAGTCTCAAATGAAAGAGACTCCTGATGGCTTAATGCAAACGTTTTTTTTTCACTGGCCTGTTTTTCTTTTGTTTTCGACAGTTTGAATATCAGCAGGCACAGCTGGAACTGGAAATAGAAAATTTGTCTTGGAAGTTAGAGAGAGACGAACTTTACTGTAGGGGGGTAAGTACTTTACGTCGCTTAAAAAATCCAGTCACACTTTTTCACTAGAGTTAATGTTATAGTCTGGTGTAAATCCAAGACTCACATTATCAGATATGTCCAGGATTGAACGCTAATGAGATTCAAATTCCTTATGATAAGCATCACAAAGTGTCCTCATTGGTAAAAAGGCACCAAAACACACACAATTCTATCAAATATGAAGTAATATGAAAATGTAAGATAACCTTACCAAAGATGAAGTACTAATTGAACAATACTTGCGTTCAATCCTGGACATAAGTGCACATTATCGAGATGCGCCGTCCGTGAGCAGCCACGTTTACGATGAACCTCCTTCCCAGGCTTACTGCTTTTCTTCATGCCAAATACCTGGGAACGAGGTTGCGTTTAAATACATTATTGTTCCTATGGTGATCTCGTCATATTCCTGTTTTCTAGGACTTTGAAAATCAAATGGACATAGCAGAGAAGAGAAGACAAACTTTACTGAAAGATTTCCTTGTGCTATAGCAAGGTCTTTAGAATGAAATTCGCGCTTTGGTTTGCGTGACCAACGTGACCGTAACAGTCCTCCTTGAGGAACATTCGTGCACGGTATCTGTCACGGTGCTCAATTCAAGTAAGGTCTTGAAGCTAAATTGGAGATAGAGTTACAGTAAATTTTAATAATTTTTTGAAGGTATTATGCTTAAAGCTCTGTATATTTCTATGCAGCAATTGAGAAATTTGAAAGCTGTCAATTTAGAGCTTACTTGTAATAAAACTCTTCCACATGACACTTTCTTTTACAATAAAATACAGAAAAACAGTTACAGTTTTGTTGACTTAACTTCATCATTGTATCTTACACATATCACTAGAGTACCAGCATCCTCCCTTTTTTCTATGTCCGACAATTGTGGCGCAGAGTTCCGCTCATTTACTTGACGTTTCGTATGTTTCGGCATACATCTTCAGAAGTCACTGTTAGGAATAGAAATAACAACTTACCCTTTTAAGTTTAGTTGTTAGGTTCCTAAAGGTTAAATGATGACGTCGCACGAAAAGCAAGAGTTGAAGATCGACCGTCGCCAAGAGAAAAATCAACATCGTAGCTAATTTCTCCTCATCAGAATCGTGTTTTTTAAAGCCCGATTAAGCTGACCTAGGCTTAGCGAGAATTTTAATTTGAGTTTTGTAACTTTTTGGTGAGGTTTTCTGTTTATATTGCTGGTCCCTCAGATTTGAGCTTGAATGATCTCACAGTGTCATTCGGCATTTTGTCATTCGGCATTCCCGCATTTTGTCGTCCGCATTTCTTCATCCGCCGCCCCCGGGTCCTCAGTTAGCACGTGCTCACGTCAGCTTGATTGACGAGGGCGGACTTGAGAACACTGCCAGTTTTCAGTTTCAGCCAGCGATGATTGATACTGGAATCCAGTGAGGTTAAAAGAAAACTCTTTTCTAGAGTATCATAGGAAGAAATACAGAACTTAATTGAAGGTAAAGACTCTGAAAATAGGAGAAAAGCAACTAAGAATGCTCTTGTCACATTCCTGGCATACTGGAACGAAGTTAAACCGTGTAAAAAAATACAGACGCTAGGAAAAAATTCCGAATAAGCACAGGCGGCCCAGACGTTGAAGACATGTATGTCTTTAGGGGAAGCCAACCGGCAGATAGTAAAACTCACCAAAATGGCTCTAAACCACCTCCAGGAACCCAGAGACATCAATATAAGGCAATGCAAACATAATGTAAGCCATTTTATTCAAATTATTTTCTACACATAGCATTAAGAGTAATTTTCGAAGCATTCTCATACATTGTCTTACAAACGGCTAAAATATTGTTATAAT
>Ga0126337_10002505_pt1 | contig 11739 bp, 8 predicted proteins | sample DipCmetagenome_FD_92527 | JGI IMG/M metagenome (GOLD analysis project Ga0126337, IMG submission 92527) | Coral microbial communities from La Bocana,Puerto Morelos, Mexico - Diploria C A metagenome | ecosystem: Host-associated > Invertebrates > Cnidaria > Coral | place: La Bocana,Puerto Morelos... | reverse complement strand
TGTTGGGCGCTTTAACCCCCGGGCGTGGTCAAACTTTGTTTGTTGAGGCTGTTAACATTTCAAAACCCTTTAAAAAAAAAAAAAAAAAAAGGCTAGCTGGCTCAGAATCGAACCATCGTACCGCGAGGGCCAAAATATTCAAGAGGAATGAGCGTAGCCTCCTCAAATCACGATCAGCCAAAGCATGAATAACTCGCTTCCCAGTCCGTCGGTTGCTGGTTCATAAATCTCATCGCAAATCTTAATAGCCCCAGAATACCTAGGAATCCAGATTTATCAATCGATCCATGACTACTCCTTACACTTCCCGTGATTCTAACCGCCGACCGGTTAGCTCGGTTGGTAGAGCGTCGGACTACCGTGCGAAAGGTCTCGGTTTCGAGCCCCAGCACGGACCAACACTCAGGGTCTTAAAATAACTGAGGAGGATATGCTGCCTTTGCAATGACATCTACGTTTAAGCTACAGTGGTGCTGTATAGAGACAAATATGAGGCACGGCATTCATGGAAACAGGTTGTTATTAGGATTTGCTAACTTTAACATTGTATTTAGCATGATATTTGTATGGTGTATTTTAGACTTAGGTATTACCGTTTCTCTTATTTAATTTAGACCTGATGAATTTTTGACCGTGGATAAAGATTGATAAGTAAGACAAAAATCACAAATCAGAGTTCCCCATATTCACCAGTCAATCTAGAATTGACACCTAGTCACTGGTGTTGGTTATAATATATGTATAGTTTTAGTATTAGTGAGTCGGCAGTTAATTTTGGGTCAAGGTAAAATGGTTATGGCCCTTGTTCAATTAACATTATGAAATAGCTGTATACGACTGTGCAAAAATTATAATGCACGATGCTAACATTTATTTTAGACAATCAACTTGAGAATGCTAAGACTGGGGACCTGGGTATTGGCAAAATCTTGTTTACTTGAAGCTTTATCAAACATAACCAATTTGATTTTAGCTTCCTGGTAAATTGGAAATCTATAGAAAAAAAAAAGTATTAGAAGACAGTTTGTTTTCAATCTGAACCTGAAGTGAAAGGGATTGTAAGTACTTTATCCTGAGTTCTCTTTCTGATTACAAAATTACCACAGGGATAACTCTAGAGACTATGCAAAAACAACGTTAACACAACAACAACAACAACAACAACAACAGGGAAACGAAAATGAACTCCATCGATCGAGCACATGTCCACAACGCAGGGGGGCCCTATACAAATTGCACCATGGGAAATCCCTCACACTCCCCCCAGTTGACCAGTTACACATAAATGGTCGACTAAACCTGAAGTATAAGTATCAGTGTTCGCCATTTCTTAGAGAAATGTTCTCTAAACGTCTGGCAAATGTTTACTGTTCTTAAGTCAAATGTTCTCTATACTTCTAGCAAATGTTCACTGTTCTTAGAGTTACTGCTGTATAAGAACTTAAAAAAATAAAAGCAACTGATTTTCGATCAATGCTCTCCTCTCGCTCTCTGCTCTACGTGCTGCCTCCCGTCTGGGCCGCTCTTCCACTGTCCTGACAGGCACATTTGAGTTATCTGCCGTCGAATTCCCTTGCGGATGGCTTCCAAGCTCTAATGAATACAGCCTTTGCAGTGGACGTCTCAACATTGTTGGTTTCTCCTTCTTAGGTGTGGTTGACTTCACCACTGTTCCACGGGAAGCTCGCCCTTGCCTATGATGATCTTTTCTACTCGGCCAAGCTTCCAGACTCCTCTTTGCAGACCATCCTCGTGAACAATAACAATGTCTCCCACATCAACAGTTTGACCCTTGTCATCCTTTATTTTAAGTCGGTGGGAATTTCGTAATTCAAGAAGGTATTCGTTCCGGCAACGCCTCCAGAAGTGGTCCTTTAGTATCTCAAGGCTGGCTACTCTCCCTCTTATTTCCTCACTGTCAATTTGGCTGATTTCGATTTCTTCTCGGTCCGGCATATCGAATAAACGTCTCCCACACAATAAATGAGAAGGGGTCAAAGGTTCTTCGATATCTCCAATGGATACGAATGTCAAAGGTCTGGAGTTAAGTGTTGCCTCTATTTCAACCAGCACTGTTTGAAGCTCCTCACTGGTGACCCTTGCATTCTTAAGAATTTTCTTCAGACACCTCTTCACGCTCTGAACTAATCGTTTGAAGTAGCCACCCCACAATGGGGCCCTTTCGAGATTAAATGTCCATTTCACTCCTTTGTTGGCAAGGTGTCTTCTTACTTCGGGTGAATTGAACAGTGCTGTTAACATCTTCCCATTGTCCGAATTCTTTTCGCGAGGTATTCCTCGACGAGCCACGAATCGACGAAGTTTCGAATATAGGCTTCAGCTGTCAAATCGGAACAGTGTCTAGGTGTACGGCTCTGGACACTGCGCAGGTGTAAATTGAAACATAAGTCTTGCGCATGCCACCATTCTCCTTTATGTAGAGCAGGCCCAAAAAGTCAACACCTGTGAAGGTAAATGGTTGGTCCTTTGTGACCTTGAAATAAGGCAATGCAGGAGGGATAGGTGGACTGTAGGGTTTCCCTTGGAGACGCTAAACAGATTGTGCATTCATGTTAAATCGTCTTTACCACTTGTCTCCCACGAACAATCCAGAATCTTGATCGCAATTCTGTCACTGTTTCTTTAACACTGTTGTGATGGACCCTTTCATGACAAGCTCTAACAACAAGTAAAGTGACATAATGGCAGGGTGTTTCTCTGACTCTGGCAATTCTGCGTTTCCCAGCCTTCCACCACTTCTGAAGATTACACTTGGGTCCGGGAAAACTCTAAATTCTCTTTCCCAGTTCCTGAACTTTCCATTCGATGTGAGCTTGGTTTGAATATCTCTTATCTAGAGCTCTTCTGCTTTGAAAATATCTTCCGCCGGAATGTCTACTGGGACTAGAGCTTCCCTTCCCAAAGATTTCAGCTTTCTGATGAATCTTAGAATAAGAGCTGTAAGGGCAATCTGTCCAAACGGCTGAATATCTTGCAATCTCTAATGACGCTCACTGTTACATTAGAAGATCCTGTAAGAAGCGACGAACAAGGCACCCGTGAAACTTAGTCGTAATGTTTTCCCTTTTCTTCCAGTAGGGACTTGATCGGGGCTCGTTCATGCCATCGATTCTTCTTTGATCTGCTTTCTTTCCTCCTACGACTTCAGCCATTCCGGTCCTTAAATCCACGTGCTCTCTGACAAGATTGCTGGTGATATTACACGTGATGCTATGTCGGCAGGGTTTTCCTTACTGGAGCAGTGACTCCGTGCATCTGGTGACGGGACTTCTGATGTCACATACCCTGTTCTGCACGAACTGTTTTCACTCACGATCGCCTCCACGAATCCAATGCAGTACACCTTCTGAATCTTACCAGCATCTCATATGACAGACAGATCTGATTTGAGAAATCAATCGGGCTAAAATCAGTGGTGAGAGCAATTGAAGCCGTGGGATTGTTTGCTCAACAAGTGGCAAAACTCTTGTCTTTGAAATCACAATCTTCAGGTATGTTTCTTCTACTGTTTCTATTCTTAAGTACACTACTGCTGCATACGCATTGACTGATGCATCACAGAAGCCCCTTAGACTTGTTGACAACACCTGTCCTATAACGCCAAAAGAGAAGCATCGAGGCACCCTGATTGGCTCCCCCCCGTCAGACTCTTTAAGCAAATTGTTCCAAATCCTTCATGACGTTTTATCCAGTACCTGCAACAGTCACTGGGGTGACGAAACCGACCGGGTCATAAATGTGATCTGATAATTGTGATCCGTGCTACATCACGCTTTCCTGGCCTCTATTCTTCCTCTGATGAATCTTCTACTATGTCTGTCAGATTTAGGACCATTTGATCTTCCTCCTTGTTCCACTGCACGCTCAAGACCTTCTCTGTGGCTGGCAGGATACCTGGACTGTGTGTTGCACTTTTTGCATGTGATTCATCTTCTTCCAAAACAGTCTCAGAATCCTTCTTTGGAGCGGTGGTTTTAGTTCTCTCGTAACTATTTTCTAACAATCACTCATTCTGCTCGATCTGGCAGACGAAACATATTTTCATGCATTAAATCCGCCTTCGGCGAGTCTTGATTTTGTTTTGATTTTGATTTGAGAGTTGGCACTTTACCACGTCATGTTTACTTGTCAGATTAATAGTGGTGCTTGATCAAGGCACTTAATAATGGCTCGACCGGACAAGACCCAATTAACTTGGTGTGAATAGCAGTCGGTCCTGACTCGCAACCCCCCCCCCCCCGATGACTCCATCAGTGACAAGATTCCAGTATTGGTCTTCGCCAACCAGTATATCAACATTTGCCTTGAACTGCATGGGGAACTAATGACTGGCACACAAATGGCAGAAAATTTACATCCTCATTACTCCTGTGCCTATGCAAAGATTAACTATTTGGCACTCTTGGTGACTTCCTGTGTTTGAACCAAAGGGTTTGATTGTTAGCGACTCTGAGTGTGAAACTGGCAAAATCATGGCATCTCGATGCCTTTCTGTGATATATGATCCCTGGCTTCCTTCATCAAGTATGATTCCAACGGTCCTTTTGTGATAGCTGTTGTCTGGATTGTATATGGCTCCTTTCGCTGTCTGCAGGAGAACAGTGTTCTTTGTGCCAACACACACATTAAAAGATGATGTCTCCCTATTCTCATCAACTGTACTTTCACGCTTCTGGTTTTTGGTGTCAACTAGCCTTGTGGCTGTCTCACTAGGATCACAGATACTGGAGTGATGCCGTCCTTGACACTTACTGCAACGGGATCGTGAACGACAATTTCTACTGAGATGATTTTTCCTGATACAAATGAAACAACAGCCACTGTTCCTCAGGATTTCTTTGCGCTTTTGAATGTTAGTCACAATGGTACATTGAATGGATGGATGATGCTGACCGCAGTAGACTTGAAGATTTCAGATTTCCCTCTGATCCAGCCATGAGTGCTGAAGTAGTCGGGGGTTCCTTGCCCCCTGATTTCTTCACAGTCGATGGCTTTTTATCTTCCTTTGCAGAATAATCTCCAGAATGTGAGACTGATGAATAATCACAACGCTCCCGGGTTGCTAATTCTTTCTTAAGCTCTTTCAACACTGCGTCAAGGTTCCAGTTTTCCTTAGAGACTTTATTACAGATGCTTAGTTTGATTTCCTCTGGTATTTTGTGAAACATCAAGGGAAGTATAGTTCTCCGTATTCTTCTGCATTGCGACCCTGTGCACTCAATGTTCGTACATTTGCTTGTACTTCGTTGTAAAGACGCCCAACAGCCTGTAAATTACGTGCATTTTCCACAGTAGGGAGATTAACAAGCGCATCCATATGAGCATTAATATTTTTTTTTAATTGTGGCCGCGGCAGGGCCCCGAAGTGACGCTCGCAGATAGGAGAACCTTTCGACGGGAGTGAGCGATTGATTTGAATGAACTGCTGAATCGAAACTGTCCCAGAACGTTGACTATTCCTTAAATTTTCCATCGAATGACGGTTGGGGCAATTTTGGTAGTCTCACTTTCGAATTGCTGACTCAATGTGATGTGCATCGACTTGTTGAGGAGGTGTTCCTTGCGTAAGTAGTGCATTAGAAATTGCCTGCTCGTTTTCTACGCGCGATACATCCTCGAGTGTGGTCAAGCAGTTATCAATTTCATGCATCAATTCAGAAGACTCTACAATCTCTGTTTCGATGTTTTCTTCTTCGACTTAAGTCAAAATCGTTTCATTGAGAGCAGCGATAATTTCCGTCTTCTTCGCGAGAGTAGATTCGACTTCTTTGTTCTGGGTTTTCATGATCGTAAGTTCCCGTGTGCCTTGTGTCTACTGCGAATTCTCTTTGACTTAACAAGGCTCTGCGACATAATGACGGCTCCCTCCAATGATAAACTTCATACAAATCCGTTATTCACGCAACAGATTGTCAATGTTAGCAAGAATCACACTTCATGAAATGGCATATGTATAAGGAGGTATAATGGGCCCGTATACATAATGTGCACGGAGAGGTATAATGATGTATACTAAAGAATATGAATACTAATGTGTACTATCTTGTACAACCTCGTTCCCAGGGCTTTTACCTTGAAGGTGGGAGGGGCGGGAAAAGGCCCTGTCATCGGCAGGTCACGTGTTCATCTTAAATATTCATGAAGACGCTAATGTATGAATTCCTACGGCTAATTCTGCATTTTGATTGATTGATTGAATCTTCTTGAAACCTATATGTAATAAAATATTCTTGGGAATCTCCATGTGGATTCGCTACTTTGGCTAGGAAGAATAGCAAATTCAGTGATTTACTGGTGTTTATGGAAGAATCAACTCCCAAAAAGGCCATCCACGAAAGCCAATCTGTCGGCTTTGCGGCGATGCATTCGGGAGCCGCCACTTGCTTCGTGTTTTCGGTAGAGCGAGAAAAGCTAGCAGAAAAGCAGTGACAAACATCTTGCCTCGAAGATTCAAAATGTGCGTGGAATGTTCATTTCTGAAAGTGATTCCCTTTCGACGCTGATATGCAGGAATTGCGAGAGACTTGTGTCTAAGGCGAGTGAATTCAGACAAAGAAATTATGCAAAAGCAGTTGGAACAAAAGTGCTAGAAGAGAGTTCTAAAAAGTGTTGACGGGTCTGCACGACTCCTGTAGTTCGCAATGAAAATACTCCAACACGCAAAACATTCAACAGACAGACGCGTGGACAGCTACATTTGAATCATGTGGTGTGGGAACGATCGAAGGAGGAATAAGCCTATACATCAAGCTCGAGAAACATAACCTCGATAAGATAGCTGCAAGAAACATTAAAATGTCTCTAGCTATCTCAGAGTAAGGCTACAGCGTCTCCGAAAAAAAATGTATGTGGTACTTGCAAGCAGTTCTAATCACAGCTGGGCCCGGCGTCACAACGTAGAATGCAAGTAAAAACATCTTCACGGTTAATTTCATATTGTGTCCCCCGAAAGCAAATACCTGAAAACTAAAAAACATAGCTTGTAATAGATACGAGCCAAAACAATACATAAACACATAACAAATTACAGAGGTGTCAAACTCTTCGAAGCGATATGCAGATAACAGCGGAAATCATGTAGACCTATGACCTGCAGAACATTGCCATAACAGTACGATCTAACGGCTCAATTCCACTTAAAATTCCTTAACACAACACGAAGTGCCCTTCATAAACACCAGTGAAGCGACAAAAAAGGTCGAGTGACCGAACAGAGAACAGCAAATCTACAAATGTCACGAAGTCTCGTAGGCTAGTCAATCCCATTTTACACAGTTAGGCAACGCCGAGTGTTATTGAGTGACAAAGGGTAGAATTTGCTTTCGTGCGGTTCTTTTTTTTATTTTGAAGCGACGTTTTTTTTCAGAAAATTTGAATATTGCTGCTGGGTAACCTCTATCCTTAACGTGTGCGTACATCATTGTACTTAACACAAATGGTAAAATCAAACCTGAGTATAGAATATTATTAAAATTGTAATCACTTAAACAGGACAATGTCAACGCCATTTTCAAAAAGCGGGCCAGGTGGAAAAGTGAAATTTCTCATAATTCTGACTTCTTCGGAGAACCTCTGGTATTTTTCTGAAAACTATTAAGATAGATCTCTGAAACCATGGAATAAAATTTATTGGCATTCTTCCGTGTGAAGAGGTACGATCGTAATAAAACGACACTAATTCGCCATTTAGCGATCCACAGCATTGTGAAGCTACCTGAGCAAAGGATCAGTAGCTTATATTTTCTGAATGTTGTAGCTCAAATATCGGTTTAAATTAATAGATGTAGCATTAGTAATGAGCTGATAACACAATAATAGCATTCGATATAAAACTTACCCTATAAAAGTCTTAAAATTATCCATTGAAAGTGAAATCGATGTGTTTGAATAGCTACGGGAACTCACTACTCGTACTGACTTTGCCGCCTGAACCCGCCGTAAAAAGAAACCGAAATCCCGAGACTTGCTTGATTATACAGTAATCAATTATTTGATATTTTGCCCAAGTGCAAACTTCTGTCTCTAAAGAGAAGTCAATCATTTCATCGAGATTGGACTCAACAATCACGATAAAATCGGTGAAATATTATTTTGTTTTGACTTGTAACACCGCTGAGCAATATTGCAGTCGTAACATCAGCAGTGAAAGGCGGATGGGGGTAAAGAGGGTCACACATTCATTTTTATTTGTCCTATTCTTATTTTTTCATCAGGCTAGATTCGGTCCAGAAACAATAAAATTTCAGCAGTGTCTGCCATCATGTACATTTCTTAAGCTGTTGTTGTAGCTCGTCCTTCGTAACTGAAGATGATCAAAGACTTCTAGTTTGATAATGAATTGCCACAGGCGTCTGGAGGTGGCTGATGAGACCAATCCGGGCAAGGAAGCCTCTCTCACAGGTAGGACAGAAGTGGGTAGGGGTTGTGCAGTTAGTGCTGGTGGCTCTTTCCTTGCGTACTGCTCGCTTCTCCTCGTCTTTACGGGACCTTCACTCTGCTACGTGGGCTCCTTTGGTGATGAGTTGGCGCCAGCAGGGTCTGTCGGAGGCAAGAAACTCTCAGTACTCAGTGCTGATATTGAAGTCTTTTAGGGAAACTTTCAGACTGGCCTTGTAGTGCTTTCGCTGCCCATCAACTGTGGGCTCGTGAAATTAGAGTTCCCCGTAAAAGAGCTGCTTTGGAATTCGGTCGTCTTGCATGCGGGAGACGTGACTTACCCATCTCAGCTGGGCCTTGCGCATGACGGTGATGGGAGTGGGAAGGTCTGCCTGCCTCAAGACTTCTGTGTCCTGGTGGTGTCTGGAACAGGGCCAAGGGTTTCCAGGATAGCGGAGTGAACTGCGTCTCGGAAGGATGCCCATTTCTCTTAAACACTTACAAGATTGGGTGGGTGGTTCTCGAGTTTGTTGTACAGGTTTAGAGCGAGTTTTTGGACAGTTTCGGGGCATTTGAGTTTGTTTGCATAGAGTCTCCTTGGGACTTTCTTCCCCTTCGGCCTTTGGCTGGATGAAAAAAAAATTCAGTTTTGAGATAATTAGGCGATGGTCCGTATAGCAGTCGGCGCCACACTTGGCTGTTGTCACTCCTACGTTCCGCCTGTCCTTGGCCATTGTGATGACATAGTCAATGAGGTGCAAGTGCCGTGAGCGGGGATGCATACATGTTGTCTTGTTGCGGGTTGGTGATGGCCAGATCGTGTGAGGCGCACAGACTGCACAGGAGGAGACCAGCACTCTCTGTCAGCTTGCCTTTGCCGGCGAAGCGTATCTCGCTGAGAGCCGCGATATCGACTTTATAGCGATCATCTTTCTCTGGTTTCGACTGCATAAAAGGGATACCCACCAGTCGCGGTATACTGGCCAGGGCGAGTTGAGGCAGGCTATGTTTAGGGCACCTTTTCTAGCCCCGTCCTCATGCTACGGAGGCGAGCAGAGCGGTCCTAAAGAGGGCTGCTTGGTCACACAGGAGACTGGCGGACTCCACTGCTGCCTCGGTCCAGTGAAGGGCGGCCATTTTTCTTGAGCCACCTGTGTGCAGGTTCACGAACACAGCTCCCAGTGTCTTCACCTGCTGATTCGCCGTTTCTCCATCGCCACAAGACTCGAAGAATAACGTTTTGTAAATTTCTGGGTGATTTTTGGGGATATTTGAGATTGGATTAGTGGATTAGTGAAATTTAGAGAAATAAGAAATGGTGTGGATTTAATGTGATTTTAAAATTAGAATTTGAAGTGAGAAATTAGTAGATGGACACCCAAACAGTCCCCTGACATCCTGGGATGCTCTCGCGTTGGGGTCAACTGTCTGGTGGTGTTTCAAAAATAATTTTCTTCCTTCTATCCCTTCTTTAAACTTCTTAAAATTTCACTCAAATTCAGGTGAAACCCCACCTTAAGTACAATGATATGTGTAATGGTGGTGTAATTCTTATCTTCGTGCGCTAAATATACGCTCGGCGGCAAGCATCCAAAAGAAGGCTAATTTCGGCTTCGTGAAAGGCCCAGTTTGAGGGTTTCGGGTATCGGTCACATTCTCCTCAAAATCTCGACTATTATCAAATAGGGAAAGCAAAGAAATGTATTTTCTTTTACCTTATATAAACCTTGTTTCGTGGAGAAATTATGAAGGAAATCGAAATTTTGATCCGAATTAAGTGATCGATTCTTAGGCGGACAACTAAGACTAAGGCTTGAATGGAAATCTTTTGTAGCTCTTGGCGGAACGTGGCTGCAAGATCGTTATCGCACGAAGTTGGAATGATCTACATATACTTATAAAGTTTATTCCTTTCTTAGACTTAACAAACGCAGCGAAGGCGTCGAGCAGGCAACGGATAAAAAAAAAGTCCCATGCAGTGAACACTCTGAAATGAGCCTTGTCAGATGAGTGGAAGGAGGAGTTACGCAGACGAGAAGGAAATGGTTCAAGTAGCAGAAGCTGAAAGGTAAGGTGTTTATTTAGATATACAGAATAATACTGTCTGTACTAGTCTGGGAAGCAATTTTTTCGAGTGTTTACGAAATTTCTCTCCTCCGTTTTGTTTGTTACCTACTTATCCACTACGTTATAGAACTAAAGCTGAGTTGTTTTTTTCCTTTAACAAAAATGACAACGAAGCATGTGATGATGAGGATCATGAAAGTAATCAGAGTGTAGATGATGCAGATTTAAATTTGGAGACCGTGAATTTTACTGAATTATGTTGCTTTAACTTATATCGACGTGTACCCGAGACGTCATTGAAGGACATTTTGCTTTACGTGTAAAATAGTTGTTTTGTTGTTTTTCACAATTACGGTTCAAACCCCATGTAGACTAAGACTTCAAGAAGCATGAAATAGCTTCGACTGCATTCAGGTGATCATGAAAATAGTAATCAAGTAGATTTTTATTCGCAAATGTTAAATAAACAGCGAAACATATGAGGCACCATTAGCAAATATCAAAATGGAATGGCAAACTGAAGGTGCCCAGAAAAGATTTTAACATTGGGTAGGTCTGGAACCCAGCATTTTGCCATCGTAACAAAACTATCGAGTTCGTATTGTGGAGCACATTTAGTAGAATCTTACCGCAAAGAATCAAACATTTCTGTTACAAACTGGCGGAGATATCTTTCTCCATCATATTTGATCAGAATTTGGTTGAGTGTACGACATCATCAATTGGCTAATTTGCATATTTCGAAAACTTGAATATATCTGGAACGAAAAGAGGTATTTGAAAACATTAAACAGCATTCTTCTTCTTATACAGACTACTTTTTGTGTTTTAAAATGGCTTCGATCGGAAAGATGCGATTTTCGTCAAAGTACCACTTTAAGCCTTATCGCTCTAGGAAACAATAGGGAAGCATTTTGAAAAAGAAACTGTTACTGCAAGTTGGGGCTGGTGCGTGAAATGACAAGCAAAAGTCATGGAAACCCCTAGAAGCCAACAATAAAACTTACTGCGTCGTCTTTTTACATATCATCGTTCGAAGACAGTCTTCTTTACTGAGTGAAACCCTTCTAACAGGCTAGCTCTCTGAAACAGTAGTATAGGGAGGCCTGGTTCTGTGACACCCCTCACAAAAATTGCAAGATAAACTCAGACACCCCGCTCACCTTCAAGTTTCGCGGGGTTTCAGAGTGTATCTTGCGATTCTTGTAAGGGGTGTCACAGAACCAGGCCTCCCTATACTACTCCCACAGATGGGCCAGAACTAGCCCCTTAGTT
>Ga0126337_10002504_pt1 | contig 11740 bp, 6 predicted proteins | sample DipCmetagenome_FD_92527 | JGI IMG/M metagenome (GOLD analysis project Ga0126337, IMG submission 92527) | Coral microbial communities from La Bocana,Puerto Morelos, Mexico - Diploria C A metagenome | ecosystem: Host-associated > Invertebrates > Cnidaria > Coral | place: La Bocana,Puerto Morelos... | reverse complement strand
CTAGTTCTCGCCTTCTACTTCATCCTGTAACAACATTTTCCGGAGTAGCTCTAGGTACGAGATTTAGCGGTTGAGCCTTACTCATCAATTCGGTACTATGGACATGCGCAGATATGTCCAACTCACAAGGACCTAAGTAGGCATCCGTATGGACCAATCTTAATTTGCCCAGAATGTTTCAACAAGGCGTGAAATTTTAGTTTTTAGGCGTGAGTGGGTGAAAGATAAAGTGTTCGTCCCACAGGCGAGAAACTCCAATAGTTAACAAGTATATCAGTAACTGGTTCACATCATTTTAATTTTTTTTCCGACTTTGGTAAACTGAACGTTTGCTCATATGCGGCAACTTTTGAAACTAAAACTTTAACGGTAAAGGACGTTTCACAGAAAGATTTAGCTGACGAAGAATTATTTATACATCCATTTGCTAGTCTTTGTCAAGTAGAAATTAACAAGCGTTTAGGAAAATTAATATCACTCTAGTGTCAGCTTCGCAAATAATCTTTTCTCGACTGACAAGAAACAGTTCCTGTTTAATTTCTTAAATCGGAGTCAGGATTCGCTTCCATTTCTGTGGAAACCGGCCTAGTTTCATGTCATGGAAAGGGTAAATGGATCCGAGTTAAATGCATTTTCTTTAAATGCACCGAGCCAGCTTGGGTTGTGAACCAAAAATATATCATAGTTTTAGTCAAACCTCTTTGTTGTCAGGGAGCACAGCGCTGTAACTATGGCGCCACCGTTCACATGTGTGGTGCATTTCTTACGTTCCTCGTGTCATAAAGCCATTATTAGTTGTAAACCATAAACAAAAAGGTATTAATCTTTATTTTAACGTTCTACGGTTTAATTTTCTGTTTTTTTCTTAAGCTTATTCCCCCAAAAAATTTGTAAGTAAACTTTCGAGGATATGTCAGAGTACTAAGATATTGAAATAACAAACAAATTGGTCCAACGGGAGCTGAACCTTTCAGATTTGAACTTTCTTCAGAATAGAAAAGTTCCCTGCGGTTAAGTTTGTTGCTTATCTACTTATCTTTGCGCAATTTAATATTTTTCACAATCCGGTCGCCGAACCAACCACATTATAACACGCAGCCCACAGATCTATTTGAATTATCGATAATTTTAATGGCATAGCTAAGATAATGCATATGTTGGCTTGACAGAAGCGCACCTGTGGTCAATGACAATTTACTCACAGTAGAGGAGTTGGCCTAAGACTCGCGACTCAATTCTTGTATTCTTCGCCCTCCAACATTAACAAGACATTTTTGCAGCTTTTTACAAGCTTCCATCTTCCTACTTCTGCCGCAAAAAAGAAAACCGTCGACACTGCTAATTTCTCTGCGACGGTAAACTAAAACCTTCCGGTTTTCCTTTTTATAGTCTAAATAATTGAAAAAGGGCGAACTTGAATTGTGTGATGGATTTAACTATGCATCAAGATGTTAACAAATCTAGATAGAATGTATTTCTCTTGTACAAGCTCAGTTAAATTTGTAACGGGTTCTTCTAGTGTGTTTAACTGCAGTTGAAGGGCGATGTTAATATTTTTTGTGTTAACAATAGCCATGCCACTCGAAAAACACGCAGCAAGAAGCGTTGCGAGTGAATAGTATTAATTATTTATAAATGGTATTTAAATTTCCCAGACAGAGAGGTAAACAGCTGATAAAATAGTAAAAACTGTTTAGATTAGCATGCGATGAGTCAGTTTTGATAAAAGCACATTTAAACTTGCTTTGTCTTTCTCCATTGACCTTCGCGTTGTCTTAATTTCTTACTCCTTAAAGTGACAAAGCAACCTTTTTATACTTTTATTGGGAGATAAATTCACCTGGGTCCATGACGTCTGTCTCCGTACAATTTTCCATTACGAACTAATGATCTGCTATTTTGCCGCAATATGTGGGTATTTTGTTAAATGCAGAATATCGCGAAGCGATCAAAAGTTATTTATAGCCTGTACTGCGTAATTACCTTCCTGCGGAGAATGCACTTTTAGCTTCCGCTTGGGTAAGCGACTTTTTATCTCGTGATAAGTGATTTTTGATTTATCCCGTCAAAGAAACAGTCTAGTTCTAAAACGCACTCACACTTCGCATATATCTTGGTAGGTAATATTCACAAGACAACATTAAAATTTTCGCGTCGTAATTTTGCCGAGGGGCAAAACGTAACAATGAACGTCAGCAAACTGAGTCACTTTTGTTTACAGAAGTGCGAGCTTCAACAAAAAGGTAATAAACGGTAAATATGTCTTAATTTGACTTTTAATTCCTGTTTGAAACAATAGATGACCATTAACACCGCGGCTGTGTATAACCAATGCGAGCAGCTTGGTATATAGCTGCTTTTTTATTATTAATTTAACAAAGAACAACGGAGAATTGACTCATTCATTGAAGAAAGCGCGCGCGATACGCAACTTTATTCGTTGAAGAAAGCGCGCACGATACGCAACTTTATAACTATGTTCAATTCAATCCAACTTGTTATTTGGATCGCAATAATTCTCAGACCAGTGTCTTTTGCAAGAAAGATTTCACTCGAGGTGAGTCCAAACAAAAGTTTTTGTTCCTTTTCTTTAAGGTAGGGGCTAGTGGTTAGATTTATTTCAAATCCTTTACTAAGAATCACTCTAATCATTGTGGTAGCGCTTTTCTTTATTTTTACTACATTGTTTTGATTTTCAGATCATTATGAAAAAAGTTTTGAGGAGCCAATTCAAGTCATTTAAAAACAAATGTAGTCTTTCGATTGGCAATATAGAGAGTTACGATTTAGAATTCTTATCTCATAAAAAAACCATGAAATTTGCATTTTTTTTATAACTACTGTGTTTGATAACCTGTTGCATGATATTCATTCAGAAATAATGTGATCTATCTTTTTTATATTTTCTATCAATTTTTAGCCTTTTAATTCACAACTAAAGGGAGATAAATTGTATAGGAAAATACTCTTCAGGCAATGATTTCTTTTTTTAGCTTTGTGTAACAAGGCAAACTGTGGTTTGAACTTTGGTGAGTTTAATGTGATCGTTATGAGATAAGAATCACTGTGATCACAACAAAAGGCTATTGTAAACACATGTCACCATTAGCGTGTCAGAGAAACTACGGTCATAAGAAGTACAGGATTTTCGTACAACCTTGTCACGTTCGAAAGATGTTTCTGAGAACTGTTTTGCTGTGAGAATTAGCATTCAAAATTTATGTTATTGTGCCATTCAGTCGTCACTTGATTTATGTTGCTTAGCAACACGAAACTGCTAATTGCTTTCGTCACAGCACCTTTCTCGTCGGGCGTTCTGGCGTCTTCATTCTAAGCTCTTAATCTCAACGAGCAACTCTCAGAAACGATCTCAAAATTAGGAGCTATGGGAAAAAAATGAACATACTGAAGCCTGAGATAAATTTGTTTCCTTATTTGTTCATTCCGCCTTGTAGGACGAAAACGCCGTCATCCGGAAATTCAACGAATTTACTCCAAGAAAGATATCCAGGTACAGCTTTTTCCAGAAGTCCAAGAGAGGTAAGAATCTGGTCACCATGGAAATCTCCACTGCATACTTGCACTGAGGTTAACCTCACTGTGGGTCAGCAGTTTCAGCCAGAAACGCCACTTACAAAGCTCTACAAACATCTTAATTTGCAAGAATCCTTCACTCAATGACCAAAGTTAAGTCAAACAATCAAAAAGTTCAACGTCTATACGATACATGTAGGGTTAACGACTTGTTATTTGTTTTGCACACAGCCTATTCTCGCTTATATAAAACCTATACAAACTTCGAGCTAGCAAAAAACCAGAAGCCGGGCAAGGGGGTTTTTCGTTTAATTTCCATCTGAACGTGAGACCAAATTTTGTACTACATGGTCAGCGGTGCGTCCAGCGGTGCAACTCTGCTACATAAAGAGGACATAAAGAGTCTTTTCGGGAAAATACCGCTGACCGAGTAGCCGTGCTTCATCCTTTTTCTTCCATTTTGCTGTCAAATTATGTAATTAACGAGAATTTCCCTTTTTAGGTGGCGAAAAGCTTCCAGAGGTCGCTTGTATGCCTCATCCAGAAGTTGTTCAAGTTGAGCCCAGTGTCACAGACGAAAGAAACACACCCCAGTTTGTCACAGTTTACCGCTGCAAAGGTGCGTGTGACCTACCTCTCAACACGGAGGCCTGCACACCGATTAAGACACGAGATATTGCTGTGGAAGTAACATTTGCTGATGACACAAGCCAAACTCGGTACGTTGAAGAGCATTTGGAATGTGGGTGCAAATGCAACCAGGAATTGGAGTGCGAAGCACATCATGATTTCGACGAAGTGAACTGTCGATGTATCTGCAAGGAGATGTGCAGACAGAATGAAAACCAGGATCCCATGACATGTGCTTGTACTACAAGAGTAGGAAAACGTAGGGACGAAATTATGGAGAGCTAGTGTTAATAAATTGATATTTTAAAGCTTAAAAGCTTGTTAGTTTAGGGAAAAAAAATTGCTGAACATTTTAGTCTAGGATTCAAACTACGCAATAAGCTGATTAAAACGAAAATTGTGTTCCCGCGTTTTTATAATCAAGAATGAAACTAAAAAAGAAGCTATTATCGTAACAATAAGTAATGAAATAAAAAGAATTTACTGTTTTATACGTTGCTCCATTTTATATACGGCCAGCTATTAAATTATTTAAAATACATGTTGGATGATAAAAAGTTGGCCTTGAAGTCAAAGCCTGATGAATGGGTGAAATTCCCAATCAATAAATTGATGGGTTTTTTATGTTTCTTACTGATAATGAATTCTTTGACACCGTTAGTGTTTAAACAGACAAAGATTGTAATCATTTACTCTACGAATGTTAGATTTGACATCTTGGTACAATATCCGAGAGCTATATGGAGAACTGAATTGGCAACGATAAAAAGTTTTTTTCGTTTTTCGCGGCCTATACTGGCTCATGCCCCTGTTGTGAATTGACAATAAAACGATGATCATAACTACATTTCCTAAAGGGACAAAATCACAATGGCAATGTCAATTTGAGGCATTCATTCTCGTTAAAACGCGTCCGTCAGAAGTTCACCACATATTTAGAATTTCAGGTCGAACGTTATTGTGAAACAATGTTCCAAACATGCATATGAGGCAAAAAGATTAAAAGTTGTCCGAAAAAAAAAATTCTTCCACGTTGTTTTCAAAGGGCGATTCGCCAAAATAATTTCGTGAGCTGGTCCATCTTTAAGGTCAATATTCCTTCTCAAGGAACTAAGTCTTACGCTACGGAACTACGCCGCTGAGTATGCTGGCCGACAGGCTCATGCGAAGTAGATGAAACATAAACCGCGTCAAATTTTCACCATGCGTTGATCTAAAAACAAAGAATATAGTAATTTCTCTCATCTTGTTTTCCTTGAATTGCAGTTTAACTTTCTGGCCTTTTTTCACGGATTCTTCACTAAACTTCGACAAATTTCTCTCGAACTCAACTTGTAAATTTGCAGTACAGTCTGTCGAGTGTTCTTCACGACGTCACAGTTACTTTGTAAAGCCGAAAAAAACTGAGCAAAACTGGCGGAAAGTTTGAATGTTTTCGCCGGAATACTACGTTTGATTTAACATCACGTTTTCTTGAAATCGAAATTTTTGCACATAATTCCTACGGGGCAGTGTTTAGATTCAAGAAAAAAAAGTTAAAGAAACTGAGATAGATGAACGGCTGTTTAAAAATCAACTCCTTTGAGGACGCCGCTAAATTATTTATTGATTGGTCTAACACATCAAGGGACTTTCTAATTTAAATGAATCAATATTTACCAATGTTTTCTGAGTTTTCCAAGACATTCAACTGACATAATACAAATTTAGAAAGTGTTAGCACTAATATCCTTTGAGGTTTTCTAGAACGGCACCAGAACTACAGGCTTTTCATCTAACGTGATCTCTTGAAACTTTCCCCTTTTACACCCCTTTGGCAGGTTATTTTTCACCTGTGTTCATCATTACTGGGTAAAATTGCCTTTATTTTGTTGTAATTATACAACTAATGATCTGCTAGTTTGCTGTAACGAATTATAATATATGAACTTTCGTTTTGTTAAAAAACAATTTCAATAAACACAGCGGATGTTGGCTGTAGGATGATCTTTGCCGATACTGAAGTTTTCGGATCTTATCATAGGCATAAAATATTTATCACAGCAAAAAAAATTATTCATGATCAGAAAAACTAGGGAAAAATGATATATAATTTCTAGGTGTGCCACATAGTAAAGTTTTGCAAGTACGGACGCTGACATAAATTAAAACCAAATTCTGTGTTGAAGATCAGTGGAGTATCGGTTGCGACCTGTGCTTTATCTGGCTCCGGTTTCCGTAGCATGAAACAACTAGGAGAGTTTTTTAAGTGAGGTACATAATCTGGGAGTAAGCTCTCTTTTGAGTAACATTTGCCAGCAAAACGCGAGTCAGCGTTCGAGCAAAGCGATCCAGCCGGGAGAAGTCTACTAGTTCGGAGAGCGCTAAGAAAGTCAGTTCCCACAGAATAAGAGAATTTTTATAGCAACATTAAATTCACTGTTACCCTTTTATACAGCTGGATGGGAAAAAGTTACGCTTAAACCAAGAAAAGAAAAGCAACATTCAGATATTCAAAAAAAAAAGATGTCTCAATTTCGTTTTAAATCCCTATTGTAAATTATAGTATCACTTTCAGCTGAACGTGGCCATTATAAGCTTGGTTGGGTGGCTATTACAAACAGCTTGTTTATAATTTACTTTATATGACAGACACATGTTTCAGTTTTTTTGTAATTTTGAAAATAAAGGTTTCTAATAAATCAGGCGTGTTTTCTTTTTCTTCCATTCGTTTTTAAATCGAACTTTGTACTTAGCAAGAAGTTTGTTTTTAAGATGAAGAAAAGGTTCTAGAAGTCGCTTGCCTGCCTCATTCTAAAGTTGTCCAATTTGAACCCAGTGTTATAGACAAAAGTAAAATAACCTCGATCGTTTGTCAAAGGGGCCTGTGATCTACCTCTCAACAATGAGAGCGTACACCGATCAAAAAAGGTATTATTCATGTCCAAACAACAACCACTAATGGCTTTAAGCCGGGTCATCCGCAACGTTGAAGAGCATTTGGCACGCGTGTGCGCATTCAAAACGACCTGTCTATATGAATATCACTTACCAGACGAAAGGACTTGTCGCTGTAACTGCATGAAGTACTGCGGAAGACAAAAACCAGGATCCTATGACAGTCATATGTGCTGCGCGAGCAGGAAGTCGAAGAGATAAAATAATAGAGTGTAAATTAATAAAGCGAGGACAGCATAGGCCTTCTATGACATTATCGCCTATTTTTGTTGCTAGAACGTAATTAAGTTCCTCAACGATTCCAGCGAATAATAAGAAGAAATGAACTGAATGATTGCTTTCAATTCTACCTTAATATAATCTTAACTCGGCGTGCTTGATGATGCATGTTGGTGAAATCGCTCTAAAAAAATACGAGTTACTAGCGCTAAACACCGCGTAAGAATGACAAAAATAACGCGAACAAAATTTAGTAAGAAAAGAAATAGCAGAGAACATTTTCGATTGACAAAAGTAATGTGCTTGAGTTTTTGTTTTATTTTTTGAAGTGCAGGACTACTGACTTTTACTTCAGAATGCACGTGAAAACTTTTAAAAATATACAGACTTGTATTTGTTGTAGCTTATCTTTATTGATGTTTAAATAAGGTCTAGTTTACTTCACAAGCAGAGTTACACCCAGACAACAATACGCCAGAGAAATTTTATTTCTACGGTTGTGGATACCTTAAAATAAGGTTGGACACATTATGTTTATTACACAACATCTTGTTGTGTAATAAACATAATGTGTCCAACCTGATTCTAGTCACAACTAGGCCTACCGTCCACACTAATCCGTCACGAACGGAGCTTTTGAAAACGCCGGCTCTCCGTTTTAGTGGGGACAGAAAACATTTTGAAAGTGGAGATTTTCGAAAACTATAATCATGTGATTTTGGTGCCAGAGATTTCCTCAAACACAAACCCAAATTGACCGGTAATTGTTGCATCTTCAAATTTCTCCGGCGAAGCCTGTGAGCGGGGCCTTAAATCACAGCATGTTTCAATTGTTTGTTCTAAATTCTTTCTAAAAAGGCTGCAGTGCTATCGACTGCAGGCTCACAGGTACACGAGTCGTTGTTCCATTTTTTATCAGAATCGCACTCCAAGGATTTAACAGCGCATTCACATTGACACAAGTGTCTATCCCATTGCTTCTTTGCCTTCTCGTTACACTCGCTTTCACCATTATCAATACACACACAGTCGCAAATATCGGCGTTGAAACGTTGCTTGTGGTAACACTTCTTCGGCACGCATGCGCAATGACAAGCCGTGTGGTTGGTCATTGCCACTAGTTTGGAATTGCGACCGTGCTTTACAGCAATGGCGACTTTCTCTTCTGTCGTCACGGCACAATACACAATCCCTGTGAAGTAATACAAAATAGCCTTTCAATATTTAAGGAACGATTAAAAACCCGCGTTGAGGACTCAAACGTGACCGGAGGTTTCGAGGTTTCCATGCACTGAAAACCGTGGCATCGATCTAAGTATTCATTGGCACCGATGATAAATTTTCAGATTTGGAAATACTATTCACAGTTCACTTACGTGGAGATATAGAACAGCCTCCTGCACAACGATGAAGCTCGACGAAGCTTGGAAAATATAAATTTCCCCAGTTCCCAGACTCAGGCACTTGTAAAATGGTAGGGTAGGGCTTGCAATACTTCATCTCCAGAATAACACCTTCTTTACCTTTCTCTTTATCAAGGGTAACCGTTGAATAAATAAAAGAAGAACAGTCACGCTTTGCGTAGTTTTCTGCCTCTTATTATTAGCCAATTTCCGAGTTGCCTTTTAGCGCCTCTGTGTCAAAAAGAATGTTCATGTGAAACCAGTCATATGAAAAAGAATTCATCTCACGGACTTTAGTTTTCACACAAATCAAGGCTCCATATGAAAAGGTTTGCACGAGGACTCGTTTTGAAACAGAAAACAACTCGAAATGCCCTAGTTCAAGAGATGTTCAAGGTAAACACGTTGATAATCTCTTGCCTATTTATAATGTCAATTACACCTTCACCCCTCACAAAATCACCACTCTCTTCCCTTTCTTTCTCAGCGGTTTTCGTCACCGGTGAGAACAGAAAGACATCATGATACTGAATGCACTCACTCGATTCTTTTCTCTCTCATGGCATCAACTGCTGATTCTTGACGCTCAGAGACACTGAAATCGCTGGGACTTAAGCCACAACAATCTTTGTTCAGTTTGATGAACAATGTGTCATGTAATTTTTTGTCGAAAGTTGTAGAAGTTCTTCAACTTACTCTGTCTTATACTGCGATTGTGTTCCTGATTTCGTTTGTTATTCTGGTGCCATTTCACGGAGACCATCTTCGAGTCTCTTGGAGTTTCGATCTGGTCATCATTACGCTAGTTTAAAAAGAAAAGATAATTCAGAGGAAAAGAATTGTTCTAAGAGATTAAGAATTAATAAACTAAACCTTTTTCGTAGCAGCTAGGTGGCACAAGTCCGTTAATTAGAACGGCAAGACTGCAAACCTAATCTCGGGACTACATCTCAAACGAACACTGCAACCTCAGATGGAAAACTTGCCTTGATCACACACATAACCAGAAAAACTAAATATAAAATGATTTTAATAGCATCGTCAATTTTATAGCCACGAAACTGAGTGTCTACAAAACTCAAGAAAAATTTTAACTGAGGCCGAAAGTACAAACAGTTTTAATTCAGTCATATGTTAACACTAACATCATGGGAAAATTTTTTCCCCGAAAAAAAGCTGGCTCCGTTCTGGTTAAGATTTGATGGGATTCAACTCCAGATGGCTTTGAAAGTAAGAGATATTTGAATTTACGTGAAGTAGACTCCGTTACTGAACGCAAACTTTTCTTTTCACAACACACCTCCCACCACCTCAATCCCCCAGAGGGAGACCTTTCATATCAAGCTCCTCTCCCACTTTCTCAAATGGGAAGCCAAAATAATTAACTACACAAATTGTTTTTAATTTTTAATAAAAACGTTTGTTTTTGGCGATTTCTTCCTTCCACCGCAGTTTATAATTATTGTAATTTTTCCACGTTTCCATGTTCCGCTTTGACATCCTTGGTTTTCATGTAATAAAAAGATATCAGTCCTTCTGAAGTGTTCATCAGATGGGAGACCCTCTAATATTAACTTGACGTTTCGCAACGTTTAAGCCTAAAAGGGTTCCTCGTTATATAATTGAGCACGTTTGAATTTCCAAGTTTGCGCGTTGCGTGACATCGTTCACACTTGCTCTTGTAAAACAGAACGCTAATGAAGGTCTGAAGTTGACAGTTGACTGAGTGAAATTAAAATATATGATAGCAATAGAGTGCTTCTAAGAAGTAAAAAAAGGCCTGCGTTGAAAAAAGAACTTTAAAACTGACTCGAAAAACTGAAATATCGAATAACTTGAGCCAAAGGTAACAAAAAAAGTCTTTTCTTAGAAATTTTGTCTCATACTCGGTCATCATGTTTGTTAAGCTATTCATATCTTTTTGGGGAAATCTTTCAAGCATTAACGTAAGTTCCTTTAGCAGTTGTTGTCTTACCATAGAAGTAGGTCAGATAGCATTTCGCCGCCGCATCCATTTTCGCGCTAACGCTTATTCGCCGAAACGAGAGATGTTTGGTTGTTTGAATTTAGCGAGTAAAGCGTTTTCCCATGAAGTGGGAACAAAGAGGGATCATTTTTTTTTACAAAAATTTTATGAACTTCTTTTTGTTTTCCACTTACCTTTAAGGAACCAAGTGAAGTCATTTTTGGCTTAAGTCGCAAGGAGACAGCTATAGAAAACAAGAAAGCGAGACTACAAAATACCCTGACAACCTTCATTGTTGTGTTCTAACGTAGAAAGGAAGTTGGATGTTTAATATATAAGGTTATATTGACAATGACGCGAGGTATGGTCATCTTATTTAAGATAAATTACATCTGGCGCCGAACGCAAAGAGTTAATTATGCTAAATATTTAGCCCAAATAACAGGAATTTCTTATTTATAATTAATTTCACGTTTGAACATCTAGGTTTTTTGTGCCTTTAATTATACGTGAGGATATGTATGATATAGAAAACAAAGGATATACCATTCGGTAGCAAAATAAATTACTTGTAAACATGAACGAATGTCGAACAAACGCTGAAAAATTAAAAAAAAAACACGCGAGAGTTAGCCTCTTAACTTGTTTTTTAGTCTCGTGTTGGTCTCAATTAACCAAGCGCCGAGGGTTTTAATTACTTTAAACGATCTGTTGAGAAATTAAAAACGACGCTTGTCTAGTAGCTGGTAAAAAAGTTATTTGGAAATTTCAAAACTGTAACTTAACTCTTGGGATCGAAATCACACTGAGTGTACGTTTTTAAAAAAGATACTTGTTGTCACGATGTTTTGGTCAGCTATGTTGAAATTTTGATATATCGGTCTGATCTATTAGAGAAGGATCACAAATTGATATAGACAGTTTCTCTGTGTCGGACATATAATGCGAATAGATAAGCAGGCATTTAAGATGTTGTAGGTAATTTTCCAAATTGATATGGTGATGACAAAACCTTTGAGCAATTAAGGCTTGAGTCTTGCTCAAACGATGT
>Ga0126337_10002502_pt1 | contig 11747 bp, 2 predicted proteins | sample DipCmetagenome_FD_92527 | JGI IMG/M metagenome (GOLD analysis project Ga0126337, IMG submission 92527) | Coral microbial communities from La Bocana,Puerto Morelos, Mexico - Diploria C A metagenome | ecosystem: Host-associated > Invertebrates > Cnidaria > Coral | place: La Bocana,Puerto Morelos... | reverse complement strand
TTGTGAACATTTTTTTCGCTAACGTCCACTAACCTATTGTAGTTTGTAACTCGTACAATAATACTACGATAGTGTGTAGGGGAGCGCAGAATAACGGGTAGAGCACAAATAGCGAGCAGTTTGTTTTTCCTCACCCTACCGATTGCACCAAGTGTCTGTGCTTGGGTGGATAACAATGTCTGCATTAAAGGAGCATAAAGGAGGTGGTGAATGAAAATACAAGCCAATTTGGGTGCCCATTTAGCAATCATTAAATTCGTGTTTTTAATTGGAAAGCTGTATTAAATCTTCGAATTTTATGTGTCCTTAATTTCACAAATCCACACACCCCTCTCCTTTTGCCTCTTAAAACATCCTAAAAGCAAACATCAAAACAGGAGCAAAACAAATAATAGCGATTAATCGATCCGCTTCGCGATTGCTTGAAACGATAACAAAAAACTTTTAGGAAACGGCGTGTATACAGTATACGAAAGTAGTGGATGTAATATTTCCTAATTTGATATCTGCAAACTTCGTGAAGTTGACCATATTTGCGCAGATAGCAAACGTGCGATTGTACATGCAAATTTGTTGGTTTAACAGTAAACCAAATTTAGTGTAAATAAGCATATTTGCTCCTGAAGCAAACATGAGTAATACACATTCAAATGTTATCATTTGTAGCTTCAGTAAAATTCGTTAAACAATGATGCAAACAAATGGATTTGCATCATGTTTGCCCAGGTTTTGGCTGAAAGTAAACTAATACCTTTGCAAAGAGAGCAAATCTGTAGTAAATGCATGTCAAATTTGTTGATTTGCGGAGGTACCAAATACGAAGCAAATGTAAAGTATATATCATATTTACTTTACATTTGCACGCAAATACAACACAAACAAACAACTGCGTTTGCATCATCATTGCTTCCAACGCAAATTTCGGTCAAATTTAGTGCCCTAAATTTGCATCATATTTGCTTAACATGCAAATCTGTTTAAATCCAATTTTTCGTCCAGTGGAGGATATTCCTGTTGCTTTGTTTTAAATGTAAGAAACTGTCCATGACATTTTACTTTAAACTTACTGATGCTATCTTCTTGTTATTTCTTAATATTACAGTGTTAGATATAGTAGTGTCTGGGTGTGACTGTCGGTAAGGATCGATGAAGATTAAGATTGACCACAGAGTCCTAGTAAAACCGGTAGATAGTCTGATACTTTGATAAAAGAGAGTTCCGTCACAGCTCTCGTAAGTTACGTTTCCATTTTTGTGGGCTCTTGTGAATCTTCTTCATGTACGTCGAAGAAACTTTCACAAAATTACAACTTCTGCACATTTAAATATACACCCAACGGTGTACACTATTCTTGCCCAGAGACGACGTGAACGTTTTTCGTCTGTAATGAAGCGTTTTTTAGGGTATCTTAATTTCCTCCCTTTTAAAACAAAAATGTTGTAAGTCATCGGCTTAGCAATTTTAAAGTAGGACTCAATTCGAATCAACCGATTTAAATTACCATGAAGTCGCTCTTGCGTGTTATAAGTCTGTTATATGTTAATACGTTTAAAACGTTGATAATCGTTCATGCAAAACGCCTTCTAGATCCCACAGATAGGAAAAAACAATAACTGAAGTATCTCTGGCAAGAATATCAGAAAATTTGCATTGAGCCGCTACCGGTCAGCTTTTTAGGTGGGCTTATTTTACACTTTTTAGTACTCAAATGCGAAACGTCTTTCTAATTATTCCTGCCTCAATTTGTTCATGATAATAATATATCTTGAATGGGTAAGGATCATTGTATGCGAATAAACCTGAGGGCAATTCACAGCGACTTGAACTTCTGTGCTGCGAGACGGACAAAAAGAGAAAAACTTCGTGTTATTGCGAAGCGAAATGATCTTAAGCTTCCAGTACAATAACCGTTTTTCACGCGGTATTGTTGTCTTAACATTGAATATTTCCAAACGCTAACCCAATATCCTTGAGTTAGTCACCTAGGTCTACAACCTGACGAGTTATAAGTAAAATTGATTTTTTTTTTCGTGGCCACGATTTCTTTGATAGATTTTCAGACCATTTACTCGCAGGCAAGGCGTCTTATAGCGGGGGTTTAAAGTTTTTTTGTTGTTGTTGCCTTTTTCTGAGCGGCTTCCAATTTGTTACACAAAATTTGTTCTGGACAATTTACAGAATATTTTCTCAAAGTTTTAATCGCGATGCTCGACGTACAGACATCTACACGGCTTGACAACTTGATCTACGCCTACAGTAAAAAACTGAACAGGAAATAACCTAAATTAACAACACATTCGGACAAATGGAAACTGTGAAACCTATACTTTCATATTCTGTGCGGTTTCGACGGGAAAAGTTCAAAACTGTAGCAAAAAACAACACTGTGAAAGCAATCCGCCCGACACGAAACTCTTTCAAAGACAAAACCATGTGCGACTGAGTCACGTGATTCAACACAGTCCGACCAGCTGTGCACAGTTCGACCCTAAACGAGTGTCAGCTTATAACAGACCTAGATCAATTTCAGTTTATCAGGTTCGGCCGCTTGTCGGCCTCAACAAGACGAAATTCGAGTCGAAACGTCAGTCACCGACAACAATTCTTTTCAGAACTACCTTCACCCGGACAATCACACTATACGAACTACTGAAATTCTTAAATTGCAACAAAAATTTACTCATGTCCTAATTCCCATTTCTTACTTTTTGGTCTTCCTCAGTATCACCTGGCAGCCCCTGGAATGTGATACCTACCCATATTAAAAGTTATTGATAGTTCTACAGACATTTCTAAGTTGATGATTATTATTATTATTATTATTATTATTATTATTATTATTATTATTAACGCAAGCCTGATTTTGACCTGTGACTTTCCTGAGTTGGTTACCCTGTGCATGTTTATCAGGTGCAAAAAAAGTTCCTGCTTGTGATTGATCACTGACATCTGCGGAGGTCTGAATTCGTGTTGAGTTCAAACTAAAAAATAGATTTCTCTTTCTAAACCCCTATAAACCAGGTTGGTTCGAAACATGTGGTTGTTCAAAAGGTGTATAACACTATCCACCGGATAAATCACTATCAATGGATAGCTTGACCTCTTTTGTCAACATTTTTCCAATAGATAGCGATTTATCCAGTGGATAGCGTTATCCAACCTTCGAGCAACTGGCCCCAGCAGGTGCCCAGATAATGGAAATGGCAACATCCTTAGGGTTTTAGTCAAGAGAAGATGATCTGTCATCGTCTCTTGGTTTCAGGGTATTCTAATTTTATTGTTCTGTGTAAAAACGTTTGGTGATATATAGGATCTTTCAGCGTTCAAATTATTCATAATAGCGCTAAAGAACAAAATATAACGAAACCTTAAAGGAAAAAGAAAGAAAATTGCCTTGACTTATAGATGCGGCGAGATCTGCTCGCGATGATGTTTCACCCTGCTAACGACAACTTGATGCAAACTTAAACCCAACTGTACACCTCACATCACAAACCCACCTCAACCACCTGCTCCGTGCCAGCAAAATTATAATTTCTGCTAATTCAAGATAATCACAAATAACATCATTTTCCACTTCTTTCTTTAGTAGCCGACAGCAGGTAATCGCCGCCGTAATTTTAAGCGATGTCTGAGTCAATTATAGTACCGTTTTCATATGGAGATATAAGTTTTAATTGTTCAAAAACAGCGAAGAAACGTAAGTTTGCGAAGAAACGTTTGCAAGAAGAATTTCTTTTACCGCCTTAGATATAGTATATCAGATCTAAACACCCATTATTCATAATTTTGTGTTCAACGAAGGAGAACGCTCATTAATTCGGTGCGTTCGCTACAATTTCATGGAGTTTAAAGAAACTTAAGAAAACAGAAGACAAAAAGTTTTGACGGCAAAGAGTTCTCAAACCGCGAATGAATTTACTAGCCTGTTGCAAACTTCCAGACGCATTTAATCTAAGGACCGGTTGTTCGAAGGATGAAACCTTGTCCACCCGACAAATCGTTACATCATTGCATTCAGATGACACGTGTTAAACATGAGAATATGAATAAGATAGATTCATTGGATAATGATTTATCCGGATTGTAGCGTTATCCACCCTGTAAGCAATTGGTCCTTGGTTATGTTACTGACTGTCTGGGACTGTTTTGGGACACTAATGTAGCCTACTGTCACCATGCCGTTTAACCCTGCACGTTTCATACCTGCTTACTTGGATATTGATTGATATTTGATATTTTGATAGGAAGCTTCAACTTATTTACCTGACTGAAAACAATGGCAATGGTTTCGCACTCAACTGCAACAGACTGGCAATCTAAAATCTTGAGGAAAGAGTACCAGAACTGGCTGGCTGTTGGCCACGCCCTCTCACTTATGTGCGATGGACTAAGGCCTTACGTTGAGAGGGAAATGAAAGCATTCCATCAAGTTTTGCTAGCAAATCTCGCAACTGTACCCCCTTGTACTTGCCCTAGGCCTCCAAACCACGCTTGCGCCTGGGCTGTACAACTTGCAAGGTACCACAGAGGAGCAAAACCAAACTCTCCCAAGTGGCACCAAAGCGACTCTAGCAAATGGACAGATCCTATCCAGGGTTACTGGGAAGTGGCCAAACTTTTCATGTCTGATTTAGGTCCTAGCAAGTTTACTATCGTGGACGCGAGTACTACTGACTGCACGGGGTTAACAAACCTTATGTTTTGGTGCACTTATTTCCGTGTTCAAGTACACCTTGTTGAGGCTGTGCGAAATATGCGTAATACAAAATGGGGGCATGCCGCAAGGCAGGAGCTCACCGATGGAGAAAAGGTAGATGCATTGACAGATATACGAAACCTTCTTCAGGATCCAGAGCTAGCTACCGATAATAACGCGAAATCAACTCTTTCAGAGATAAATTTAATGGAAAAGCACTTCGATGCGCAAAGTGTAGAGAGAAAGGTCCTAGCTGACTTCCAGGTGACAGTTTATGGTCAACTGGATGGTATTGGGGACGAAATCAAAGACTTAAAGAAAAATTGCACAAACGTGAGCAGAAAAGTACAAAAGAAATTGTCATCTTTAGAACATAAACAAACCAAGGTGTTCAAACTTTTGCAAAGCATCAATGACAGAATGGAGGAGGAAAGGAATCGAAACATTTCCTATGCCACGCAAGTCTCTAATCTTGCAAAACGCGTATTCTTGGTAAGCAAACACAAAGTTGTCTCCAACCTTCGTAGCTTAAACACCCATTCTCTAGCGGTTTGGATGGTTGTCATAGTACTCATGGGAAGCTTTAGATGTCTGAACCACAATTCCTACAATGATGGTAAGTTAAAAGGCGACCAGTAGTCTGTTTCAGTGCCACAGTTTTAGTTTGCGTTGTATTGACTTTAATTAACAGAAAGACAAACTCTTCTTAGTTGGTGTTGATTGGGGTCTCAAAAAACAAAATGATGTAAGGATACCTAAATACGTATTCATCCATCTCCTTAGTGTTTGGAAATCGTCTCGGGTACCCTATTTATCAAGTTAGGGGAGGGATCAAAGACGAAATGCTCATGGCTAGGCACGCCAGCCTCTGCGTTCTTTGAACTCGTTGTACCACGATATAGAAAGTGAGCTTTTCTGTGGAAGAGGAATCCTTATGCCTAAAGCAGACGTTAGATAAGGCCTTAATAAAATGTGTTACATAAACATAACATTAATTTGTAACCATCTACATTTTCTTGTTAGGATGTCCGCTGGAAACTGGCAGTGCTCCTTTCGACACAAGGGAATTTAATTTTACAAGGAACCTGAATGCTGCCCGAGAAAGCTTCACAGGACGTCATTGGCTCTACCAAGAATTAGAGTCATTATTGGTAAAACAAGATAATGTGAGTGGAGTGGTGGTGGTTGGTGAGCCAGGTACTGGGAAATCTGCGCTAACCGCTCAGCTGATTTGTTCTCGTTCATCCAATTCTTTCATTCACAAGAGAATCATTGGTTACCATTTATGCAGGTATTCAGACCAGCCAACGCAAGATCCCGGTCGATTGGTACGTAACTTAGTCCACATGATGGCCAGAAGGGTTCCAGAATATGGCATGCTGATTTCCAACAGTTCGTTTATACTTGAAATCCTTCAACGAAGTTGCTTGCGCGATCCTTACGACTGTTTCGAACAATCTGTTGTGGCTCCACTAAGACAGCTGAAAAATAAACCTCGACATTCTTTCATAGTTATTGATGCCTTAGATGAGTGCTCTACTTACGAAGGTGGAACTGCTATAGCTCAATTTATAGAAGAAACCTTTAGCAAGCTTCCGAAATGGATAATGCTTGTAATGACTTCCCGAAATGACTCCACTGTATTGAAGCATTTCACTAAGATGCCAAAAGTATACGTGTCTCCGTCAGATGTAAGGAACTTGCAAGACATTGAAGTCTTTATTGCAAACAAATTATTTGAAGATGCATCCTTTCTTGATAAGCTGAAAGTAATGTTGGGCTTAAGCAGTGGTGAAGAAATTTCCTTTATGACAAACAAGTTATTGAATGAAAGTCAAGGAAATTTCCTGTTCGTGAAAGAGATGCTACATTTTTGGAAAGATGACAGGAACAATCAAATTGACTTAAGACAGCTTCCGAAAACAATCGGTGGTATATACGAGAGTTACTTAAGAAGAGTTTATGGATCAAGAGAAAAGTTTAAATCTGCTTTGGCAGTGCTAGAGGTCATGGTGGCAGCCTTTGAACCTTTACACGTTGATCGTCTGTTCCAAGTTTTGAGAATGCAGGAAAAGATCGACTATGAATACGACTTTGTTTATACATTGAAAGGGCTATCGCATTTTATTAGATATGACGAAGGAAACACAATAGCTATTTTTCACCTTTCTTTTACGGAATGGCTCACCAGCAGTGAAAATCTTGGAAACCCGTATTATGTGAGTCGGAGTCATGGTCACAGACGCCTAGCTGGGTACTATTTGAGCATTATAAAGAAATCTAAAAATTCGGCAATGGATATATATCGCTTAGCACAACATATTAGCTTTGAGAAAACTGATGACGGTTTCCTCGAAGAGTTTCGTAGCATCAAAGCTTCGGACATAAATGCTACCATTGACAGGGATAACAGGACGCTTCTTCACCTCGCTGCTGCTAATAACAACCAAAGAATTCTTCAGATACTTATTCCTGCGTTTGAAACCATCGATTGTGAAGATAACTATGGATTTACACCAGCGTTTGTTTCTGCAATGAATGGCCTTACAGAAAACGTTGACTTTCTCCTTGGTATGGGAGCCAACATCGAACACCGAACAAAGCCACCACCTTCCCCAAGATTTCTCTTGGACGATGACATCGTTTTAAGTGATCCTATTGAACGATCCAAAACAGCGTTTTGGGACTCTACAATGATGCATGCAGCGGCATCGGGAGGTCATATTGATGTTATACGAGGCCTGCTAAAGAGAAATGCTTCATTCCGTGACGTAAATGGGGTCAACTTAACCGCTATACAACTAGCGGCACAAAGTGGCCATTTAAACGTTGTTCAACTTTTGTACCAAAGTGGAGAACGTGCAGATCAAGAAACACTTCAACATGCAGCTGCTGGAGGCCATGCAAGCGTTGTGAGTTTTCTTTTGAAGGTTGGAGTGACGGATGAGTGTATGCGATGTGATGGGTCTTTTTATTGGCTTCAAAACAGGATCCGATACCAAGCAGTACCTCGTTGCAAGTCCAATGATAAAAGAGAGTACGCTCTATCAGACGACAAATTTAAAATCCTTTGTCAAAGTGCACTTCATTTAGCAGTTGCTGGAAACCACACTGAAGTTGTCAAAGTTCTTTTATCCCAACCTGATAATGCAGCCCATTGCGTCGATTTCACAGGACGAACATCATTGCATGAAGCTATTAGACAGAACAATGTTTACATCGCAGAACTTCTTATCTTTAAAGGAAGTAGAGTTTCACAGAAGTGTAGGCATTTTCAGAATGTATCTTCTTATGACCACAGAAACTTTGTAAGTGATGAATTGCCTAGTAAAAAGTGTTCATTTCTTAGTCGGAAGGAACAGAGAGATTACAATAAAGACGTATGTCACTGCGGCTCGTCTCCATTTCTACTCGCTGCAAGGTACGGTTACGTTGAAGTTGGTTCCCTGCTTCTACGTCATGGTGCCCAACCACGCGATACCGATTGTCAAGGAGCCACGTCACTGCATGTAGCGGCATGCCATGGCCATTACGATTTCATTAGGTGGCTGATTTCTCAAAGGCCGTACCTCCACATCAACTTTAAGAGTAAAAACCACTCCACACCCCTACATAGTGGCGCCATTTGTACGATTAACAAGAACATAATACCCTTGATAGAGATGGGAGCTAGTATTTATGAAACTGATCAGAACGGAATGACTCCATTACATTATGCTGTTTTCAATAAGTTCGACTCGACTGCTCCAGTCTTGGCTTATTCCAAGATGTCATGCAATCCCTACAGTAATTCGTTCGACATAAGAACTTTTTTCATGAGATCAAAGGGAAGTTTTAGAATAGCAGGTGATTCTTACTGCAAGATTAAAATAATTGCGTTTAACTTTCAGTGTGGCAAACTGCGGCAGATCTCCTCGAAACAGACACATGGGAGTAACACCTACGTAAACAAGGCTGATTATCGTGGTAGAACGCCTTTGCATCTTGCTGCAAAAAATGGGGAAGAATGTTCTGTTTTGACCTTACTAGAAATGGGAGCTCGTGTCGTTTTGGCTGATCTAAACGACAAAACGCCATTAGATAATGCCATTGAATTCGCGCCTGATATTCTCGACCCTCACTTTGGAAATGAAAATTTTGATAGTATCCTGGCTTTCAACGAAAGACATCATAGTTCAGTAGCACGTATTCTTCTCTCACGAGAAGCACACTTGACACATAAGTGCGACCAAAGAGTGACTTCACTGTTGCACCGTGCCTTTGAGAAAGGCCAAGCTGTGATCGCTTACCATATTCTTTCGATGGGAGGAAGTCTCGAATGTAAAGATGTCCAAGGAAGATCACCTCTTCTAGTATACTTGCAGAATGGTGGCGAGTGGCTTGACGTTGTTTTAAATCGCTTTAATGTAACAATTCACATAGAATGTGGCAAACCTTTTAACAAGTCTGCGTTTCATATGCTGGCATTTACAAAACCTACAGTATCTTCAGAAAACCTTTATGAAAAACATTTATGTGATCTGGATTACTGTTACTCAGAAGATGGTCCACTTGTGAAGGCTATTAAGGCTCATCCCTTAGGATTTCGGGTAATCGATGAGTGTCGTGACGTCGAAGGGTCCACAGCATTACACCGAGCTGCTCAAGGTGGTAATCTTCTTGCACTAAGGAAGTTTCTATCTTGGGGTGCTAATCCCACTGTTTTGACTCCTCGTGGACACAGTCCTTTGGAACTTGCAATTATGTGTGCAGACACAAGCCCGTTTTCATCTATTAAAGACATGGAAATTGCAGAAGAGGCTGCAGATCTCTTGCTTCGAGCGTCAAGAAGTATTTCCCGTTTTACCATTGGATGTAATAGCGGCCTAGCGAAGCTTACAGTATACCACTTGTCGGCTTACAGAGGTTTGACTGGTTTTGTTAAAACACTTTTTAATGACTCAAGTCTTGGTGTCGATGTTAATTGTAGCAATCTGCATGGCATAACTCCTTTGTACCTTGCAAAATTAAAAGTAGGGACAGTTAATACTACAGACGGTAAAAGAGACTACTGGCAGGAGATTGTAGACTTGATTGAACAATATGGTGGCGTACTTACCTATCCTAATCGAGAGGTGGAACTTAATGTGATCTACAGACATCTTTACGGAAGCTACCCCACTTCATTCACGCTAGATGAATTTGAAGCCAGCGGTAAACAGTTTTACGAGAGTGAGGTTAGCGCATGCGGGGAGGGTGACTTGAACTACTACCAGTCTGGTACGTCAATAAACCGTTACTTTGCACCAGTCTACAGTGAACTAAGGCGGATAACTACCGACTCCGTGCCAAGTGCTAAAACACAAATGGTCGTTCGTGATGAAAAAGCGCTACAAGACGCACTGAAAACTCTCTTTGAGGTATTAAAAGCTCTGGACGATGTACGCCGGCTTTCGAAAGATATTGTGGAAGGGCTTGAACACGTTAAACTAATGGAAACCGAACGAGCAAATATCCTCATAAATGCGTCAATCGTCATGTCTATTAAATTCCCAAAATGTTTGGAACGACTTGATATTATGCAGAAGTTGCTGCAAGACAAGAAAGAAGTAAGCTGGCAAGAACAATCTATCCGTGAGATTCGTTTCTCTTGGGAGTCACAAAAAGAAATAATGTCCCACATGAGTGAAGGTCTTAAGAGCATTTTCCACGCGTACAGCGAGTTCTTTGACTCAACGAAATTACTACACCTTCTCGAAAAATACGACGAAAGTGAATTGTGCTTGGAGGAGATTTTTCAAGCCAGACTGATTGCAATTAAGTTTCATACGTTTGTGCTCAGATCTCAAGTTGATGACGTGGTAAGTTTCATGCGAAGTTCCCTCAGGAAAGCTGAATATATATCTAAACGAATCCCTAGTGAATGGACAAAATCAGCAAAGAATGGTTGGAATCAAGCTGTCAAATTTCTTTATAAACAGGCTACCCAGAGAGATTTTATTTTTGATTATCTTAAAGACCTAAGTTTGGGTTGGGATAAAGAGACCCGTGTTCCTCTGAGTGTGGACGCCTTATATAATAACGAGTATATATGTTGATCTTTCACCACCACCACCCCCTCTCTCTCTTTTTGAGAAAGAAAATTTCAAAGCAGCAAAAAGGAAAAGAATACTCAGGTAAAAGCATTGCGAAGATGTCTTAGGTTTAAAGTTTACCCAATCAAGTCTTGGTGGTGAATTTTGAGCATGTGACTTTATCATGCATAAGACCTATTCAAAAGTAAAAAAGAGTACGACTATTTCAGTTGAGGTTATCGGATAAAAGTGTTGAGCTTACACTATAAAACAGAAAGGCGGAATGTGCAGTATAAGTGAAGCGATGAACCCGCGGCATGCTGATTAGATAAATAACAAGAAAAACCTGATTTATAACATGACCTTTCAAAAACGTTACCTTTAACCAAACCATTCGCAGCAGAATTCCTCAAACCCTAGATCACCCGCAAACGTCCAAAACGCTACTCAAACTAACTTTTTCTATGGACATGTAAGCTACATGTAAGCGGTCCTGGAGAGTAAGCTTGACGCTTAGATCCGACAACGTTCTTGAAATAGCTTCTGCAAGTTAAAACAAATAAAATAAAACCGTGATGCTGATGTGTTCGTCATAAGAACAGATTTTACGATTTTCTCCATTTTTATCCTTGTTTTTTTATTGCGAAGATACACCATTAAAGTGCACCTAACCCCAAACACTATTTCCGCAAAAATGGTAAAATTGAAGGTGTCCCAAAGGAAACTTTGACATTTTATCGCAACATCTAAATTTTTTGCGAGCAACAAAACTACCTGAAATTTGATACCTTTTGTGTCACGACCGAGCTGGTGAGGGGCATGGGTCTATTCCCTGTTTGACGTCACAAACTGTTTTGCATGCATGTTCACACAGAGTTGATGCGATGTAAATGAGTCTATGACATCAACCGGGGAATAGACCCAGGCCCCTCACTAGCTCGGTCGTGACACAAATGATAACAAATTTCAGCTACTTTCCGTTAATTTTTAAAGCC
>Ga0126337_10002500_pt1 | contig 11750 bp, 4 predicted proteins | sample DipCmetagenome_FD_92527 | JGI IMG/M metagenome (GOLD analysis project Ga0126337, IMG submission 92527) | Coral microbial communities from La Bocana,Puerto Morelos, Mexico - Diploria C A metagenome | ecosystem: Host-associated > Invertebrates > Cnidaria > Coral | place: La Bocana,Puerto Morelos... | reverse complement strand
TGGCGACCTTGCGAATGTTGAGAGGGTTTAAATGGAACGCCAGTTTTTTCCAAAGCTTTCCAATTTTTTTGTTGGTCATACAGTCATACAACTTATGTTGTTTCACAAGTTTCCCCGGACTTTACTCAGCAATTTGTTGGATGTTTTGGAGTTTGGGATGTATGTTGATTTTTTTGGGGAGGCGTTGAAAGACACACATGTTTGGACAGTGTTTCAATGTGATGAAGCCTTGCCACCCAGAGGTAAATTTTGTGTCAACCATTGGCAGCCAGTTTTTGACCATGTCAACCATGGCGTCTATGATAACATGGTTGCACTCCGGAAAACTAACATGGATACCCAAGATGATGGGTTGGAAAAGCCATCGAGGCTCAACCTTCTAGTTTGGTGATGGTGTCACCCCTGGGACCGCGGGGTGCGAAGTGAGCCATGACATATATGGGAAATCCTATACAACGGAAAGTCGATGCATTCCTGGTTCAGTATTCTCAGTTACCTCATATTTGTGGTTGCAATGATAAGATTCATGCGTACCATCTGGGGATTACTGGAGTTATTGAAACTGGTGAACATGATATCTTTTTGGATGCTTACGTGCTTCCTCCTTTGGTATCTTTCATGCACATTGATGACTGCAATTGTGTGGACAAACACATGCGGGCTACGATTAGAATGCATCAACACACCAAGAGTCACATTGTCGATGGATCATCTGCAATTTTTGTGGCGAATGCTTTGGTGGGTGTTCACAAGGGTGTGCCGCTACTTGATGTTTTTCATGAGCAGGGCATTGTTTTGCGTGATTTCACTTCCCGAGAGAAGCATGATCAAATCACATCGGCAGAAATGTGTGCAGGGGGTTTTGCGGGCTGGTTGCATGCTAGCTCAGTGTGTAGCATTCGTGGTGCCGTGATGAAACCTTTGTTTGCAGTCGAATGGGATGAAGCAATTTGTGATGCCTATTGCAGAAATTGGAAAGATTCTCAAAAGATTCAAGATCTAGACACATACCATTGTCATTTGCAGAGCGACCACTATCCTATTTTTTTGGCAGACATTCAGATGGGCTGGTGGCTCACGTGCATTGGCAAGAGTGTTTTGGATTTTCTATTTTTGAGTGCACCATGTCAGCCATGGTCCAGCGCTTCTAGTGGTAAGGGATTACTGTCAGAAGATGGTTGGTCATCTTTGGTTGCCTTAGTTTTTGCAGCATACCTTCGTCCTAAGTACATTGGTTGGGAGCAGGTTTCCGGCATTCAGAAACACAAACACTGGTCGATTTTGAAATCAGTAGCACGAAGATGTGGCTTTGAATTTATTTTGGAATCCAAATGCAATCTGGCCAACATCTCACCGCAGAATCGGGAAAGACTACTTGTCATTTTGAGGCAAGCACAGATTGAAGCAGGTGTTGTGGAGCAATCTCTTTTCCAATTTCCATCATTTGATCTCAAATCCATGATTGGTTTCAATGCCATTATGTTTGACTCGAGTCAGTTTCGTAGTCTTACATGTGTGGATGGCCGCACTTTGGATTTGTACCTGGATGAGAAACTTCTTCCAAAGAATCAAGATGGAAAAAAGATGAAGACGGACATGATGGCTTACCGTTTGAAACTACCATGCGAGGGCTTTGGATGTATCATGGCAAGTTATACAAGTCAACATGAGATTGATATCCAACAACTTCGTGAGAAAGGGTTGTTTGGCACATTGTTACATGAACATGGACATGTTCGGTTCTTGTGTGGACCTGAATGCGCTGTTCTTATGATGCCATGCAATGACACATTCATACCTCAGGATCGGAAATTGCACATGAAAATACTGGGTAATGCAATTGCTACGGCACATGCTGCATTTCTCATTGGGGGCATGATTTATCTTCTGGGTGAACATCGTCATTGTTTCATCACACCTCAACAGATGGTTTTGGATACATTGAAAGCAAGATTACATTTTGGAAATTCCGAAGTGATCAGAGTTCATGGCGGTTGGATTCTTCGCAGGAAAAGATCTAGCCCATTGAACATGAATGATGACCCATTTGAGATCCCAATTTCACCCACTTTGGAAATGCCCAAATTGATCCGAACTGTCATCACGTGTGGTGAGTGGAAGATTACGGGATGGGTTGATCGACGAATTGATGCTGTGAATGTATTGCATTTCTTTGGCATTGTTGATGATGATTTGATCGCATGGTATCTTCACACTACGGACAAGATCACCATTGTTTTGAAGAGACCGTTCATTACACCATTGACATTGATCAATTGGAGTAATCCATCTTCTCAGGGGATCATGGTTTTTTGTCGAGGTGAATTTGTTCTGGTGCAAAGGACAAATGACATTGACAATCAAGAGATCCTGGACATGATTGGACGCAATACTGACATCAAAGTCAAGAACATGTGCTTGTGTAGTGTTCTTGGCAAGCGAGTTGATGAAATTCATTCACCTCTACCAGTGTCCATGCTTGTTAGCTCTGGTATTGATGCAAATGCGAGATGGCATTCGTCGTTACCTGACTTTAGTCACAAGTCAGGATGTGTTACTGCATCCTTGCCGATCCGTGAGTATCAAGATTTTGTGTGTACCATCAAATCTGCTGGCATTGACCAATTTTGTGCTATTTGGGGTTGGCATGTGCGAGTTTCCAACACGATGACCAGTAGCTCCATTGGGTTCATTCATTTCCAAAGATCTGTTGAGGCCTTCGTCCTAACTTCAGACACGTTCAATGACATGTTGGCTATGTGGATTATGAGACTTATCCTACCAACAGGTGGAATGACTGATTTACAGGGCCCCATTGATGTGAGCATTAAATTTTATGGATCCCATCTTTGGCGTGGATTTGTGGAGAAATCATGGACTCTGGAACTGGTTGACAGAACTATGAATGCATTCAACAAAGATTGTCAGATTCGAAATGTTGTCTTAGGACGCCAAAGACAATATGATGCCGATATCCAATCATTGGTTCATGATGAATCGAAACCTGTCCGTATTGCTTGGGTCATGCCTGTGCACGGGGGAGGGGCCAAAGATGAAAACAGATTTCTGGCAAAGAACAAATTGGCATCTCTACTTCTTTTGAAGGGGATTCCTTTTGCACAAGTGACGGACTATGTTGAGAAGGTGATCAAATCCATTTCCCCCGGAAAATTGTTACATGAGTTGTCAAATGGTGACAATGCAAAGGGATGGATGAGTGTCAAGGAATATTTGGACAAAATGGGTCACCCTGTGCCTGATTCTGATCGCAACATTGAAGCAGCTGCTAGGAAGATTCAAAATGCAATTCGTAAACGCAAAGATTTGCCATTGCAAAAGATCACGGCTTCGCAAGTGAACATCTTAGCAGACCACTTTTTGCGACATGACAAGACACCAGCAGTTGTCCTCAAATCTTTGGTAGACGCCAAAACGGGCATCATTCTGTTGGATTCACATGAAGCGGCAGGTTGGATCAATAGCGACAAACATTTATCCCAAGACTCTTTGGCATGCATTGTCTTGGGGCATACATGTCCATGTGAAAGCAAGGATAGGTGTTGCAAGGTATCAGTCCCAATCATTGATTCCCAACAACAACCGGCTTTGGTAGCAGGTTGCATGCATCAACTGGGGAGCAAACCAATTTTGGTACCGCATGAAAATATGGTTGATATCACAATGGATCAATCACAAATCATGTGCTTCACCATTTATAAAGACGAGTGTGACAACGACTTTTGGAATTGCGTGATGCATAACCCTGTCAAGTCGGTGATCCAAGTGCTCAAAGAACATTGTGACCATTCATTTATGACATGTTCACCTTGGGGACGTTCTTGGAAACATGGAAAGGAGACATCATCCATTGAGACTGCATCATCCTTTCAATTCCATACTAGGGTGAAACAGGATTGTGTTGAGACCATCATGCAAATTTCTGGTCGGGGGCCAGTGTATTGCACACCCAAAAAGGAGGACAAGGGTCTTCTTGAGGGTTGGGCCGTTATTTGGATGAAACTCCCAAAACGTGACATTCTCATTGAGGTTTCCAAGACTGACATTTCACATGCGGGATTGGTAAGAACTTTCAAAGGTATGGGCGTTCGTGTGACTCAGAAGGATTTTGAATCATCTTTCAAGATCTTGCGACCACATGATAAGACACCACCAAGCATAGCTGCGAAGTACCTTTACAAGATTCAACCTCTTCCATCAGGTATGTCGGCGGAGAATGTACAGGAGTTTACCAAATCCAAGGGATGGGAAACTAGACCTATGAGAGCTCTTGGTCGTGCATCGTGGCTGATTGCATCCGAACAAAAATCACCAGCGGTTTGGCTAGGTCTCAACGGCAAACTTGTTTTGGTCAAAGAGATTCCACAGAACAAGCAACGTGAACCTCCTGTTGTTCTTGCAGGAAAGATTGCCATTGACACAAAGGCAAAACATGATGTGAATCGTGGGAATGATCCATGGGTACATCATTCCGAAGATCCTTGGATCAAATATTTGCCATCACAACATTCGCAGAATGGAGTAGCTATTGCATCCCAGGCTAGTGTACAGCACTCTATGCAAGACCCATCTTTGGCAAAGAAATTGAAAGAACAAGATGATCGCATTGAGGCGTTGCAACATTCGTTGAAGGACATGAAGAAAAGCCAACAGCAGCAAGAAGCCAATAACAAATCCTTTCAAACTGATTTGGAGGGAAAGTTGAAAACCATGAAGACAGATGTGTCCGAGCAAGTTTCCAATTTGTCTTCGCAATTTCAGCATAGTTTGCAATCGGCTCTTGCAAGACAGGATACCCAGATTAATGCAGGGTTTGCGGAACTCAAGTCACTGTTCATGCAAAGTAGGGGCTGTGGTGATGCGAGTCAACCATCGAAAAAAACCAAAGTTAATGGCAAGCCAGGTGAAACCACGGTTGCAGTCGATTCTGATCAAGATATGGGGGCTTCACCGCTCAAATGATATTGCTTGAATGTATTTAAGAAGCCTGTGGGGTACCAAAAGAGCGGGCGCCCTTTTGCTTCCTTTTCCGGACCAAATTTAAAGAAAAAAGGGCGCCCTATTGAACGTCGCCACAAGCCTTCCTGCATACATTCAAGATATTGCCAGTTTTTGATGCATTCGTTTGCGAAAAAGTTGAGATACCAGCTTTGGAACTTAATTCGAATATATCACACTGTTTTTGTGTGTTTTGGACATTTTGATGAAATTAGTTTATCCGAGTATGATTCATTACTTGGAACCCGTATTGGCGAGGCAAAGAATCCAGGGCCGAGTGATTTGACCTGTTTTGATTCCTTCCATGATGATATTAAACTTGTTGTGATTAATCCCACTGCTCTTCATGAGAAACACCATGAGATTTTTGCTATTGATGCCCATTGTTATTGCCTTGCAGAGACATCTGCCACAGAGACCATCCAAAAGACGATGACGACCGAAGCCAGAAAAAACGGATATACCTGTTTTTGGAGTGCCCCGGTCAAATCGAGACAGCTTTTTGATTTTGAAAGAGACTCCCTGAGGGGTGAAAGTCTTGGAACATGTTGTATCACTGATTTACCTTGCAGAAATTGTCCGGTTGACTTTACGGAAGATGTTTTGCTATCATCCAGACTTTCGCATAATATTGTCCGTATTGGATCTCTTGATGTTTTGATCATTGTTTTTTATGGGACTACTGGTTATACACCTGAGTCTAGAAGGGCTAACGATTATCTTCTTGCGTCTGCCTTTCAGCTTTTGAGTGAAACCCGTCTTCCCACGATCGTGGCAGGGGACTTCAATATAAAACCAAAGGATTTGCCTAGTTTTGCATTGTACCAGGAACTTGGATATGTTGATGCTTTCGAGTACTTTGAAAACCGTTGGGGATTCCAACTTCCACCAACATGCAATCAAAAGACTCGACATGACACATTTCTTATACCAAGAATCCTTCAACCATATATTAAGGACATCCAGGTTCTTGAAGATCATTCCTTTGATAAACACTCTCCTATGCGACTTGTTCTGGATATTCCTTATGAACGACCGTACTTGGAAAAGTGGAACATGCCAAAATCATGGAAAGATCTCAATTTGATGCCTGCGTTGGTTCAAAGTAATTATTCTCAACAAGTTGTCAAACATGATTTTGAAGAACAAATAAAAGAACAAAGTCAAGATTTTGAATCCTTAATTCAACAGTGGTCAGGCATTTGTGAAAGTGCTGTTGATAAGGCCATTTTTGAACATCATGCCATCGATCCAGCGTCTCAACCCCTAAAGGGTCTTCCTTTGAAGTATAAGGGACGGTGTATTGAAAGGAAAAAGGTTAAAAAAATGATCCAAAATCCTGTCTTGTATTCCAATGACAGCTACAACCCAAATTGTCTGGCATTCAATGTGAAATCCAAACAGAAAGTCAGACAAGTAAGACGTTTACAATCTTTATCTAGATCCATGTACAATTTTTACAGACAATCACATTTACCACCTGATTATGACCGGTATTTGCAATGGAAAGGAGAATGGACGTCCATTCTAGCTGCCAAGGGTTATGGTAGATCCTGGAGTCATTGGCTTCTTTTGTTTGAACCGATTGAATTTGTCCCATATAATCTGCCTTCGTGCGAATGGCTTGATGTGGCACTTCAATTGACACAACATGATGCGGAGCTTACATGCCAACAGGAATGTGTGCTTCGCAAAGAAGCTTTTCGTCTCAAGTTGCAGTTTGATAGGCAGGATAATTATATGAAGAATACCTACAAGATGCTCAAGGATAAACCATTCCCACCTATTAATAGTGTCGAAATGGATTTAAAAGCTAATGGTACACTATGCAGGTCCAAGAAAGGCAAAACATTTGTTCGTATTGATGATCCGAATATTCAATTCAGCAAAGATCGTGAGTTGCATTTTGGGCCAGCAGTTTGTGAACTGGCATTTCAAGAAGGGTCACTTTTGTGCTTGGTGGTGTCGTCGGGTACATTACCTTCTAAAGCACTGGTTACTCAAACGAAATTTGCCATGAATAACCAAGAAGTGTCAGATGCCTTTAGAGATTTCTGGTCTCCTTTCTGGAACAGGGATCATCGTGATGATCTGGTGTCGGATCAACCTTGGCAATCTATCATTGACATAGTAAAAAATGTGGCACCAATTCCTGAAATGGATATTCAATTAGATAACCCTGAAGTATGGATCAAAACTGTCAAAAAACTAAAAAAGGGTAAAGCCGCAGGCTATGACGGCTGGTTTGCTGATGACCTTAAAATACTTCCTGATGAAGCCATTCGTCATTTGTGTTTTATTGCTGCTAAAGTTTGGGACACGGGCTTTAGTGCTGAACACATGCAAGCGAGAACTATTCTTTTAGCGAAGGTTGAAAAGGTTAAGACGATGAGCCATTGCCGGCCAATTACCATTTTAGGACAAATCTACAGGCTCATGACAAAAATTGCTGCAGATCAAATATTGACAATGTGGGCATATTCGTTACCACCCACCATCTCAGGAGGTATTCCTGGACGTGGATCTAGGCTTCTAATGCTCGCACATCAGTGTCGCTTAGAAAAAACCATTTTAGAAAAGGGACAACTAGGCGGTTTTGTACTTGACCTTATTAAAGCTTTTAATTGTATCCCTAGAAGACCTCTTGTGCACATGATGTTGAATGCAGGAGTACCGATTAAAATACTGACGTTTTGGATGTCGTCTCTCTCAAATTTATCCAGGCTTCCCCAACTTGGTCAATCTCTTGGAGAACATGTTTTCTCGACTTCGGGCATCCCCGAAGGGGATTCGATGTCCGTATGTGGTATGATTGCACTCGCCTATCACTACCATCAGCATATCACTCAGCAGTTTAACCAAATCATTGTATCCGTTTACGCTGACAACTGGTCGTGGATATCTCGTGCCATTAAACAGAACTTTGGGGCTCTTTTGCAGACCATGACATTCACAAGTGCCATTCGTATGCAGATTGACTTTGATAAGTCATGGGCCTATGCAATTGGAAAAGACTTCAAAAAATCTCTTGAGAATCTCGAGTTATTATTCCCTGACGGGTGCACGACCATACATATTGTTGATGATGCAAAAGAGTTGGGTGTGAGAGTAAAATACTCCAAGAAGATTAGACTAGGTCCCATTGCTGATAAAATAGAAGATGCCAATAGAAAACTATATAAGATATCGTGGATGCAAACAGATCTTCGTTCGAAATCACTTTTGACTAGAGCGATATGGCAAAAGGTCTTCTATGGCCTAGAAGGACTAGCTCTTGGCGAAAGACATTTCACTAAGCTTCGTCGATCCGCTGCGAACTTGCTAGTTGGAGCACATGAGCATGCGAGCACTTGGATTTCGTGCCATTATTTGCAGAAACATATGATTGATCCCCAATTGTTTGTTCTTTGTGAAATGTTTTGTCTCCTACGGCAACTGGCTTGTTTGGATGGTTCACTTGCAAACGATGTCTGTGAAACTGCAAGTAAATACGAGGGTCAACCACCCAAACAGTCATGGGGACCAGCAACTGCACTCGCAGTCTATGGCAAAAGGTTGAGCTTCATTATACATCCCAATGGTGATGTTGGTGGACCTGAATTTACACGATGTAATATTTTACATGATCCGTGTAAAAAAATCAAAAAATTTCTTTTGGCACTTTGGGAAAGGAAAGTAGTACATGAGATCGAGCATCGAAAGGGGGTTCCCGATGATGTAATCTTCAATCGTAACATTACCTTAAAAGTTCTTGAACAGTTCTCTGATCCGGTGGCTAGAGGTCTCTCTTTGAACATCACCGGAGGATTTCAATCAGGAGCACTTAAGCATATGATCTATGAGGATCACACTGATAGATGCCCTTATTGTGACATGGTTGATACAAAATATCATAGATTGATTGAGTGTACTATGTTTGAAGACATTCGAAAAAAACATCAAGACGCCATCGCAATTTTAAAAGATGAACATCCCGAGTGGATACACTTGCCTCTTCCCGTGAAGCATCGTGAGTGTTCTTTCTTTAATCTTGTGATGAGTACTAAAATTGATCCGGTACCTCATGATTTGTTTTGTCCTGAATTTCCCGATGTCCAACAATACACGATCTTTACTGATGGTACATGTTGTGATTCCGACAATATTCTGGCAAGGCGTGCTGGTTACTCTATTGTTCTTGATTTCTCGTCATCAACACATGAAAGACTTCATGCTTTAGAAAAGTTTTCAAAGGATGGAAAAGTTCCAGAATGTTTTCGAGTACATACAACATCCCATGTGACAGGGTCCCAGGACCCAGCGAGAGCCGAGCTTTCCGCAGTCGTCCAGGTTGTTAGGTGCCACCAAAAGTCAAGTGTTCAACTTCGACATGTGTGTATATATACGGATTCTGCCTATGTTGTCACTATCATCCGCAATATTGGATTCTATCGAACAAGCCATTTATATAAAGAGTATCATACTCAGAATTTGGATCTTGTTGATTTCCTTTTGGAAAACTGGGATGACAGTGTCTACAAGATAGAAAAAGTAAAAGCACATGAAGATATTGATTTATCTGAAGGAGTTGAGGTCGCATGGAAAAAACTTGGTAATTTCGTTGCAGATGGAGCAGCTAAAAGCTCCTTAAAAACTGAAGTTGCTGACGTCATTTCGTTATCAAATAGCATCGTCGACCATGACAGATCACAGAGAAAAAAATCAGTAAAATATACCAATACCTGGCCGATTATAATCAAAAATCCATGATTGAGTCACAACGGATACAGGAAAAAAATGGACAAGATGGTAAGGTAATTCGTTCAAAAAAAGACAGTTATAAGGAAATTGCTTCTACATGGCATATTCAATCACCACTTCATATTGTTTCTCCTGAAATTACACCTTTGGTTGCTCAATGTTGTTCTTGGGGTATGGAAGCAGCGTATGATGTGTACATGTGGTTGAGTACATTGAAATGGCCTAATGATCCTAACCCTAAACAAGGGGATTGTGGAATCACTTTTCTCGAGATGTTTGTTAATTTCAGACTTGTTACGGGAAAATCCCTACCCATTACTCTCCATAGAAAGGGTACGAGGGTGACTTGGGCTGATTTCGAAAGTAAACAAGCAATTATTCAATCAAAGAGAGCAAGATCAGCAGTTGCACAAGCAGTTACTTTGGAGTACATCATTCAACAGTTATCGAAATTCCTGAAGACAAAATTTATTCCTTTTGCAAAGAAAACCGGCATTAAAACATTGAGCCATTTTGGCCATTGTTTTTTACAGAAGAGGACGGGCTACGTTGTTCGTCCACAGTTGACATTCGCACGTGAAACGGTGAGGATGATAGATGCTTTCTTGACAGATTGTCGAAATTTGCACAACTATAATCTTCACTTTGATCCCAAAAAATATTCAGATATTCTCCCACAACCGCTGCATTACGAGATACCTTTTGCAGTGGAGCACCTGAACCCTGAACAGGTGGTGTATAGACGTAAATTCTTACATAAGAAAAAATGATGGATGGCGTGTTCAGTTCTCTCTTGGAAAAAAAAAAAAAAGAAAACATATTGATTGGGGATTGAAAGAAGCTTGAGGATGTGGCCTGTCGTTCAGGCTTTTCTTAAGATGCACTCTCAGTGTTGACTCATGGCTTATCTTGTGTACCTTAAATTTTTTTCTGACTTTGGGGATATTCATTGTCTGATTGGTATACTTTGATATTGTGCCTTAGATGTGTGTACATTGACGTGGTATGACGTATGTGGTGGACGTTGTTCATTCGTTGGTTCGGAACGTTGAGACATTGTGGAGGTCATCATCCGATAGGTTTTTGAGTGTTTCTGAGATTCTAGTCCCGCCAAAGGTGCAGGGATAGGATGTCACGACTGAGTTCGTATCGTTGCTGCGATGGTTTGGAAAAGGTAGACTAACTCCTTCAAAGTAGGGTTTTGTTTTTGTTGGGTATCTACAAAGATTTCAGGGGGTAATCGTTGTCAAATGGGGCCCTTGAAAACGACATTACAGTTTTTTTTGTGTGGGAGTTAGACAAGTACAGGTTACCACGTGACGATGTGTTTTCGAAGATAGCATGGCAGTTGTTTATATATGGGGTTTATCTACGTATAAAGGGGGGGTGCCAAATGACCATAATTTGGATGCCACCAAACAACAATTAAATGTACATAGCCTACATAGCTGGGGGTAAACACCCAATGATCCGACCTGGGGTACTGATACTGGTACCACTATTTTGGATGCTTTCTCTCATCAAGGACTTCTACAGTACTGAGCATTCTTATTCCTATCACTCATTGTGTGTTTCCCTGTGTCTTCCTTGTGAGAGTGTTTTCTTTTTAACCGTGGAGTGTGGTGTGTTGTCTTATCACTCGCCACTTGGATGCCCCAGGAAGTTAGTAAATAGTTAGTAAATGGGTTACAACCTACTTATAAATGGGGTATATTGGGGTTATAACCCACTTACCAACCATTTACTAACTTCCAACGGGACATCCAAGCAGGAAACTAACATATCTCACCTAACCATGCATAGCATCCGTTTCTTTTTGGTCTGAGATTGGTACTGGCAGCTTTGATGTACACATGGATGACAAGACGGAGGAGCCTGTGGGGGTGTTGAGAAAATGGTCGTTTTTTACTGTTTTTTTGTTCAAGATGTTTAATTCACCCTCCTTAAAACAATATAGCCCCCGAAAATAGGCCGGGCCCCAAAAGGATTTTTCA
>Ga0126337_10002497_pt1 | contig 11757 bp, 5 predicted proteins | sample DipCmetagenome_FD_92527 | JGI IMG/M metagenome (GOLD analysis project Ga0126337, IMG submission 92527) | Coral microbial communities from La Bocana,Puerto Morelos, Mexico - Diploria C A metagenome | ecosystem: Host-associated > Invertebrates > Cnidaria > Coral | place: La Bocana,Puerto Morelos... | reverse complement strand
TTATATGAATAAATCTGCATCCAGAACAAATGCTTTGATCATTCTCACTTTTAACAACACAAGATGAGGACTCATATCATACTCAATCACCAACTTCACTAAAAACTTTGGACAACATAAAAACTAAAGAACTTGAAAACCCCATCCTTTTTTTTAAACCAAGGCTTGTACATGTCAGCAGTTAGTCATTTTCCAATCTAGTTCCCAGAGTGTTGTGGAGATTCCTGTAGCTGCTGAATTCCAAGATCTGTCCACTTTTGTTCTTGTTCTTTCAGTGAGTCTGTTGCACCATTGTCTGCGAGATTAAAATAACACTATCTTTATTCAATGGATTAAAGCACATTAAAGCACACAAGCTTATGACATTTACAGACTTGACAAGAGAATATAATTTCTAAAAAGGCCAAAAAAAAATCTTAAGTGACAATATAGCTGTTTTTTCTGGTGCTTCTCATATCACTGTCAAATTTTAGCGGCATGTTCAATACACTTGTCACTGATTAGGAACTCCAGTGCAGCTGTTTTTTAGGGTTGTGTTGCTTGTGTTTTTATCCCTTGGAGGGGCTCACTGAAATACTCTATGATTTCTGATCACGCAGTTGACATGCTAAGTATATTATATGGTTACTACCTGAGTAAGAACAAGATATCTTCTTAACTATTAAACCTTGGTTGAGGCATTAGAAATGCTTTCCCTTTCGGGGTAGTGGTCAATTAAGACATTTGTTATTTGTCTATTGATTCTCTTAGATTTTGTTATATTGTTATGCTTATAAGTGATCTTCAAACTAATTTATAGTGATGGACTAATTGGAAATGTTGAATCACAAACTGCTTCACTAGATGAAATTTCACTTAAGTTAGTGTTTCACAAACAATTTTTTAGATTAAAAAAGCGTGCACTAATTATCGAAATAGTTTTTATACTTACGGTCACTGTCGTCAACGGGTGGGAGTTCAAATTCTGGCACAGAAATTTCTGTAAAAATAACACGACAAGTCTTAGAAGACAAGTTCGATTCGTCTTTCAACTAAGAAGATTTGTAAACTATACGTAACGGAGCGATCTTTCAAATAGTTAATCTTGCAATGCTCTCCACTCGCTTTAAAGGCTTTTTCAGACGTTAACGTACCGTCATGTGGAAGTTCATCTTTCTGCCAAGCCTCGTCAATCAGCTCCAACAATCGGCCATCACGGTGGGCATACGACAGCTCGCTATCCTGTGAACAGGATAAATGCAACAATAGAAGGCTGAGCATGTGTAAAATATACAGAAGAAGACATGAATATTGCAACCCACCTGAGACATTTTTCAACTTGCAAGATTCTTCCAGGCGTCTTTTCAAACTTGGAAAAAGACTGGTGTCTGGTATAAGAAGCAGATTGCTTTGGTTCCAGGACCCCGAAAAATCCCTTTACTTTTCTCTGAAGAACTAGGGCGAGCAACGCCGCAACTCGGCAGGCATATTGCGATATTTCTTACAACTAACCCCCCCCCCCCCTTGAGATCCAGCCTGCAACCCTCACAATAAATGCTTAATCTATCAATAAAGAAGCTTTAAGTGCAGTTTTCTCACACGTGTACATTTGTGCAATTGACTTCACTCTACTTTGGGAGGGGTATTCAAGACAAATTTCTGAACCTTGGGCTAATCAAAGACCAATAGTGTCGTGATGCAATGAGCCAAAAAATCGTATCATCTTGACGTCTGTCACTTGACACGAGGTGATTTGTCCACTGGGTGTGGCGCAAAATAAGATTATTTCCAAATGCAATAGCACGTAAAAAAAAAAAGCACTGAAACGAGAGTTGACTGTCAAAAGGGTTCATTGCACATAAAGTTACACTTTTTGTTCTTCCAGCATCTCGCGTGGTTTATCAGCCTATAAACCATAGAAACTTGTGGTTTATTGCTTAAATATTTTTGGTCAGGTAATAACTGTAGAACTAGTTGCTATGGCTGTTGCTACGTGACAAAAACTTATACCACTGTGTTTATATAACCTTAAATTTCACACTCGCCTAGAAGCAAAACTTTTTTCTCGACCTTTTCTTCGACTTTTTCCCTCACTGTTTCCGATTTATTTTTCAACTTTTTTCCCGACTTTTTGTGGAAGGCTGCTGACCCCAATCTAGTTACTGCTGTGGACGGATTAATATCGTTGTTAAAACGAGATATTTCTCGCGTGGTAGTGTTCGACTTGCAAAGTGTATTCCTGCATTGCAAGAATACATCGCTGGAAAAGAAGGCGCTTTCTATGCTTCTACGCTTTTGCACAGGGATTCGGATGTGATCACCTGTGACTCGATAGGAATTTGTTTCTCTTCATTAAAAGGGCTCCAGAGACGCCCTGTGGCTCGTACACGTGTTTTCATTCTGGAGCTTCCTACGTCTTACGAGTCTTTCCCGGCTCTTGCTGAAGAGTTTGCAAATATCATAAGGACAGTCGGGCTTGGTCATTTGACATAATTTAATAGAATTTAATAGCGTTTCCTTCATTTTGATATAGTAGTAAATCGTTACCCCGTGAAACACTCATTGTTTTGTTAGAAAAAAGAGGTATCCAAGGAAAGAGAAGAAGAAATATTTGGATCATTTAGGCCTAGGAACTAAGGAAGGAGTTTTTCTAGATATTATGCCCGGATTTTGCGTTTTATAATTGAATTTTGCGGAGACTTGGCGGTTCAACCTGGTAGTGTAGTGTTGAGAAAAGGGATGTTAGCAAACGGAGGATCCGGTCTCAATACTGGGTGGGAACTTACTAATTTACCTTTTTCTCTAATTTAGTAGAGAAAAATTCGTTGATAGTTCAAAAATGTGTCGCGAAAATGGCATGGACCGTTTACGAAACGGAAAGTGCCGCGCCGCCCGCAAAATCCGGGCATAATATCCAGAAAAACTCCTTCCTTAGTTCCTAGGCCTAAATGATCCAAATATTTCGCCGCGGGAAAACCGTCAAAGCCTGGGAAACAGCCGAACAGGATGACTAAGCAAAAAGAACTCCCAGCTGTTTTGCAAAAACTCTAACGATATCGCTTAGCTTCACGTCAGATGATTCTGAAAGAAAGATCGAAGATACATGTGTTATTTGCCAGCCTTGGTCAGCCCGCAGGATGAGGGGCAAACTCAAGAACAAGGGCACCGTTTTTCCCGATACTAGAGACCGACCAAGGTCGGCAACTAACGTGTTTACTTTTTCTCTACAGTATAGAGGAATCCTTGTTTACAATATTTCCCTCATTAGCATAAGGAATTCAGTTTCTGATGGAACTAAAATTAAATCAATTCTGACTATTGAAAGTGCATAGTATGATTAACTCTGCCAATAAATATGAGGCAAGTCTATTGAATACTTTTTGCGCAACACGGGTTAAAAAACTCAAAATTTTACAAAGAATGTATGAGCTCATTAGCGCTTTTGCCACCCACAGATTTTGCAGTTTTTGAAAGACAATTTCTCACGGCTTGAATATTATACACAAAGAGCTAAAACTTTCACCATATATTAAATTCCACTACCTCTTTAGCTGCCTGGAGTCATTTTATATCTAACATGTTTCCTTCTGTACGTAAAGCCCTATGAAAATGAGCAAAAATGTAAACGATGACGTCAGCAACGATTCCCCTATTGCTTTGAGAGCAATTTTTGTGTTAAATTTTAATGAAAGCCTTTGGCGTACACGTGATGGGAAAATCCGCACCAATGGAGGGCTCGCGATTAGCCAATCAATTTCAAGGATCTAGAATTTCCGGAAAACTGAGAAACTGGAAGAAAAACATTAAGCTTTGTCATGCAAAAGTCATATTAATTTTTAATAAGGGAAACCTCCCTTTATAAAACAACGTCCGGTGGGCTGGCTTAGTCTTAGTCTCGACAGATATAGCTGACTCACAGGTAAGGAAACAATTACATCTTAACCAGTGTATATTCAGGGGAAATACCTTAATATATAGTTGAATTTGAGCCCTGCAACCTTGAACTCCTATTGAAAATGGAAATAGTTGGGATGGTGGGGATTCGAGAAAGCAGATTGTAGAGAAAAGAAAACGGCATATATCGAGCCGAAAGTGATTCGAATTTGCATTTGGCTTAGCGTACTTATGCTCGAAAACGAGTCAGAAATCTTGTCCACTCTCCTGATATCTTATAATATACTTCTGTATCAAGTCATTGACTTTGTATCGCCGGATTTTCGGTCGAATCGGGTGCGATGAGCACCTAATCTTACCGTTTTCTTTCGCTAAAGCGACACCGGTCAGGGCAGCTGGTCTAAATGATCTCGCCAAAAAGAGAACCAAGAACGATTTTCCGCAGAAGCAAACTTGAGAGGTATGATTAGAGATAAGTAACAGAACGGACAGCTGAACGGATGAAATTGTAATTTCTAGAAAGGAGGAGGAAGAGAATACGAGTAACGAGTTTCCTTTGAGGATTTTAACATAACAACGAGAGGGTGCGTGTGCCTTCGTCTACTAATAAATTTACCTGAAGCGGGTCTTTACCAAAAATAACCCTCCAAATTGATGATGACTCAAGTCGGTTAAAATATCGAAAATTTGCGTCTTGCCTGTGACATTAGTCAAATTTGTTTCATTACATCATTTATGTTGATCTGAGAGCTAGAAAAATAATGTCATTTTTAGTGCGAGGTATTTCCTGTTTTTCAACAGTCTGCGGATTCAGGTTTCCTGACCAATCAGGAAAATGCGTAATACGTAATATCATAGGCACACCATCGATGCATATTTGCAAAGCAGCAGGCAACAAGACTGTGAGGGGAGTAGTCCCTGCAAGGGTGTCTGGAAAACCCGAATAGCGAATAGTACGAATAGTACGAATAGTGCGAATAGTCGCGAATAGTCGCGAATAGTGCGAATAGTGGCCTTAACACTCTACGGAATAGTAAAACACAACTCAAATAAAATATGCATGAGAAATCCAACGATCAAAATACTGCACTCGACTCGAACACTAACCAAAATGAATCGAAGATAGCTAAATTTTAATAATTGAAACAATTTTTTCGCCCAAAATTATAATAACAGCTACAAATTATACTGTAACAACTGCATAGATGATGAAATTCAAACGACTAGTTGCCTTGGAAACAATGTATCTGTAAAATACAATTCCTCCAGCTTGTTCGATCCATCAGCGTCCGCGGATAAACACTATTGCTCCTCGTGATCAATTCAATGTATTCAGATCAGTGCTGAACTGAAGCAGTGACTACTGACGACTATTCGCCACTATTCGCCACTATATGTACTATTCGCTATTCGCTATTCGCGACTATTCGCTGTTCGCTATTCGCTATTCGCGACTATTCGCTATTCGGGTTTTCCAGACACCCGTCCCTGTACTGTTCTGATGAACCAACAATTTCTCACGATCAAAATGAGCATTAATCAGAAGAGGAAATTCCCATCTTTGGAAGTTTATTGCCAGTAAAATTCTGTTGTAGTCCATTGTTGGTGGTTATCTTTATTTTTGCTAATAAGACTGACCTACAGATTTTTGAGCCAATATGCTTAGTTTTAGGAAAAATACTACTACATAATTACAAATATTCTTTTGTACATAGTTAATTAACTATGTTTTATATAAAAAATATTTCAAATTTTATATACTTTAATACTAACAGCTCCTATTAATTTCTTTTTCCACGATAAAAATATCAGCTACTGATAAAATGGCTTTTAATTATAAACATGACCCACAGACCTCGTGCTTCTCTCTTTCATTATGCAGTAAGGTGGTTATTGTACATGCCTGAAGTTAATTTCCGGGAAGAATGCAGCGATCTCAGAGAACTTGAGTGTTTATTTTGAACTGCTTTATCACTCATTAGCGATTGTCCATATTATCATATATTTCCATACCCATATTTACCGTCATTGTCCTTACTACATGTTCAAATCATTCACGTCACCTACACCACTTTCAGTATATATTAAGCACTAGTGAATATTTTCTTTCATTCCCTGATGCTGCCACAGAACGGTAAAAGCTTGGGGTAAAAATGCAATAGCTCAAGGCCTCAATTGAATCAATATATCTATCTACACTACTTTATGTTACTGATAGAGAATGCTTTCTTGAAAATTGTCGAATATGCCAGAGGATATTGAGTTGTCTTTAGATGAAATGCTTCAGGACTCAACCATGCATTTCTTCCCCAGTTTACTTACTAGCTCTTTTCAAACCACCGTTGCTTTCATTTTATCTTTATTTTTACTTCCAGCTTTTCAAGCCATCGTGAGAAAAATGGATTATGTGGCTTATGAGGGAGCGAAACTACTTGTTACATCTGGACTAAAGATGGGTTTAAATGCACTCTTACCTGGGTCAAGCTCACTCATAGAGTTTGGTCTTGCGGCAGGCTGTTTCTGCAAAGGTGATGTAAGTGGTTGTGCGTTGTACATCGTCTCGGGCATCGAAGACCTTTACACACTTGGTCTTATGGGCGGCATTAAAGACGCAATGGGAACAAGAGCAAAGGAAAGTGTTATTCAATTTGCCAGAGAATCAGCGAGGTCGGGCTCTAAAGAAGTATCCAAAAAGGTGGGTCAGCAAGTTGGAAAGGAACTTGCAAAAGGTTTGATCCCTTCAGCAGTTGAACAAGCCTGGTCCAAAGGTACAAAGATGACGCTTGAAAAGGCCATTGAGCGTACTGGGTTATCAGTCATTTCTAGTGGAGGACATCAGATTGGGCAAACAATTTGTGAAGATTGGCTCGAGAATTTTTTCCAAAAAGGGATAACTAAAGTGTTTAAACGGAAATCGATGGAGACTGCATTTCATTACAGCAAAGCTGCTCAACAAGGTGCAATGGCAGAGTTTGCGAAACAATCCTCTAAAATATTTCTTAAAGACGCAACGATTGCGTCTATGAAAGGAAGCATAAGAAGAGATGATTGGTGATCCGAATGTCTGGATGAAAATAACGGACTGAACTTATTCCACATGCCAGGGTTAAGGAGCGCTGCAGAAGGTCATACAATTTAACAATACAATTACTGACTGAGAGATATAATAAAAATAATACCAAACGCTTGTTAATGTGTAGCGTAAGTTCAGTTTTCATTCACCAGCAGGAGGGAGATGATGCTGAACTCTCGGTCATTCTTTTTCCATACTGCTGTTTACATAGTTGTAATTAATAACTCTGCAAGTAGTTTTATAACTAGATTTGACACATCGAAACACATCGATCAAGATTCTTGGAAAAGCAAAATTCTCTCTCTCGGGGCCAGTAATTAAGTGTGTAATAAATGTCCTACTAGATGAGTCCTACTACTGGTAGATCATATTTCACTGATCCACAACTTGACGAAATTGCTGGATGAGGTCTTTCAGAATGCTTTAAGATTTCATAAAGTTTGCCAGACTTAAATTTGTTAATGTTATCATAACCTTGTGCTTGCATAACTCATAACAGCACCTATAGGTTCACACCAATGCACATGTCAGTATTTTATAGTACTTTAAACAAGAACAGTTTTATGTTTCTATTATTAAGACTATAAGTCTTTAAGGTTTTAACTTTTTAAACTTTTGTTTATTATAGTGCAACTTTTATTTAATAAAAACGAACTCAGGTTTGAGTCGTAAAATTGCCTAGTGATGAGAAGGCATATACTTTTTGGGAAGGATATCTATCACTCCCATACTTTTGTCAATACTCAAGTATATATTATAATAGAGTAATTCTCCCCAGTTATACACCAATGTTTGGTTCCGGCTTCTGTTAAAAGAAGACCTAGATGGCAATTGTGACTGTAATCCAACTTCTTGCGCCAATGTATTTAAATGAATCAGTAAGATCATAATGAAATTTGTTTTATTTCATATTACATGTTAACCGAAATGGTTTTTGTCTAAGGTAAATAATGACTGTTTTTTTCATAGTGTAGGCTTAAATATACTAATAAAACTTTGTTGTTGTTGTCGTTGTTGTTGTACATTGTAGTCACCATCTGTCTTCTCATTGCCTAAAAGCCTACAGTTAATAATTTCTGGATTGGTACAGGTATTACATAATTTGGTGTTACCTGAACTATAAGAACTATAATACAATTTGGGAATAAATCGCACTTCTGAGAGCCAATCAGATTGCAAGGATAACCAGTGATTTCAAAATAGATGTTATAAAACCCGTAAAAAAAACCACTGAAACGAGAGTTGACTGTCAAAAGGGTTCATTGCACATAAAGTTACACTTTTTATTAGGGAAATGAAGGAGCATGTGATGTTAATTCAGGCAAAGTTTTTCTAAAGTAATAATAACAATCGAGCTGTGCATGTCTTTACAGCTTTACCATATATATCTATTTATACCATAATCAAATCAATGCGCGGTCAATCAGCTATGGTTTATTGTGCCGGTAAACCCATGGAAATTTTTCGTGTCTTCTGAATTATCATATAATAGCACTGAGACCACAAGTTTTTATGGTTTATAGGCTGATAAACCACTTGGGATGTTGGAAGAACACTCGAAGAATGTTCTTCCAGCATCTCGCGTGGTTTATCAGCCTATAAACCATACAAAATTGTGATTTATTGCTTAAATATTTTTGGTCAGGTTATAACTGTAGAACTAGTTGCTATGGCCGTTGCTACGTGACAAAACTTATACCACTGTGTTATAACCTTAAATTTCACACTCGCCTAGAAGCAAAACTTTTTTCTCGACCTTTTCTTCGACTTTTTCCCTCACTTTTTTTCCGATTTGTTTTCCAACTTTTTTCCCGACTTTTTCCCGACTTTTTTCTCGACTCTTTCATCGACTTTTTTCCCGACTTTTTTCTCGACTCTTTCATCGACTTTTTTCCCGACTTTTTGTGGAAGGCTGCTGACCCCAATATAGTTACTGCTGTGGACTTAGAGAACATTTCGGATTAATATCGTCGTTAAAACGAGATAGTTCTCTTCAGGGAAAGCCAAACTGGCCAGCGCTTTTGCCGTGCTTCTTATTCTGACGTTTGTTTTGAAAGCGTCGACGCGCGATGGTGTACGACTTGCAAACTACATTCCTGCATTGCAAGAATACGTCGCTGGAAGAGAAGACGCTTTCTATGCTTCTACGCTTTTGAACAGGGATTCGGATGTGATCACCTGCCAGTGTGACTATAGGAACTGAATTTGTTTCTCTTCATTAGAAGGGCTCCAGAGACGACCAATGGCTCGTACATGTGTTTCCATTCTGGAGCTTCCTACGTCTTACAAATCTTTCCCGGCTCTTGCTGAAGAGTTTACAAATATCATAAGGACAGTCAGGCATGGTCATTTGACATAATTTCATAGAATTTAATAGCGTTTCCCTTATTTTGATATAGTAGTAAATCTTTATCCTGTGAATCACTTATTGTTGTTTTAGAAAAAATAAGTATCCAAGGAAAGAGAAGAAGAAACACTTAGTCTCATGTTTTTCTTACATTTCAAATGAGTATATGCCGAATCAATTTCTTGACTGTTACATGTAAACGAATGATGTACATGGATTGTAATTGGTCCATAGCAGTATGTCTCCTCCTCAAGTTCCAATTCGTCGACAACCACCAACCACCAACCACCATATAGCTCAGCACATCAGGCCTGCTAGATAGAGATTCCATGTTTGTTGAAGATCTATTTCGATGGAGATTCCACAGTCCGATGCTGCTCGATGAAGTTCATCACGCAATAGACCAATTTCGACATATTAAAATTCAGACTTATGCAATAGACCTCAACGCGAGGCTCTGGGGAATAACTACAGAGTTTGAGGGGTTTATTCCCCAGAGCCTCGTGGTCTATTGTTTAAGGCTGAATTTTGTAAAAATTTATCGAAATTGGACTATTCTTAGTTTTCAGGCTTATGCAAATTAGGTTTCTGCAATGTTGGTGCCCATTCTACCTCAATACAATCATCGTCATGATAAAGGCCCAGCTCCTCAAATCTTTGAAAACATCTATCCACCAACTGGTGCAGTCTTTCCCTAGTATACTCCACCAGGCTTCAATTCGTTGGTTAGAAACTGATTTTCCATAGAAGAAACTGTCATCCCCCGCCCCAATCATCTTCACCATCTCGCCTAGTAAACCTTTGTATCGCTGCGACATCAATTCTCAGTTCCTCAATCAGCTCTTGTATACCCCAGTCCGAGAAGAAAAGAGCTTTCGATTTGATCATCACGTTCAGCGGGGTATTCTTACAATGGAGGAATGTAGTTTGCAAGTCGAACACCATCACATGTTGACGCTTTCAAAACAAATGTCAGAATAAGAAGCACGGCAAAAGCGCTGGCCATTTTGGCTTCCCTCTGAAGAGAAAATATCTCGTTTTAAAAACGATATTAATCCGCAATGTTCTCTAAGTCCAGAGTAGTAACTAGATTGGGGTCAGCAGCCTTCCACAAAAAATCGGAATAAAGTCGATGAAAGAGTCGAGAAAAAAGTCGGGAAAAAAGTCGGGAGAAAAGTCGAGAGAAAAGTCGGGAAAAAGGTCGGGAAAAGAGTCAAGAAAAAGTCGGAAAAAAGTGGAGAAAAAAGTGGAGAAAAAAGTCGGGAAAAGTCGGGAGAAAAGTCGACAAAAAGTCGGGAAAAAAGTCGGGAAAAGAGTCAAGAAAAAGTCGGAAAAAAGTCGGGAAAAAAGACAGAACGAGGGCAAAACTTCGAGAGAGATTGAAAATTGAAAGTGTGATTTAGTGGCATTTAATGGGCTCCGAAATGCGCCGTACTTTCTCGCTTTTTAATTGTCTCGGACGAGGATCACCAATATCAATATCAAGAATGTTTTTAACGGTGTCACATCTCCTCGTGTAATCTCATACCGATGCGTTTTGCCACTTGGGCTTTAGATTTAACTTAACCTACAGATTAAAACCTCAAGTCAGTGGCACCAAAATTGTCCCTGTTCACTGTCACTCTAATTTTAACCTCACAGTACAACGACCACCTGCCCACAATGGTATGCCCATAAAGCGTGTCCCAACTGCCAAAAATAACCTGTCGACGACGGTCAGTTGAGCAACGAATGATGCTCGGTGTTTACAAAAACCTCTTCCTTATAGGAAGTATTAACCAAGCTTGATCGGTACCGTGCGTCGTTGGAAAATACACATTGGGCAGAACACTACATTAGCAACCATTGGCAGTAAAAATAAAATGCACTGCTTTTAACCTGGTTCCTGAACCCTTTTTAGCCGTTTAGAAGGCGTTGAATGAAGCGAAGACGGTTTCCATTTAATACAACACAGACACGGTACTTATAAACAAATACAGACACCGGCGGCAGAAACGCTTGAGTGCACTCTAGGTGGGACTAAGTGAATCACAAAATTATCGTGACGTGACGTCGTTATTTTCGCCGAAAGGCTCCTTTCCGTACACGCAAAACAGTCTGCGTTTCTGGTGCCTAATCGTAATATTACTACTGCGTTTTCGAGGGTTTTTTTGGCGTAGCATGGACTGGACCTAAGCTCAGATCTGACTTGGAAAAAAGAATATTTATGTCAAACACCTGGAGGCGTTAGTGATTCGACAACTCGTTCCCAGGGTCCTCTCTCTAATTAGAGCCATGGACCATGGGAACGAGGCAATATCCATTTACAAGGATCTCCCGTCATGCAATTTTCCTTTCGTTGCTAACTTTGCGATACTCCCCCCTTGAAATGCTAAAATGTAGAACTGAGAAAGTGAACTTCAAGCATTCAACTGAACGTAAAGTCACAGATTACCTCATTTAGAGTCAACATTCACACTTTTTT
>Ga0126337_10002496_pt1 | contig 11757 bp, 7 predicted proteins | sample DipCmetagenome_FD_92527 | JGI IMG/M metagenome (GOLD analysis project Ga0126337, IMG submission 92527) | Coral microbial communities from La Bocana,Puerto Morelos, Mexico - Diploria C A metagenome | ecosystem: Host-associated > Invertebrates > Cnidaria > Coral | place: La Bocana,Puerto Morelos... | reverse complement strand
ACTCTTGCTATTGATCAGTTTTTGGTATATTAATGTAGTTGCTTTTTGAACCTGCAAAATGTTTGTTGAAAGCGGCTCATGTTCATGATTAGTGTTCTGGACATCTTGAAAGTTTGACTTGGTACGAAGAGACTTTACAGCAGATATTAATCCATAGAGGCTGAGAGGGGGAGGGTCAAAATCTTTGACTTTGAGCGGAAATCCTTTAACGAGAGAAAGGTGTTTTTTGTCCGGTCCTAAAAGGTGTTTTACCATAATTATTCCTTTCTTGCACCAGTCTTTGAAAAATACTGGTTTGTTTGCTATTTTTATTCAGAATACAACTTTCGGTATGGCTTTATAGCGTTTTCACCCAGTTTATTAGCGAAGTACCGAAACCGAAGGATCTTAATGTGCTAAGTATGAAGGTCCATGCAAGAGAGTCAAACGCCTTTTGAAAGTCTATAAACAGCAACAATCCCGGGATATTCTTCTCTGTGGCATATTGAATAACGCAATCAATAAGTCGAATATTTTCGCCTATAAAACTACCCTTCAAAAATCCTGTTTGGTCGTGGTTGATAAGACTTGGAAGTACGAGTTTAATTCGGTTTGCAATAGCTTTGGCAACAACTTTGTAATCAGTATTCAAAAGAGTAATAGGCCACCAATTTTTAATAAAATAAGGTTCTGCATCATTTTTTTGGGATTAGTTTTATAAATCCTCCTCTTTTTGTAACTGAGAGGTAGCCTGATTCAAAAGCAAAGTTGAGAGCGGGGATTAAAAAGTTGCTTTTAAAGAACTGTTAGCAAGTATTGGGCCAGGCATTCGCGACCAGGGAAGAGCCTACGACATTTCAAACCTTTTGCTAATGTACCGGAAGTTTTTAGAAGAAAAAGGAGTTGATGGAGAACTATACACAAAGCATCGTTTGAAAGACGATGGCGATGAGATCGATTTCTTTCAAGTAAGAAAGTGTAAATCAGAAATTGTCTTTTCAAATTCGCTGTCTATTCAGGAACTGATAAACAACGCAGCTGAGGATTCCAAGGGCAAAAATGGCACATCATCTCAATATTATCAACAATTGTGTGAAGTCGCGAGCCGAATTAGAGAGAACATTAGAAAAACCGATGGGATCTCTTTGCGCCCTCTTGATGTTAAAGACGTCTCCTTGGAAACTGCCAAAAGAATTGTTCCTTCCAGTCTTTACCTCTTGTTACAGCAGATAATAAGCCCAAGCAAGTTGGATGAGTGAGTCCGGTAACATACCATCATGCAGAAGAGTTGAAGATGAACGCAAAGTATTGACCATCGCACAAGACGTCATCCACTGTGACTCTAGTTCCAGGGTAAAACTGTCGAAGCAGATAGGTCTTGCCATGGTTATACATCACCTCACCGGTTCGAAGATACTTATTACTCTGCTCAACCGTATGGGACACTGCTCATCTTATAGTGAAGTCGAAGCCGTTGACACAAGCCTGGCGATGGAGGTGGAAATATTAACCCTTGTCCGTTCGTGCAATTAGCTGCTGATAACACCGATATAATTGAAGAAACCTTGGATGGTAAAAACACGACCCACGCCACAAGCCATGGTTGTTTATCAGAGATTATTTGAGATACAGGAGTGCTCCATGCATGACAGAAGGCCACCTGTTAACAGTTTTAACGGCATCATCAAAAAGGATTGGTTTACTAATACAAGCAAAGAATTGTGAAGTGCAAGTTGCAGAGATGCTATTTGGGCGATGCTTCGCATAGATCTATCACATTTGCTTGATGTAGCACCCGTAGATGGAGCAACGCGTCAAATTGTTCCTAGCTGAAGTGCATTTAATGCTATTCTGTATCCTGACACTCGCTGCATAACCAACGTGGGATACTGCCCTTCATTAGATGCGTCTACACAGTTATGAAGCATGCTGAAAAGATAAGCCAGAGTGTCGGACAGTCCGAGACAGTGATAACTTTCGACCTTGTATATATTTATATCTCAAGGCCAAGCGGATCCAGCTTAAGCATCCCGTGGAATTCTCAGACACAATTCTACGATTGGGCGGTTTCCCCGTTGCATTAAACTTCATGTCTGTTATTGGAAAGAAGTATCAGAGTTCAGGCCTGGATGATCTTTTGATAGAACCCGGCGTTTATGGTGCTGGGACTACAACAGCATCTATGAGTGGGCGATCCTACAACCCAGGAGTGAGAGCACACAAGCTGTGCTTTGAAACCTTTTTCCGATTCATGTGGAAAGCCTTTTTGAGATGGAACCGCAAAACGACAGAAGCAGGAAATAACCCCTTAAACTAGTTGCTGCAGAGCGAACCCAAATTTTGCAGAGAAAAGATTGATTCAAAAGCCGGTGCAGGACCCTTAGAAGATTTTGAAAGCCTCCAAGAAGATTTGAAGGAAGTAATCACACTGATGAAAGAGTTCAAGGAAGAGCGACGAACATCATCCAAGCTGTTTGGTTTTTGGGACGAATATGGGACCATGGATGAGATACTGTTGCAGTTCATTAAAGTGGAAAGAACTGGTAACTGGAAGGCCCATCTTTCTGCAGCAGTAGCCATGACGCCACATTCAATGGACAAGCAAAACTATTCCCGCTGGCTTCCCAGTTTATTTAGCAGACATGCAGTCCTTCGAGAGCAAACATCCTACAGTTTATAACGAATTCATGAGCAGGAATCACGTTGTTTGCCGATCCAGCAACCCATTCTCCCAGGTATCAACCGATATGGCACTTGAACAGTCCCTTAATGCACATTGTAAATCAAAATGCGGTATTGTTGGCATTTCACAAAGGCCTGCAGCTCCACAGCGTTGGTTTTTAACATGCCATGAAAGAGCAGCTATCACGTCTTCTCTGAAGAGCATGTACGCTGTAGAAAGCGATAAACGGTCAGTTGCCTCTGCAAACTGGATCACAGGCGATGAACAGGATATTCAGAAGTTAATGAACTTTTTACATCCGGTTTGATGACCAATCCATTTAGTGAAGACGCAGTCGAGGAGCTTCTTAACTTTGCGACATGAGTCGTTTTACCAACTGACATTGCAAAGAATTTGATTGAGAGCACTGAGAAAGGTTGCGAACAGATAGATACGTTCGTGAAAAAGTGTCTTGACACAAGTGAGGAGAGCTTCTGGGCCCCTATCCCAAATTTGAAGATAAAGATTTTCAGCACAACGACTAAGAAGACTGACATAAAGACCGCAAGTGACAAATTCATTACAGTCAGTGCTGACAGAGATCTCCTCGGAAGGCTCCTCATAGTTTCCAATCCACGCAAGTTAAACCTCAAAGAAGTCCTAAGCTATGAGCTCTCGACAGTATCATTTGCACTTGCACATCAGGACGGTAGCCTTCGGAAGACGACTAAGAGTGTTCTGGCTAAGCAATTAGAAGAGCAAGTGGAAGTTCTCCCTCGTCTTCTGTCATCCTCGTCGGAAACAATCAGCATTATAAACGGCATGGCTATGGTACAGATGCTAAAGTCTGCTGGAGCCAGTACCTTTGGTGATCTGGCAACAAAGTACTTCACAAGCATAACAGCACCACTGTCGCAAAGCAACTGAAATGAAGTGCACATCATTTTTGATCAGTATTGGGAGACCTCAATCAAGGGCGGGGAGCGTCAACGCAGAGGAAGGAAGGAAAAAGCTGTGTGTGTCACACGTACAACTGCTGAAGAACTGGAAACGCTAAAATGCAACCATGAAGAGGACGACACAAGATTACTCCTACATGCCAAGTATTCCACGCACCCAAGATCACGGATCATTATCCAGTCCCCTGACACGGATGTCTTAGTTCTTTGCGTGACACAATTTGACGAGATCCCCTGTGAAGAGCTGTGGTTCATTTTTACTCGTAGATGATAGGAAAGTGCTAAGTTAGATATTTCTTGTTGATTTCGAGTTAGTTCAAAAAAGAAAAAAACGGCTTTTGTATTTTAGTGGATGTTCATAAAATGGCCATAAATCGTTAAGATCTACGTAAACAGTACGCCAGCTCAGAAACAATGTTGAAGTCCCCAAACATTAGAGGCCTTTTTCAAGACCTTTTGTTAAGACCGATTGTTCTCACTATCCATGTTAAAATAATGTGTATTTGGTTTTGCCCATTGCAGATATTTGCCATCAATTTAAAGCTATAAACAGCACCTCGAATTCTGCACCTCAGTCATAATGAAGCCACAGAGGGAAATCAAATTACCCAGTTCAATGTATATCTGTGTGATTAGACAGTAATAGTTGCAGAACATTGCTCCAGTGTATTTCATTTTCACATGCATTTTCTTGTTGTAGAATAGTAGGCCAAAGAAGGCTAATTAAATATGCATAAATAAGTGCCATTTTCAGGAGCCTATAAAATACTTTGACCCACCTTTTTACCAAAATCATTGACTCACCAAGCTCAGCATTTGTGCCACGTGTGAGCGGAAACGGTAATTTTTGATTCCTAGCATTCCTTACATACTCTCATACTCTTAGTAGGGTTTTTTTTTTTCTTTTTTTTTTTATTTAATGATGCTTTATTAATTACATATACAAAAAAAAAAATTCGGTTACAGTACGGCTACAAGACAAATTGACTATTTACAACGTGTGTACTATATATCATAACGTCCTTTAATGTCATGGGTGATGCTACTAAATCGAAAATAAACCAGCTGAAAGGTCGATGGAATATGAGACAAATTAAATTTAAGTTTCAAAATCAAATACGTGCTCTAAAATTATATTATACACTGTCTTCGGTCGAATCATTTCCAACGGACGCTCACGCTCTCAAGTGATGGCGGACTCCACCAATGCCAATAATCTGGTACAAAATCGGGTCATTAAGTCACGGCCAAACACGCGTGAAGAGAGACTCAAGCAGCAAAAAGCATGGAAGAAAAAAAGGCGTGAGCGGGAAAGGGCAAGGAATGCTGTAACTATACCGTTGCAGGACCGGAATGCCGATAAATCAAGTAATTCCGCCAGTGATCTGAGTGTACAGATGGCGCGCAGGGGCCGACGTAAATTTCGTGTTCACTCAAATGATTGTAACGCTGTCTAACATAGAACACTTTCGCGTTACGTCGAGAGCAAAACACTAAAGCTGCGTGATTATCTACTTCGCGTTACATCGAACTGTATGAGGTGTGCCACCCGCCAGTTCTGATGGACAAAACATTAAAGCTGCGTCATTATTTATTTCGCGTTACATCGAACTGTCTAAGGCGGGCCACCCGCTCGTTCGATTCTGATGGACAAACCTGACAAACAGTAAGCTAATCGTATCAGCATTCTGACAAATTTTCTTGCAGATTTAGCGAGACTTCGGGGCAAATGCGACCTCTCGTTCCACTACGTCTAGCTGGCGGTTTCATTACGTTACAACCTAAACCATTGACCTTTCTGTCATCCACCGGCGTTAACGTTTTAACTGCACCGGCATTTGCAAACGTAGTCGACCAATCTAACACTCGCAAATGCACTATTTTCCGAAGATGAGTTCTTTTCTAGCTGTTGGCGTAACAAAAAGGCCAGCAAACCAAAAATCACGAAGGCCTTACCTTAGATTAGGCCTTACCGTTATAACTCACTCGGCGTCTCCATCGGCCAGCTAAGGTGATCTTCTTTTCACTTGCGCAAATTCATTAGGGAAACTTGACACAACTGAATTTTTCTTGAAGAACTGGCCGGTGCATCCTCTACAAATACTGCAACTTAGGACATACCAGCTGTACCAGTATTTAACTGGTGCACGTACACGTTGATGCCGCGAGTATTAGAAAGAGCGCGAACCCTTTACTCCGCGCCATCGCAATAATGTTATTCACCACAGGGCCTCGCGACGAGATGTTACGTAGGACAAAAGGTTGGACACAGATCTGAAAACGAAATTATCCAGATGTCTCAGAAGAAGAGATGACAACCGACCAAAGAAACCCACACCATCGCTAACCGCAGACGAAACTCTCTGCGTGAAGAGATACTTCCAGTTTTCACCCCTTGCGCCCCCTCATAGCTGGTAAAACTGAAACATTACCAGTAATTTCAGGAATAATCTTAGCTCTCTATCTTTGAAGTTGGAAAAGTCAGTTTAGTGTTCATTAGAATTGTCTATCTCAATTCCGCTCTTATTGTATGTTAAGAGTATGCACTGTCGTATTGTAAACATTTGATGTGTAAAGGATAATATACAAGGAAGTGATTTTCAAACCTTTTCGATTACATCGACGACTACGTTCCCGCAGGCAAAGCAGCTCTCCAGAGTTAGATTCCCCAATGGGTTTTTAGTTCAAGTGTCCTTTTAGTTGAAATTATACAGTTCCCAGGGTAAAACTTATCCTCACAGTCGTTGCGAGGAAAAACGTATCGTGACACATTATCAAGTCAGAAGCATAGGCGCTTTCATCGAGCCTTTGAATGTTTCTTAAGGTCTGGTAAACACTTGCAACATAACAACATAGGAAGGACTTGATGTTGTCATGTTTGCAGTGTGAACTTGTGAAGATAACATAAAAGCAACATAACAGCATGAACATAACGACATGAGGAAAAAATGATCTACATGAAGATCTTTTAAGACAGGTTCACACTAGCGACATAACGACCTAACGATATAATGACAATCTATGACAACGACGTAGTCGCTCATGTCGGTACCGTGAACATCGACCCCGCAGGGGGGGTACTCCCCCATATCAGGTATATAGGTATGTACCGTCCCAAAGGGTATGGTGTTTGACCCGTTTTGGTCTGAAAACGGGTGTAGATTTTGAACATTTTAGTCTGAAACTGGGTATGGTTATCGGGGGAACGTTCACGAAAGCTCATAAACTTATTTTTCTTTCCAGCAACCGGGGCGAGTAACTGGCTAAATTTACCAGCTAAATTTTACCTATTCATCTTTGTTACGTTGACTTCCGTTGAGCACTGATGCATATGCTATGCTTAATCACGTACAAGGTCAGGTCTGAAAAGGGGTAAGGATTTTTGAGGCCAGGTCTGAAAACGGGTGTGGGAAAAGGAGTACCCCTCGGGACATCGACATAAAGACATATGATAAGGTGAAAAAAAGGCTATATTAGTCTACGTGTCTCTTGCTTTTTGCATCGTTTTATTTCCAGAGACGTTGAAACACTAAACAAGATACTTAAGCAGCCAGTTGTAACGCAGTTGTTAATCTTCTCTTCATCTTGGGTACGAACGACTGTTCAGAAGCGAACGTCAACATATACATATCTCACCTGCTCTGGACGTAGTTTTAGACTCTGTTTGTCCAGGTGCCTTGATGTTTTTTTTTTATCAGTAGCCTTTTTGACCTTGTCTAAAACCTACAAAACTATCATTCTAATCCTATTCATTTGCTCTTGTCGAAGTCATTAATAATTACCTATAATAAAGTCGTCAAAGACAAGAAAAACTATCGAAAATGCAGCAAGTTTTTCTTCCTCCATTTTCTGGTATGATATCCGTGCGTCGTGTTATTTTGGTGCGCAAAAAAATTAGTGACATTTAAAAAGAGATGGGGGGGAAGTAAGTATATTAACTGATGACCAATGTCCAATGCTCCCTACTATCCAGTCGTTTGTAAACACGTGGCTTCCCTTGGGGAAACACGGTGATCAAAGGCTCTGGATGAGTAAGAATATGATCAAAAGTTGTTCTGGTGTTAGGCACAAAGTCTGGGGGTTCACAGTGTGGAGATGTCGAAAGATTCTGTAAAGTAAGTTAAACAAGAAGTATCAGTTAACATAATAATGTTTTCAAGCTGGGTCAGGATCATTAGTTTTAGCTTGCGAGCAGGCTCTTGGCATGAAAGAGCCTGCTCGCATAGTACATTGGATTGGAAGATAATAGCACCGAAAAACCTTATATGACAGACAGATATGATTCCCCAAAGACAAATCCAAGTTCCCTAAGAGATCCAGACCATTTTACTTTGGTGATGGAGTTAACGTAAAGAACTTTCAATAGGCTTACGCAACAAAAAAACCAACCTCATTTCCAGGCCATAAAATCATCAGTTCTTAAATTCAGTTAAAATAAACATGTAACCTTACTTTCAGGCCGCACAGAGGGTGGGTCTTCAACTTAATTTTGTTCGCATTGCCTAGGTAGGTGCAAACTGCGTTGCTTTCTGCTGGCTATGCACACATTATTTTGAAAGTGAAGCAAGTTGCTTCGCCTCTATGTGAACGTCTAAGAGCACCATATGCTAATCGAGAGGCAACTTTGCTTATACTTGTCCAGTGCTGTTTTAAAAACCGTCAACAGCTCGCTAAGGATTAGTTTAATCAGTTTCCCACAGCAAAAGAACCACATAACCGCCGAATTATCAACTAAAGTAGATGTTAGTATCTCAAGTGAACCGTGGATGTATTTACCGCTATACATTTTTAAAACGAAAGCAATGTTGATGTTGTCATGTCCTTCACTTCACTTGTATCCCACTTCATTCAGAATTAATGCTGTGGAGTAGGTCAGCGGAAAATGTTTTCAACGTACAGTATTCAATGTGGCGGACGAAGGACTCTATTTTTGCGAAAACCTGTCCGCCAAAGGAACAAGAGCAAAGTTTGACCTGGGGAGAGGAATGGAATCGATAGATAGACGGACATTTTCTTATGATTTACCTTTAGTATGAACTCTTCAGGTGCATCGCGTAAGAACTCCAAATATGCTGGACTCAACCTGTTCGGATAATCATATGGCATGATTCGCAGTTCTTTGTAAGTTGAACTATAAATTTCCGCCATCTGTGTGGAGAAAGAAGGTTCTCTTTAATCTACGAGTCGTTAGATTACAGCTACCGTATACCCACTAGCCGAGCGTGAATTGTTTTTGTTATACAGTCGAAGCTCTCTTAACGGACGCCTTGTTTGAAATCCCGTTTTAACTTTCATACAAAGTCTGTATTTTTATTCCCGTAAGCGACCGCGGACACTTTCAGAGATTAGGACGTGTACTTTTTCTTTTTCTTTAAGCTCCCAAAAGCGGACACCCCAAAGAAAATCCTATTAACAACCTATGTATCTTGTTTTTATCAATTTTACATCGCCGTTCGTCACAATGATGTTACAGTACCATATTTCAGTGTTCGTTTTGTCGTCATCCACGTCCGGTTACATTTCGAAACACCACTTACATGACTATGCCCTTTTGATTGGACTTACAACGTTGTCAACACAAAATTGTAGCCAAGGCACTCAAGTTTCGATTTTAGCCAAGGCAGAGACATTTGAGGATCCCCATAAAAATATACTGGCAGGGAACTTCTAAGCCGGATCCGGCTCCTCTTTTTACTCGCTTTCCCCTTACCTTTGTTTGTTTCCCGCTTTAAAACCTTTAAAGAGAAGAAGCACCGACATCCTCAAAGGAATGTGTCCGAGTATTTTATCATTCTTTTTTATGATGTTTGGGTGTTCATGAGTCGACAGTCCTTGATGGTACGGTACTGTATTTATTGCTAGCTGAGCAAGTAATAGATCACAGATGACGTCAAACTGCGGTAAGAACAAAAAAGTGGCCCACGAGGCGATAGCCGAGTGTGTCACTGATGTACTTACCACATTTTGACGTCCTCTGGGAACAGACGCACGGCAACATGGAATCTATTTGTTTTATACAATAAAAAAACGTACAACTTCAGCTTTTTACTTCAAAATCTTTCTCAATTACTCGAAAGCCGGCCTTTGCCTACTTTGGCAAACACGAAAGAAAGCCATTTGACGTAATCTGTTGTCTATACAGAATGAAGCAATCCCATTGGTTGCTATGCATAACAATGAATTGTGATTGGTCAAGAAAAATCACGCCACTGTCAAACTTGACTCTAATGCCTTCTCCTGTAATGAAAACTTACAGCAAAAGCAGAATTGAACTGCGAAAGCTACAAATGTTAAAAAAAATTGCTGGAAAAATCAACTCAGTTTTTGTCATCAGAGCAGCCTTGTCGGCCGAAAAGCTTGAATGTTTCCTTGAATATTGCTGGAGTTGAAAGAATACGCTCGGAAAACATGCGGTTGCGGTCAACACTGGACGTCATTTGATTTGAGTTTTGAATGAAAGGAGGGTTACCGACGTTGGAAATTTGTGTCCTTTGTGGTTAGTGATTCTCAAATTAGCTTGACGTAGTATCGGAGATATCTTATGGCTGCAATACAGTTGGCCGCGACCTGTGGTGAGCTATGCTTTAATTTCTCGCTGTTGTGCCCTGAAACGGACTGGAACATTCGCGTCTTAAAGTAAGGTTACATGTTTATTTTAACTGAATTTAAGAACTGATGATTTTATGTTTCATTCCTGACATCAATCTGTGTCAACAACAATTTTAAGATTGAGAAAAGTTGAAATGTTTCTTTGGAAGGGTTCCTGATAAAATTTCCAGGACAGCAGTAATAAATGATTTTGAATTTGGTGGCTTAAAGGTAACTGATCTTACAACGTCAATTATGTCACTCTGACTTTCATGGATCGGAAGATTTTTAAGTGGTAACTTTTATCCCTGAAAGCCTATCTACTGCATTTACTACAACCTTTTGGTGGAGAATTGTTTCGTCATTGTGACTATAATATTAATGACAATAATATTACCACAATATTCTATGAGGAAATGATATATTGGTGGTCAGATTTTCGTTCTAAGGTCTACGCCAAACAATCATCTGGAACAATTATATATGAGAGTAAACGGTAAAGCTATATTTTATGATAATTATAATAGCGCAAACACTGTTCTTTTAAGTGACTTAAAATTTGATTTGAATAACACAGAGTCCTTTAACCTTGTAAAACAAAATGGTTTAAGAGATTCCAACTTTCTGACTTGGACTGGTGTTCGTTGCGCTGTACCAAGTCATTTAAGAATTCGAAGCCGCGAAGTTAATAGAAATCATATCAGATCAATGCAATTTAAAGTCTAGGGATTTCTATGGTCTGCTTATATCCAGTAAAACGACAAAGTCCAGAGGCTTCATAAAGTTGAAATCAAAATTTTCTATTGATGATGAAGAAGCAAAAAAGGCTTTCTCATTAATAAGGTCCTGTATCTCTGAAACATATGTGCAATGTTTTCAGTTTAAAATTCTGAATGACATTTTATTCACAAACTGTATAACACGTCAAGACGAAATCCCATAGGAAATCGAGTAATTTCAGTTTCAGAGGACAGAAACCTAATATCAGACCAATTTTACGTATTTTACAGTTCTTTTTACATTTTCTCATAGCTAATGATATAAACAGTTACCTGAAATAACACTAAAAATATATTTCAAAGCTCAGAAAAATTGCGCAACACAGGTAAAATTTCATCATCAGTTTCATTTCGCCAGTACTTTACATAAGAAGTTCAAAATTTGTTTTCGACATTTGTTATTTTTAGAAATGATTTTTCTTTAGAAGTTCTTTAAAACAATCGCACAGAGGTTTGTAATACAATGCAAATAAACTCGGTACAAAGTTTCCTCGCATTGTTCTCGCATTGGTATTGGCCTTCATCAAGAGAAAATGAGGGACAGAGAGGGATACTGAGGGCGTCGGCCGGGATATGTCATGTCCACGAAAGTTATTTTTAGACGAGCGGAAGTCTCGTTTTCCAGCGAAGTCTGGTTTCTGAGACGTCCGCATGCAGCCTGCCTCGTTCTCAGGTTCTCAGTGAGAAGAGCTATTAAAATGTTTTGACAGGCCTACACGACTCCCGCTGTTCGCAATGTAATTTCTCTGCCTTTAGAGTTTGGATCTGACGAGTATGTCTTTGAGCGATT
>Ga0126337_10002494_pt1 | contig 11758 bp, 6 predicted proteins | sample DipCmetagenome_FD_92527 | JGI IMG/M metagenome (GOLD analysis project Ga0126337, IMG submission 92527) | Coral microbial communities from La Bocana,Puerto Morelos, Mexico - Diploria C A metagenome | ecosystem: Host-associated > Invertebrates > Cnidaria > Coral | place: La Bocana,Puerto Morelos... | reverse complement strand
GCTCTGTAAATTTGGGTGGAACACTTTTCCGCATAACGCGCGAATGAATTACCGCACAGATCTAAATCTTGGCGAAGTTGTTTATATATCAATCATGTTTCATCTCCCAGTTTCTTGACTTAAATTATTGAATGGTTACGATTTTTATTTTTGATGGCGTGACACTGCAAACCAGCAATACTGTCCGAGGACGAAACGACTACAGGAATCACTGCCTTGGGGCTAACTGGGACTAGCGTGACTGAAGGAAAAAAGACCACTGGACAGAAAAGCTAGGAACATATATGCTGGTAAAAGTGAAAATAAATTAATGTATGCAAAGAGCGAAAACTAATTATGGTAGGTGAGACTGAGGCGCTAGTGATATGTACCGAGACAACCCTCCCCCTTGAGACAGGCCGAGTCAAAGTTGACCCTGCATAATTATTGATAACCCTTATTGAATAATCAAATGTGCAGATATCCCTCTTTCGTTGAGTTTTCCTCGGTCATTCGATCACAGTGGGTTTTGCTAAATAATTTTCACTTTTTTCATAAAAATTTATGCTTAATATAAACCCTTAGCCTAGACATTTCGCGACACTCAGTGCGCCGAAAGTTGTCCCGAAGGTTGTCCCACCTGCCGAGGTGAGACTTATACTTAAAAAAACACTCTTGGGGCATAAATGCCCATAAGCACGCTAAGATCTTACATGAGGGAAACAAAAATTAAATTTAGATGCTAAAATAATATAACTGCCCGGCTGTAATATGATTGGTTTGCCGCCTCAACTCTGGAAGTTGTGCGAATAAGCAACTTGATCACTAAACAACTATAAATTTTCTTCTCTTGACAAACGTTTAGTTATTTCACAAAAGCAATAAACCCATATTTGTAGCGATTTACCGGCGGCACAATAAATCCACGAGGGATGTTGAGACAACAATAGAAAAGTCTGTGAGTCTCTCGGCGAATATAGCTGCTTTTCTCGTGTTCTCCCAACATCCTGCTTGGGTTCATGCGCCCGTACAACAAACCCCTATTGCATTTCATTTCAAGGTCATATACGAGTTTGAGTATAATATGGCGGACTCAAGTGCTACTTGTAGTTACACAGTTTCACAGCTCCATAAATACGTTCCACCGAAGTGGGCCTCATCGTTGAAAAATATTCCACAGCACTTTGTAAAAGTAAGGCAAATTAATATAAGTTTATGTAAATTGAACCACCGGCGTAGAATAACTAGACAGTGGAAATCTGCCTTTTAATTAATGCTAAGGGCTGGCTGTAGTTTATGTATCGCCAGTTTCGATGGATCATGAGAGACGATTTTTTTCGTCGCAACCTTAATAACTTGTGATCGCTCCTAGCTCTCGACTTGCAATCACGACAGTGCGATCTATATGCGGTGGTTATCAAAAACTGTTGTGGCAGGGTTTTCAAGTTTAGCTTGTCTGTCATTCGGGTTTAGTTTTTGTTTTATATATATTTATTTCTCACAGCAAAGGCTGTTGTTGAATTTAGGTATTAAGAGTGTCCTATAGCTAGGGTATTAGTCGTTATGAGAGATTAGCTGACTTCCTTTTCGCGTTACCCGAGAAGGCCTTAACCGATGTTCATGATTTTACAAATCTATTCTCCGTGATCTTAATACGCGACACCTCCGAATGGTTAGCACCCCGTCATACATATCAGCTACATATGATATTATTCGGCGGCATGCGCTGATTAGTCTAGCTTGCAAGTAGGAGAGCCGGCGGGCAGGCTGTAAGGTTTGAAGGGTAAAAGACTTGCAGGCATCGTCCAACCATTAAATTTATGGCTGATAAATCAAACAAAGGATTTATTTTCTTGAACGCTTTAGTTTACAAAGCAGATTGACGTGTACTGACTCACTAGAAATATCTCAGAGCACGCATTTCTCTTCCTGTCACTCAGCAAAAAGCAGTTAAGGCTTCTGCGAAAGCGAGGCGCTTAAGTTAATGCTTGGGACTAAGAAAATTTTTTCTCTTCCTTTGTCGTCTCAACTTCCGCCATATATCAAAACATGTTTATAATTAATGCATGTCTGAAGACCTTATTTGCATACATTTAAAACATTGATAACTTTGCGAAAATATAGCGAAAAAACTGACCAATTTTCCTTAAGGCCTAGCTTAACTAGGAAGCATTGTTGCAGAATAAACATTGATTCTTGTTATGTTTCCTGGGGTGGCTAAATCGGCGAGAAACAAATAGGGTTAGACACTGATTATGCAGGTATAATTTGGTGCATAATTATGCTTTGAGCATAAGTTTATAGCCCAATTTTAGCATAATGCCACAAAACCGATGTATTCCCTATAGATCATTTTCACTGTCACGCAATAAAAAGATATCTCGAAAACCTTCCAGTGGATTGAAAGTCAAGAAATTGTGATGTTATACGAAATAAAGAAAGAAGACACTTCTCCAAGTTTTAAGTCTGTGCGTTTCCCAAACTTAAAGATACTCGTCGAAATGAATCGCAGAAAACTACAGAGCTCAGTATGAAAACGCTATATTGGTGTACCTCCGTGATACACCAATATGGCGGCGGAAAAACATCTGGAACTTTGGCTATCTAGGAGGCTGATTATCTGTACTGAACAAAAAAGTACCTACATTTGCACTTTTCCTAATGCTTTAACTTCCAAAAAGGTCATAAATCATGAGATAAGTATACCGGCCGTCTCTTATGACTGATGAGGATAAAAACTTTGGCACTTACAATAATTGTATTAACATGCTTTACACATTTTAGATTTTCCGCATTATTGTTCTTCGCGGCCTTGAATAGTAAAACAAAAATATTACAATGCTGCCTTTTAAGCTCTGGGGACTCGTTTGGGTGGTACCGTGGATTCAAGGACGAAATCAGGAGGATAATGTCTGACACGAGCTTAATTTTCTGCATAATGGTACGATTTTTAGAGTGACGCTAAAAGCGTAATGGCCAAATTTACGAGCATAATGTGCCTAACCCTAGAAACAAAACGGTGGCTAAACGAGGACACATTGTTTCGGAAAACAAAGGGTCACGCATGCGCTTATGATACAATGACCTCCGAAGAAGTCTGGGGAAGAATGTTTGCGTATTCTCGCCATAAATTGTAATCTCAGAAGTATTCAATTTGCTTTTGTAATCGTCCTTGTGATATCATATTTCTCTGTAATCTCTGCATCGATTTGACAGTATGCCTCTTTCCCTTTTGTCACAATTCATTTAGTCTCGGCGTCATTAGCTACATCCCATGCACAAACAAGGTCTGTCCTCATACAAGGTAATAAGTAACTCCTTCTCCTCGTCCCTCCAATTCCTTTCCTTTTTCCCTTCTCTTTTAGACGACCTGCTTGCGGCTTTTCTGGTTCGACTTCGCCGTCAGCCATTGTTGTCCGCTGGCTCCAGCAGCACTGGAAACTACATGTTGTCGAAATTCTTTTTATGATGGCTAAACTGAGAAACATATGTTTCGGACGCAAAATCCGTGTCCTGGAAGCTTATATGTTTTTGACTTGAGACAAAAACATTTTTTGTTTCCAAAATTTGGTTCCTCAACATTTGTGGGTTAAGAACCTAAAGAACACATGAAATTGAATCTTTTTTACTATTTTTCTTTTCTTATTAACGGATATGTTAATATATATGTATATAGAGATCTACCGCTAAATACAGCGTTTGCCTTTTCGATGCTTGTGTTTAAAAAATTATCTGGAGCTTTTAATTATTCGAGAATTCGTCCAGCACGGCGATCGATTTCGAACTCAAAATATATAGCCTTTATCGAGTCCTAAGTTATTGTCCTCTGCATGTCAGAGGGTTGCGAAATAAAAACGATGCAGACATTTTCGTACAATCGAATCGAGGAGGAAGAATCTTGAAGTCTTTCCCTTCCAATCGTGTGAAAGCTTAAATGCGATTTCTGTACTGGTGCAATTACGTTCAAGTCCATTGAATCATTAAAATATGTTAGTTTTGTTGCTTAGCTATAGGTTGCTGTTGTTGAATTTCAAGCAGACGTTTTGGAGAAGGAGGAAAACTAATCACAATGAAGGCAATTTCAAAGGAGATGACTATCAAATGAAAATTCTGAAAAGAGAGGGAACCATGCATTGAATTCTGAGGGCGGGGTGTGGAGAGAAAGGGAATTGTGAAATCTGGCAGCGTGCGTAAAATAAATATTTTAAATTTCCAAAGGCGAGAAGCAACTTGTGAAAGCTGATACTGATAGAAAGAAATTTCAACAACAAAGTAAATACCAGTGTTCCGATGGCCTGAATTTTTTCCCTAAACATTTAAATCTGCAATGAGGGATCTTTTCTGTGGAATGCGCTCTGGGTATTCTTGTCGTATATTTTAAGAATTGAAGATCATATTTAAGTCGTATATGTATATATTGTTCCATATCGATATTTAATTGTGTTAGATATAAAGTAACCAGGCAATGTCCCTCGCTACTCAAAAATTAAGTTGGGAAGCAGTATCCAAATAACGGAAACAAAGTGCTTCGGTCACACCTCAAAATAGGTACATGTCATGCCCCCTTGACACGGTTCATACGTAAACATTTCCATGAAACAATCCCACCATTTTTTCATTATAGTATTGCCCCTCATGCTATCAATTAGTTTATTCTCTACTAGTGATGGGCAAATTGTCTCCAAACCAAGTAACGATATTCTGTGGTATTAACATTTTACAGCTTGCACAAAGGGACACTCCAATCCATCAATGGAACTTTCCAAATCTCCCAAAAGAATTTTCACTGTTTATCAAAAGGGATGATCTGACAGGATGTACATTGTCCGGAAATAAGGTGATTGATGTAAATTATTTTATATATCATATATGCTGTATTGTATTATCGTTTTATTAGATGTATAAATCCATTTCCTAGCCCAAATTGTGCCCAATTCTCATTTTTTAGTCTATTTTTGCCGAAATCACAGTCCCGTTCTCAGCGTTTTGTTTATGATCAAAATACTGATATAAAACTGTACGATCTCAGATTCTTTAAGAATTGTGATAAGATATATAATTTGTGAGGGTTAAAATTCTTGCATCCTTGCCCATAAACCAGCAGTATACTGGAACAAATTATTTTTGAAACAGTTCTTTTGAATGCATGTAGTAGGTCTAGTAATGATATTGGTTCCTAGTGCATTAGCTGCAATTTTATGCCCATTGGTGTCTTAAAAAGTTGCTTTTTTTGGGAGCAGTGTTTGCTAATATTTGGCAGGGGTACTAGGAAGATTTGACCGTTAATTTATTTGTGTTGTAGGTTCGTAAGTTGGAGTTTCTTTTTGCTGATGCCTTAAGTAAGAACTGCAACACTGTGCTCACATGTGGTGGCATCTCTTCCAATCATTGCAGAGCTACTGCAGTTGCTGCAAGACAACTTGGCTTGAAATGTTACTTGTTTCTAAGAAGTTCTGAACAGGCAAGATAACTTGTTTCTTAAATTTATACTTAATTCGTTAGTAAGATGTATAATATGTACAAAATAACTATAGTGAGTGACAAAAAATTGTTAATCAAAAAGAGGTTGTTACGAAGTTGTCAATGCAGCAATACTCTCAGAGGCCGTGTTTACTGTCCTGATATATCCTGCGATTTCAAGTCACTTACCGGCTGATATGGACACGATATGATGGTCACGGAACCGAATTTGGGTACAGTTAATGCCCAATCAAACTTTTTGGGACGGTTTGGCGGCATATCAGGTTGAAGTCTGGTCTCGCTATGGGTATTTTGGCTCCACCGAGCTTGCCTGCTTTCGCCGAGAAGTGCTCTGTAACCAAACTCGTGAATTAAAGCGGTAATGCTTGTAATTTTCGTATTTTGAGCAGTAGTTGTTTACATTAATCAAGCTATGGAACATTTTAATAAGCACTGGAAGGAGGTGATAAAGCTGAAATAAAACTTTTGTTTTGCGGCATACAGGCTACAGATGTTGGATGTAAAGGCAATGCTCTTTTGAGTAGAATGGTTGGATGTCGTGTGATCCTTGTTCCTGAAATAAGATATAACGCCGGCCTCAAACTGATGATGGATAAAATGGCAGATACGTTGTAAGTACAAACACTTTTGTCACAGATTTTCTTTTCAGAATACATCCATACTCCACCACCATAGAAGATCTTATGGCTTAAACCCTTCACTCCTCAACGCGCCCACCGCTAGGAAACCCCTATAACCTTCCACGTTGGGTATGGATATTTTCTGGAGGTACGCAAGTGACCATAACTATAATCTGTTGTTTGATCATATATCCTCTTAAAAAGCAGCTGAAGTATCCTACTCTGATTTAAGTCCATAACGGGGTAGACCATGATTTGAGCTTGACTGCAGGGGTTGCTGTATGGCAATTGTTCTCTTGATGGATGCACTACCTTAATAAGTAAAAGCAATTAGCTGGCAGAATGCTGAGTGGCAATCTTTGGATCCCTGAGGTTCCGGGGCGACTTACTTCACTGTAACAATATACTCTTAATGCTGCTCATCTTGAGCCCAACTCAGTCTCTCAGTCTATATTTTATATTTTCAGAAAATAGCAAGGTTCAGTCCCATATGTTATAGAGGTTGGGGGTTCCTCATATGTGGGCATGTTTGGTTACTTGACGGCATTCCAAGAGATGATGAATCAGGTGATTTAAGATTTTTCATAATTTATTTAATTAAACCATTCATTGTAAGTCAAAATATTTAAACAATCATCTCATTATTCATATGGCCACTTAAGTCAGGCCTGAACAAAAGCTCAGTCAGTCATTTCTTTATTTAATGCCACCTCATAAAATAGATTTAATTTGCTGGCTATGGTACACATGGTTAGCTGATTAAGGCCAGGAGTACTTTTATACATTTGGATGTTTCTCTTAGAGCATAGGAAGCTGAAAGAATTGCATGCATATCATGTTTCAGAATCTTTTAGAGAATTTTGATGACATTGTGATGACAGCAGGTAGTGGAGGAACTGCAGCAGGAATCGCCATAGCTAATTACCTAACGGGATCAAAACTTAAGTGAGTTGTAAATATTTCATTTCAAAAACTATCCATGCCCCCTTCCAAAAGGGTTTTTTTAGTTTGAACTACCTCACCCCTAAGAAAATTCCAGTTCAGCTTCATTTTTTTATTTAAAAATTGGGTTTTTTATCTACTCACTACACCCATGGGTTATATATTCAGTCTGCAAATGTGCACCCGACCCAATTTGACACCTTGTGCTTACCTGTAAATAAATTAACTTTGTTTAACGAGGGTGGCATATAAAAGCCATACAACTGACAAACCTGTGGCCCTCGAATTCCCGAATTGGAATTTAGAAATGTTGATTTTTGCGTACAGGTGCCATGCTGTAAATACTTGTGGCAATGATGCACATGTTTATGAGAAAGTAAATGAAGATCTTAGAGAAGGAGGACTTGATGTTCAGGCAGAAGATATCATAGATATAATTGGAGGACACCACAAAACATCCTCCGAAGAAGATCTTGGTGGGTATAAACATTGCATATGAAGACATATGGATTAGTTTTCAGACTGTATAATGGTACCAGACAGATATTTAAACTTATTGCCCCCGCAGGGTTTTGGCCAGAGGCCAAAACCCGAGGAGACACCCTAGGAGTCCCCGGGTGTATACATACAAGGACAAAGAATATTTGTTGAAAAAGTAAGAACTGTGTTTGAAATGGGCGAAGCGTTCTTTGACGAAACTAGGCGCGCACGGTCGTCTCGGGTAATATTTTAGCAAGCGCGCACGGTGGTGTCGTCACCTTCGTCTTCTAGCAGCATCGTGCAGCATTTCAAGGTCTTGCATTTACGAGTTTCTGTTTGTTTCGTCCCCTTCGAGCTTCGCAATGTTCTAGTAGCATCTTGCAGCATTTGAAGGTCAATAAAAGGCTTCAAACGTTAATTTCTCAACAGTTGTATACCCAATCTTTGTATACAATACACATCCAACAAACAGGATATCAAAAGCGGGGGCAGCTATAGTGAACACTGTTTCTAGAAACTAATGTACGCGTTCATGCTTCACGGCAAAGGAAGCACGAGCAGTTGATATTGAACACCCCTTAATAGTAGCCCAAAAATGATGTTGCCATGTTCTTCTCAAAATGTCATTGTTTGTGGTGTTTGACACTTACTGAGAATGTTTCATTCGATGTAGAGAAAATTATGGAGATCTCCCTCACAACGGGAGTATTGGTGGACCCAGTGTATAACATTAAAGCAGTCAGAGGACTGCTAAGCGAGATGAAAAACAATCCGAGCAGATTTAAAGGACGAAGAATACTCTATATTCACACTGGTGGGTAAACTTTTCTTGCCTGTGTTTACTGCCACCATTTCCGAAACAAAAATTCCCCCAATGGTCATTGCCCCTCTCCCATATTTCTTTTGTGAAGAGTGGCTGAAACTCAGGCTAAATTGCTCCCGTTGCATGGAGACAGGATTTACTTAAAATGGAATTCATTCAGATTTGCCTGTTTTGAGTGAACTTTACGAAACAAAGTACGTTTTTCCTTTGCGTGCGCTTATTGGTTTGTAGTTATTTTCGTTTTTTTGTTTAGTTTGTTTGTGTAAATTCAGGTGTTTATTCCTTTCTATTAGTTTTCGCCCCCTCGTTAGCGTTTCTTTGCTGTTTCATCTTCATTAGCGCCTTTGTAAGTTCCTACAGTTTTATTTTTTCACATATTCTAGCGTATTTTATATATCGTAGTTTTTCAGTACAGTGTGTCACTGCATTTTGGTCCGCGCTCAGCGCACTTCTCTTCAGTTTACTCAGTCTTAGTCTCTTCGCGTCATTCGCAGTTCGCTTTATAGCAGTTATCTCTTCCCGAAACAATGAAGTGTTCTTCACAGTCCTCGTATTTTTTGCCGTGTGTGTTATTTCTTCATTTTTTTTTTTTGCTGTTCACTGTCTTAGTTTCAACCGACGCCTTGAGTTCGCACTTTGTTGGATTAAATTTCGTACACTTTCGAGTTGGTTCAGTGGTGTTATTATTCTGGCCAAGAGTCTTACGCTTATTGAAGTTACAATTTTGTTCTATTTAAACAAATACATTTTACACTACAAATAATAGTGGGTTAAATTACAGTGTAAGCACTTACTCCCCCATACTTTCTTGACTGTTTGCGTAAGGTTTAGAAGGGTCGTGTTTCTCTTTTGTAACAATCACATTTACTAATTATTAATTATATCAAAATTAAAAAAACACAATGAAACTTAATAATCATATTAAAATATATAAGTTTATGAAGATCATCTTCAATTATGTGCCTTGCCTTGTTTTATTTTAGGACTTCATAGAGTGCATACTATTTTTTTAATCTAATAAAAATTGAAGGGTAACTATGAATTGCATATTGAGTGTAACAATATTAGTTGGTTCTAGCCTCTAATTCATGCAACAATTATTTTTATGTCCAGAAATTGATTGATTTTACTTGTATGTTACATGAACATTGTACATGACTAGTCTGCTGTCCTCTCCCATGATGAGAATTTTCCACAAGAATATTGGGAATTTATCAATACATGTACTTCATGGAATCCCGCTAGCTACATATCTGCATGAAGGTTATTCTAAACAGTATTTTAACTAGTGCGTTAAACTGATGGTTCAAGTATATTTATGTAATGTATGCATTATCTCTTTGCAGGAGGAGTGTTTGGTTTATTTGATGGCAGAATGGATTCTTTATTCACAAGCACACAATCTTCAAATGACATTAGCAGCTGGAGAGACATCAATGATCCACCACCATGCTGAAATGAGCTTTTTGTAATGCAAGAAAGCACAAAGGGAAGAAGCAGAACCATATCTGCGGCAATGTGACTGAATGAGCATTTATGCATGTAGCTTGAATCACAACTTATGAGGACACTTGAATGACTTGTCATCTCTATGCACTAGCTCATGATGGATGATACAAATTTGCTGTACTTTTAAAAGCCTTGTTGCACTGACTGCATTTCAAGGGCTTGTCATCACTGAGTCAAAAGGTGTGCATCCAAAACTGACTGCCGGTTAAAGCCTTTTTCTGTTGAATACGTTTTATAGGGTCTCATATCATTTCTGTGCATCAGCTGGTGGCTATATAAGCCAGGTGGCTAGTCTTGTCCCAGTACAGACGGGAGGCTGCGATTAAGTAAACACGACTCGCGTGTCTTTGCACAACAAAGTACTGAAATGTAAAGTGCTCTTGTTCATTGTACCAATGAGTTAGTTACACACCTCATTCAGACCTGGCTGACAAAATCGCTGTGGATACTCTCTGTCGCGAAAGTCAAAATAAATGCTGGTACTGCAATCTCGTTGCCAGTGTCTCTCCTTCCCGCCTAACGGGTACGTACCTAGTGACACTTCAGGACATCAACTCCCCGTCGGGGGTGGTTAAGGTGGAACCGTTTGTGCCTCAGAAAGCCCTAGTTAGTTCATGTGGTATTTTTGTTGTTTCCCGACTTGATACTTTAAAGTGCGAGACATAAGTATCGATAAATATAAAACTAAACTAACTAAGATTATATACTATTTGAAACATTTTGCGTCAGAGAACATCTTTGCAGACGAAGCATCAGGAAACTTACTTACAATCAACAAGGCAGAAAGGCGGGCGGGCTTATCACGCGGAATTGCAATTAAGTGGGGGGGAGGGTAATAAACACGACACCAGTTACACCGCATTGTGTCTTTTCCGAAGTTGAAGCATAAGTAGGCATGCAAAGAAGGAGGGAAGGAAGAAAGGAACAAACTGATAAAATCATTTTTCTTCCTAAGTTGAAACATAAGTGTGCACGGTAGCAAGTTAGGAAGGACGGACGGAAAAACCGAAGCGAGGAACCAAGTATAAGTTAGGTGCAACAGAGGGCAGGCTTTTATTTAGTTACTTGTTGAATCATTTCCAAAAATATTTACAATACCACTACAAATATATTCTTTCCAAAAGCCTTCGTTTCGGTTAATATTTTTCTTTCAACGATAAACGTGTTCTTCTTTAATTTTTTGTCCAATTGACCAAAAATATCTCCTTCTGTACTTTACAAATGGGCGCAATAACATTTCAATCTTAGAGCAAAAGGTATAAAAATAACAACTCCCTTTCGAATTTCTCTCTTTGTTGACCTTTTGCACTCTACAGTAGAATTTTTTGAGAACGTAAACTTTTACCACATTTTTCGATGTCTTATTATCTAATTATTATAGAAATCAGTGTGAATGACTTCATTCGACTCTATAGTTTTGAAAACATACAATACTTTGTATTTCTTTCGTTCAGCATATTCTAAATGGTAGAATAGCCTTAATAATTATTTCAAATTAAACTCTTTTCATTTGCAATCATTGCAAAATCATTTCAGTACTGAGCAAACTTGTGTTAAATAAATTAATGTGGTTTTGAGTTTATCAAAAACAATACAACAGTAGTTTAAGTCTTGTCTAACTTGAGTGTCGTAAAGTCATTGGTTTTGCAGAATACGCTGCACGATTGGCTTAAAAAGGTCGCGCCACTTTTTCATCCAATCAGGAGTAAGACCTGAAAACCAACGTGCACAAGTTTTCCCGCGCTTTACGTCAGCTACATGTATTTATTGAGAGTTTTGATTGGATCAATGACTCCATTGTGATACTCTGTGTCTTTTGAAATTGGCCACAGTGGTTACTTAAGTTTTGGTTGTACGACACTCAATTAAAAACTGCTCTAGTGAGTTGTTTTGCAAGCCAAATGTAGAGAGAGTCACTGCCTTG
>Ga0126337_10002493_pt1 | contig 11760 bp, 4 predicted proteins | sample DipCmetagenome_FD_92527 | JGI IMG/M metagenome (GOLD analysis project Ga0126337, IMG submission 92527) | Coral microbial communities from La Bocana,Puerto Morelos, Mexico - Diploria C A metagenome | ecosystem: Host-associated > Invertebrates > Cnidaria > Coral | place: La Bocana,Puerto Morelos... | reverse complement strand
TTTAAAGAGAAGATTTGACATATAGATGCTAAATGATACTAATGTAACCAAAGGGTAAGAGGCACTCTGGTCTATCCAATGTGGTCAAAGATTCGATTGGGAGCCCTCCATCGAAGGCAAAAAGCAAAGGTCCATTTTCATTAAAAAAAAAAATCGTGGGAGTTTCCACTGTTCTCGATGTGGATGTTTCCGAAAATAGTGGTACCCCAAATCATGCATTTTAATAGGGGTTTCCATGATAAACCATCCGTTTTGGGGTACCCCTATTTTTGGAAACACCCATGTAGAACAGCATGGCTGTAAACAAAGGATTGGCTTGGGCAAGCTAACTGGCGTGGACTAATTAATGGGAAAAGGAGAAAAAATTGGAAGCTCCCGCGTGAGGGTCAGCCCCAGGATATCCAACATCTAGGCTTGCATAGTCCCCTCCGAGGATGGCAGCGGCAAGTGAAGGTTTATATATGTTTATATGCTAGGTGATAATCCTAGTGGCCACTGTAACTGGGACGGGGAGCACCTCAAATTACACTACCTTTGGGACCAGCACTTGTTATATTCAATGGCTAATCAAACATTCGAGCTACCCTCTGGTTAGTTGATTGATATAGTGGAATTGCAATTTAAAAAAATACACATACTACAATCTACAATAGCGATAGGGAAATCACCGATTTAGGACACACCTATTCTCCAAGCGCTACAAATCATTTTACTGTAATTCAGATGGAATTCAGCGGTTGTTTTGTGCATTTAGTTCCATTCAAATGCATGCGCCCCAGAGATCGATGGTGACTGCATTTTCCTGATGTGCAGGCTTATTCGATGTATATCACCCAAGTATGATCATCCGCAAGTGAGGTGCTCTGAGCATCATCAACTGAAAAAGGGATGAACATCAACCCCAGAAGGTTTTATGTATGACATCATCTATAACAAATGTACAAACCAACAACCCAGCAGTTAAATCCTCAATAATTATACAACATAAAACAATCCTCAACTTGCAGGTTTTCTCCAGTGATTCTTCTATTTGCAAAGTGAAACGCATGAGTACATCATTGCATTGTTTGTTTGAAGTTTGAATCGTGAATTTGCTCCGATTTCACCAACTGGGGTGCGTTTAAAAGCTTGTTTTCAATTGCAACTGAGCTTTTGCCTGCTGTTGAAAAATAAAAACACAACCACCAAGGGGGAAGATGATGCAACTGAAAAGTGTGTTTTTTGATCGAAGTTCCTGATAGATCTCTATTCCGGTTGAATAACCGGCTACTTATTTTTTTTCTAACCAACCAAATTCGAAGTATTTGACTCCGTAGGTGGTTGGTTTTTGGTTTCCTATGCAACTGGGTAGGATAACAACCTATGTCCCCCCCACTTCCAGGAGGATCATTTTGTTTGAGGAAAGCGCATCATTTTCGGGGTGAACCATGTTGACAAAATAGTTGGTGGTTGAATTTGCCACCGGTTTTGAACAAATTTATGTCAACTAGCAAATCATGTCCCCAAAAAATGCTCAAATTTCTACAAAAACAAAATTTTGCCCCAAATTTCAACAGGGAACCCAAAAGATGGTAGTTTTTTTTTGTATAGGGAATTCCTGCAACAATAGTGAACTATTTCACCACCATTTTTTGGTATTTTTTTCTTGGCTCTCCCCAAGATTCCCACAAACAACTCAAGCTGAACCGAGGAAAGTCCAGCTGAGTTCAGGACATGAAATGACATTTGAAACAAACGAACTCCTGGTTGGTGACATGACCAAAACCCCCTGGGATTTGGATTATTTCAATTAGCGCTATACGACTTGCATATGGGGATCAGTAATCCGTAACGACATGTATCATCCCAACAGAAAACCAAATAGATCAATCCGAGGCTTTTGTTTGGATGTCCATGTGGTCAATCCAAGAATCGTAGATCTTGTCTCTTGCCACTGGCAGGAACATGTTCATGAAGTTCACCCATGGCATCACAAATATCGCCTGTTCGATACGTTTGTTCACCAGAGTGTACCGTTCATTTTTGTGAACTCTGATGATTAAAAAAACAAATGAACCAAACATATATAAAATTGATGTAAATTAAAAGCGAAAAGGAGCACTTGGTTGATGATTCAAAAAAAAGCACTAAGAACCAACATGGTGATTTGTCATAGTGAATTTCATCCCGTAGCATTGAAAAGATCAACAAAACGAGCCAAGCTACTTGTCTTTTGTTGGACTTTTCTTTTTTTGAAGACGACAGCCCAGTATTTCTTGGAAATCACCTCCACATTATGTTTTTATCCCCTTAAAAAGGCTTAGCAGCACAGGTCCCAGGAGACATTTTTGGTCTTGGGGCTGAGTCCATCACAGAAATACAAGACCTCTGTATTGCTACACATGTATTGGACCCCCAAATAGCTGGACCGTTACACCGTAAACATCTACCAACACTACTGTTGATGCTTCTGAAAACGGTGGGAAGAAAACCATCTTTGGGATATACAGGTTTTTTGTCAACCATGACATGCTAGTTGGTGGTTTCAACCCCTTTGAAAAATATTAGTCAAATTGAATCATCTCCCCAAGTAGTGATGAAAATAAACAAATATTTGAAACCACCACCCAGCATGGATAGCAGGATAAACTCTCCACCATCCTTACCTGGTTAGCCAAACCCCAAAATCATGACATGATTCGCTGTACCATCAACCAGTAGCTTTATCAACCAACCAGCTCCATGACCGACCAACCCTAACCTGCACCAGCTTTGTAATAAAACAGATCTATATAAGTGATTCAAACAATTGCAGCTATGGAAGGAAACGGGTGTTTCTCTATAGCCAGGAATTTTGAGTATGGGTCTATAGTTTATTCTGCATCTTTGCGCCACGATGTAACAGTAGAATTTTTTCCAGTTTCGCTCTGATTGCTCTGGGCTTGACTATTCGTCAGCCAATGGCGTACGAAAAGCCACATCATGCTATGCTACAAATTTGTCGTCAACAAAGACCGCGTAAGCTTGGCTCACGTGAGACATTGCTGTCAATGGTAAATAAAAAATCGTTCAAATTCGATCATTGTATCATCCATTATCATTGAGTGTCAAGATAATTCTGGCGGATGAATGATAGTGCAAGGGCCATGCACGGAAAAGGGGAATGATAAATCACGTTGAGTGCCGCTTTCTGTGATGAAATATTTTCTCAAGGCTATCAAGGTTCGATCCCCACATGCCAATGTTGGCCTGCAAGAGTACCCACGATGCCAAGCACTCAAACCAAGAGGTTTTAATGAATCAACTTTACGTTTTGATTGACAAGGAAAAACATGGAAGTGTGGATGTTGGTTCATCCATTGCAACGCACGTCTGAAGAGCTGCACATGTTGATTGAGTGGTACACACCCCAATGCATCAGCTTCAAGACATAAATCGCGGTGTTTCCAATTTGCATGGATTCCATATTGTTTCTCTTGTCCTTTGCTAAGATTAATAGGGGGTTCACTGTTGGTGTAGAGCATGAAGTCAACAGTGAGTTCAATATCACTAATATCTTTGTGGCAAGCTCCAGAATGGTTACTCCATCTTAAGTGCTGCGCCCAGGTATGAAGTCTCCATAGGAAAATCGGCCCCCACGGAAATTCTTTGTACATTTGAGGTTCGTTGAGTATATATTGGTTGTCAACTGTGTGCTGACATGGCTGCAAAGCTTCTTGGTGAGGATCGAATTGATTCTCAACAACTTGTACTTTTTTGGGTTTTTTGTCAACAACGATTTTGGAAATTTCTGCAAGATACGCGTAATATTCACAAACTGTCTGTTTAAGAAGTGCTTGTTGCTTGTATGCTACATTCCTCGCTTGATAGCTAGATGCATTGTCCGTAATGATTGCTTGTTTTGCATGATAATCGACACGACTATTAACATACGATTGCCACCGTAAGTCAGGTTGTGTGATATTCTGCCAGTTTTGATGTGCTGCAACTTTTTGGATAATGATATTGCCTATAGGTCTGCTGATGATATGCCTCATGATACGATTCCATATGGCAGGGTGTATTTGGGACCACTGCTGCGGAAGAGTTCTGGTCTGGCACACATAGCTTATTTCCTCGACTAATGTCTGGCAATCACTATAGATGTGGACAGTCCAAGCATGATTTAATGCAAGTAGAATGGCATAAAGTTCACCAATGTAGGAATTGTGAACCATGCCTGGGACTCTTTTCCTTGTGATTAACTTGGCACTAGTGGTGTCGGGATGCGAAATCACAACTGCAGCACCTGCTGTGACAAGCCATGGATGGTCATTAAAGAATGCAGTCCCGTCAACAAACAAATGTTTTACTTGTCCGTCTTGCGGCGGCATGGTGAATTCAACTTCCTGACACTGTGTTTCTGTGAAAAAGGTTTCCAACCCATCCTGATAGGGACACAAAGCAAAGAGTTTCTGTGTGTTGGTCCACTTTTTGACACTATCTAGTGTGGATGCATATTGCTGTCGTGTGGACGCAAGTTCAGGGCAATGAAAAAATCTGTGCAAACGAGAATCACGCTGCCCACATAAAACACATTTATCATCTTGTTTTGGTTGGAATTTAGTAATGAGTTCGTTGGTAATATGTTTACCAGTGAGTACAGCATCCAACAGTGCTTGTTCTCTATGCTGTAGTTTATTGTAGGCAATAGTATTGATCCTAGAATCAAACATAGGGAGTCGCCAATCTTTCCTATTATAAAGGTTGCTAGCTACAAATCTGTCCCATGGTCGTTGTAGAACCTGTCGAAGGGTCTTCTGCGGTGTGGTCAGGATAGGCAAACGAATATGTCTGTAAACACAAGTGATGCCACCGTCTTCAAGTACAGTTTGCATACCCATGGTCTGCGCTGCCTTACGCAAAGAAGCGACAGGTCCAGTGATGGTCTTATGTGTGCTCAAGGGTTGTTGAAACCTATCTTGCATTTTGGTAACACGTTCAGGGAAGAGTCTTATATATCTTTTCCATGTAGTGAAGCGGCTACAAAGGTCACGGTATTGTGGGTCTAATCCTTGTTGAATGGCATTGCATGCTAACCATGGATTGGCTCCTGTTCCGGAGCGTCTGGTTGCTTTAGCTATGGCGGATCTCAGGGTTTTATGGTCACTTTTACTCACAAAGGTACAAACAGATCCATAAGAACCACACGACAAAGCTCCATTAATAGCGATGGTTTTTGTGAAAGATCTTGGAATTTTAGACTTTGATGTGGCCTTTAGCTTATGCTGGACCTTTTTAAGTCTTGATTTCCATGTTTTCTTAACAATCTTGTTGGTATAATTTTGGTCCACTCCTAAGTCTTTGGCCTCATTTATGACAGGGATATGTTGGCAATGGCGTGAGGCTCTTGTCAGTTGTGTGCGATGCAGTGCTGAAGTAGACCATAACCAGCTCTTTTTTGGGGCAATTCTCATCTTCATAGCTTCGACAAAAGCTAATAATTGCTTAAGCACATCTACCAGCTGGGCTGGTTGTTCATGAAAAATTGACCAATTGTCTGCAAACATCACGGCTTCCACATCACCGTTGTCAACAGAGATGACAGCATTGGCCCAAATTCCAATGGCTAACATGCAAGGGACAGCGAATCCACACCCCTCAACAATGCCAGTAGTTGTGGTGAAAGTAGGCCCACAAGTTTCACAAACTTGGAAGAATCGTTGTAATTGTTTCATCGCAGCAAAAAAGGTGTGGATGATATCATTTGGTATTCCCAATTTGCATAACAATTGCTGTAGTGGTAGTCGTGGGATGGTGTTATAGCATTTGATAATGTCTAAAACCACTCCTGAGAGTGGTGTTTTGGAACTGATAGCTTCCTCTATACGATCAGCAGTGTATAATGCTATGAGTTCTGATGAAATCTGTGCACAAGGTCCACCGATGGTCTTGGGTACATGGGAAGCAAGGTGGGTCGCGACCTGTCCACCCCGAATTTTTCCCCAGACTCTATACATCTTACTCATTACCGTAATTGGCCGTATATCAAGTGGTGTTTTGGGCATTGGTGATTTCGGAAGACACAACGTCTTCGCTAATGTCCAAGCTTCAGGCCATAAATGGTTTCGTTCAATTTGATGGAAAATCGTTGCCATGAAATCCCAAATCTTTATGGGCAACCGACGTAAGTCTAATGTTGAGAAACCATCACCTCCACGGCTGCTTGCAAGTTTTGTCTTTTTAATGGCAAGGTAAAGCTGCTGTCCAGTAATGGGTTGTGAAGTCATGGGTGGAAAATCTTGTATAGTTTCGAGAAATTTCAATGCGTCTTCCCAATGTTGGGTTTCTTCATTGCCTGGATCACGACAAAAATATGGGGCCCATGCATTGTATAACTGCTGATGCATACTGGCAGGGTTCATGGTAAAGTCTTCTTGGACAATGGAAAGGTTAGTGGATTTCCATTTGATCTTATGGTCCAGCAATATTCTATTGGAGTGTGATTGAATTATGGTAGCTTCCTGGTCTTGGATCTTGATTTTTCCTTGAGTAAGGGTGTGGCCAGGCTGGACCTTAACACAAGTGGTCCCTTCCTTAGCACATTTGGTTCGTACAATGGAAGCTTCTTTTTCAAAATGAATGGCATGTATAGGTGGTTGTGCATCATCTCTTAAGTGTTGAAATGCCAATTTACCACCTTTTGGAATGTCAACTACAATTTCCAACTGTTTAAGGTTAGTACGTTGCAACCAAATGGCATGCTCCTGTGTAGTGTACCATTTTGCAAACGTATTCTTAAGGTCGGTACAATAGGAAATGTCAGGAAGTTCCACTGGAATGTAAACTTCAAAATGTTCCAATATCCAACTTTGGAATTTGCCTTCAAATCCTTTTGCTTCAACAATCTGCAACCAAAGGGCACAAAGTTTAGCATGGGCAAAAGGGTTATTGGTCAAATTAAAAGATTGGTATTGTCGCACCAAGCTTTGCAAACGATGCAATTGTTTACCCCATCTGCGCAACTCGACTGATCCTTGTTCGGAAATGGGCTGATGGTCACCTTGCCTAGGTCGAGGTATAATGGGCATGGCAGCTGGCTGTTGGACAAAATGTTTGCCCTGTGCTCTTCCCAAATGGCCAGGTCTGACCTTAAGGGGTTTACCCTCAACATCCACAACTGCATTGGCAAGGGTCTGCTCGGCAAGTTCGGTCCAATATTGTGAGAGTTTACCAATATTATTTTCACTTAATGCAAGGTCATGCTTTGATTGTGATTTTTGAAATTGCTGATTAACGAATTGCTCAGCAGCCTGCGAATCAATGAGAAAACGATCAAAGCTTTTAGGAATCTTCCATTGGATATAGCTCTGTCGAGCAACCTCATAGTCAAATTTAGCATGTAGAACTGGATGCACACTAAACAAATGGTGTTTGATGGTTTTACATTCGATTAATCCAGCTGCAAGTTGCCGATTACATAGGATAAATGAATGTCTAGCATTTTCATTGCTAGTGGTGTCTAATGGCCGATGGTGCTGTTGTGCAGAGAGTTCTGCTGCATCAACCCAACCTGCAGCCTGCAACGAAGGCCAACACTCAATATCACTAAGTGGGCAATTAAAGTCACCTGCAATGCATGCAGGGCCTTGGTATCTCAGTCCTTTTTGCGCCACAAAATTCATTATCTGGTTCATAATGGTTCGAGGATTGCAATATCTATGGTTGATATGTGGCCCATAAACAGTGGCACAATACATGTATAGATGAGGGTAGTATTGGACCACTCCATCAACAAATCTGTCAGCTTTTTGCAAGTACGAAGGGATTGGTTCAAGTCCACGATGCATTGGAAATGGAGCGATGATGGCTGTACCACCTGCATGTCCACGCAAGTTAGATGAACTTTGCTTATATGCTGTCATTGGGTGAGACCACAAACACGCAAGCTTCTTATGTCGAAATCTGGCAGTGCAAATGCGTTGTGCAGTTTGGGTTGCACTGGTCTCTGCAATAAGGTGTATTCCATCCAGCATATGATCATAGTGATTTTCTTTGCCCACAAGACTGGTTGGGTTACTATGATAGATATTCAGGTGTTGGCACTGTTGCTTGACTCCAGGTGGTTTGGGTCCTGGGTTTTGTGCCTCACCAATTCTACGGAATCTTTCCCTATATGCCTGTCGTGATGCAGGCCATTGATACAACTGGTCACCAAGTTTGCATGAGGTGTTTTGGTCTGTCTGTCTGCTGTGGTAATGTTGCGGATATATGCAGTATAGTAGAGCATATGGATTGCACACAAGTACCGCATCTTCACTCCAAGTGAAACATGGCGCATGGCTCCATCTACTGACACAATCTCGTACGCAAGAAAAAAGACATTGTTGAGGATTGATCATCATCCAAGTTCGAGGCATGCTGGATAGTGAATCTTGAAGAACATGTTGTCTGTTGGTGTCTGTCCGTTTGATCCACTGTACATCCTGAGGGCGAGATCTGATATCACATGGCAACTGGTGCATGTTCAAAATGCCCTGACATGCCTGGAAAAACACTTTAGAAGGGAAGTTCGGGGCATTTCTGTTTTGGTGACTTGAAAATGTTTCAACGGTTATCACAACCTTCCTAGGGATGGTACCAATCTGCAGTGGACGAAATAACCCCATGTTGTGGTAGCAAGTGCACAAAGGGAGTGTTTCAAACTCGTGTGAATGACAACTTGCCGGAAAGACTGCAAAACCAAGGTCGATTGAATGCAACTGGTGAATGTTCATATCATAAGCAAACGGACATGTCCATGTAGGTACACCAATAGGTGCAATACCAAAAATGGTGTTCACAAACATGATAGTCCTGAAAAAGGGCATAGATTGTAGATATATTGTCGGAGGATTCTGAATAAGAGTACTGATGCAGCACCTTTCTGAATATCTGGATGTCTCTGGGACATACGCATTTTCGAGAATGTTGGAAAATGTAGTGTGATGATAGGAAAATTGGAACAACTGTTGAAGAAACAAGCAAAGGATCATAATTATCAATGCCCACATCCCCACAAGTCGCATTTTTTCCACACACTTGTTGGAATTGTCTGAATGTTCGTAGTGGGTTGTTCCACTAAACTGTACGTGGCGGTCAATGCCCTGTAGTAAATTATGAATTTGGAAACGACGAGTGCTGAAGCGAGGAGTACCACGACAAAAGCTTTGCAACACAAACGTTTCAATGCATGTTTTCTTTTGAAATTTGGCCTGTGGTGCATTGATGCAAAGGCGGCATAGATATGAATTTGGTTTATTGATGCATCGAAAAACACAAAACCACCCAACAAAAGCAATCCATGAAGGTTGTGATCCAAAACCACTACACATCCAAAGTGCGAATGCAAAAAGGCTCAACTGATGAACCTGGTGGTGCTGTGATGTAAAAAATGAATCATCGGTGCAGGCTGCGGTAAAGTCCACAGCATCATTACACATACAAGATGGCTCGTTGCATGAATTATTGATATGGTGAGTATCTTGGGCAACCAATCAATTTTCACGATGTCTGGATCGGGATCTGTCTGCATCTGCAGCAACTTCCTTCTCCAAGGAGTCCAATCGTCCACCAATGTTGGTTTGCAATTGCCCAAACAGCGTTTGCATCTGTTGCATCACTGCATTGTTTGCATTGTTGATATGGTCCTTCATGCCAGCCATCTCCGTTTTTGTCTCGGTCATGGTAGATTCCAAGTGGTTCAAACGCTGATCAGTGGCCTGCATACGTGTCTCGATTAGCTGGTTCAACTGCTGTTCAAGATTCTTCTGCAGGTCTGAAAAACGCGTTGTTGATGTGGATGGTTCACTGGTCATGTCATCATCATCGCAATTTATGTTGGCATCGCCAACAACCTTGACATTGGCACGTTTGGGGACCGCTGTGAATGCAGCCAAAGTGCTACGATCATCTGTTTTCCTAGCAGGAACAATGGCAACAAATGCATTGTTGATGGCCACATGTGCACAAGGTGGTGGTGTTTGTGCTGATACGATCCATGTTGTATTGTTTAAAGGCTTGACAACGGATGCTTGCCAACCAATGCTTTTCATGGCAGCTGTGAGCTCTTGACATGTTGTAGATGTCAGCAGGTGCTTGATCATCCACAGAGTTGCATCTTGTTGGATCTCACCTTCTTGTGGGCAAATGCTACCTGGAAGTAGGATAGGCCGCAACTGTGCAAGGTCTGTACGTCTGCAACGAATGGCGAAAGATTTGGCCAGCTGGACAACACCTAATGCAGTTTTGTGTTTTTTGGCAGTGGTAACCGCTTCCTCCAAATCAAGTCCTGGCATCTGAATCACTGCATAGTTGGGATGATGTTTCTTGTTGGCATCCTTTGGTGCAATAAAAATTCCTGCAGCACCTGAACGTGCTAACGTAGCATCTACCAATGTGGTGGCCACACGCACAAATCCGTGCAAATGATGTGCATTCTGATGTCCAGTTTTGTTCCTATCTTCATCAAAGAAATGCATCTGCCATGTGGCAATGACCTGTCCCTGCCTCAATTCAGGTAAATGGGTTCCTAGGAAGGTCATGGGTGATTGGACTTCACCCCAGATGGCAACAAACTTGCGGACAACATTGATTTCTAAAACAGTTGATGCAATCTCGTTGATGCTTGCCATAGGTACTTGTGGTTTGAAAACAACTGCAATGTCGCCAAAGTTGAGGATCACAACCGATAGCAAGATTGGTGTTCCGTCTTTATGGTGGGCAGGAATGGTTGTCGGCTTATGTCCTGCAAACTCACGATTGGTGATCACAATCAATGCCAAAGGGTCGGCACTCAATGTTGAAATCGGTAGCATCTTGTTGGCCTCTTCCATCGTGGCAACAGCAATGCCTGTGGCATCTGGGCCAAACTTGGCAAAATCAATTGCAGGTGGTGTGATCTTTCCAGCTTCAAAATGTGCAACATCAATTGATAGCTCACTGGCTTTCAGTCCCTCTTTGCTTGTTGCATTGGGGGATGCTTTGGGCCTGGGTTTTGCAACGATAGCTGGACTGTGTTTCTTTTCAGCCCGAACCTTTTTCTGATGTTCCTTAAGTTCTTGGCTGGTGATGAGTCGGACTTTCGCTTCATTTGCCATAAACTTCAATCTGGTCCAAAAAGCTTCACTTTCTAAATGGATGTCAGGTCGGATATCTTTGGCAGGAATCTTGTTTAGGATCACTGTGATTCGACCTTGAACTGCCTCACTTGGTACCCCACGAGCTGTGAGTGCAGCTTCCAATGCACGAGTGACGTCATCATTGGCTTTGGCTCCTCCCACAAGACCTGTTGCACGAAGTCGAAAGATGTGGTCTGGGCACTGCCAAACTGCAACACGTGGGTCTATCAATTTGCCATTCTGTGTGATTTGCACGCTGAGATCAGTGCTAAAGCTTGCAACAATTCTTGCAGCAACTTCAGTCAATGTAGCACCTTGTGGTACATATACTGTGGTGGTATGAATAGAAAAAGGATCTTGGACCTCAATCTTGGTATCACAACACTCATCAGCATACTGGAAAGGCCGTGCAAATGCAAGGGATGTACATGGCAATGGCTGTCGATAGTCAAAAAGGATATCAACATCCCCATTCCTTTTGGCCATCTCCCCAATGGTTTCAGTTTCAGGAACTGGACTACCATCGTTGTAGAAGATTGTCTTGGCCATTCCCGGAAACATTCGACATTTCATCATGGCAACAGTATCATGCTGATTCATAGAGAAAATCATGACTTTTTTCCATTGAGGGTCAGCATATGCA
>Ga0126337_10002490_pt1 | contig 11764 bp, 13 predicted proteins | sample DipCmetagenome_FD_92527 | JGI IMG/M metagenome (GOLD analysis project Ga0126337, IMG submission 92527) | Coral microbial communities from La Bocana,Puerto Morelos, Mexico - Diploria C A metagenome | ecosystem: Host-associated > Invertebrates > Cnidaria > Coral | place: La Bocana,Puerto Morelos... | reverse complement strand
TGCGATGGACTAGCATCCCATCCAGGGGGGAGTAGAAATATTCCTAGTCGCTTCATGCTATGGAAACCGGGATAAGCTCCGGCCTGATGGGCCACTTGGCTCGTATGCAGACTTTACCTACCTACCTTACCTAATTTAATGTAAACTTGCTAAAATGGTAGTAAGACTGTTTAGACAGTGGGCTGAGGTACAGTATAGTTATAACTTGCTTGAAGCTTTACCTTGTATCAAGAGTATAACTTCAAAAATTCAAAATTGGGCCATTTGTATCAGACCCCACTTTTTTGGACACTCCCTATTACTTCCCAAGGATGTCTGTTATAATGCGAGTTAACTGTTTGTTGCTAGCTCTAAAGACACTCCTGCAGTTACCTGTATCTTGTGTCATATCTGTAAGTTAAATATGTATCATTCGTGTCCACTGTACTTGGATTATGAGAACTAGGTTGCAGATTCATGAAAGTTTCCTTATGTACAAAAGACTCATTCTCATAAATGTTCGGAAACAGTATTCATTTTGGCAATGTTAATATCTAAAGAAGAAACAGTTCATCTGCATTGTTACATGAAATAGCAATGGATTGATTGTCATATCTAAGTGGCCACCCTCGGGGGAAATGGGAGGTGGCTGCTTAATAGGGGTTGGTCGCTTAATAAAGGTTAGCGGACCTCGAATATTTTCCATCATTGGCTTAATTAGTGAACATGGTGTCACTATTTAAAGTTTTGTCACAAGAGTGGCTATAGTTACATCAAAATTGTATTGAAGAACTGTGCTTTATTTCCTAAAAATACTCAAGCTCAACTCTTGATTCCAGAGGTTAAAGTTTTCCAGGATATTCCATGTTGGATATTTTCCTTTTACAGCCTATGCCCTCTCAGCCAGGTGGCTTTTCCTCTCCATTTTACCGTGGTAGGACATCTTTTGGTGGAGCATCCTCTTTACACTCTTCAGGATACAAACGAATGAGAACACAGTCCCCAACCCTTGGAGAGGTATGATAAAATGCAGGTACCATTCCATGCCGCTGAAGCCTATGTCATAGGTTCATTCATTGTACATAATTTGTTTTATGTACACACATACACATTTATTTTTTTTGTGTCTGTTGAAGGGACAATATCCCGATTTTGTGTGGTGTAATAAGTATGTCCAGGAGCTTGCTATAAACTGGGCTTGTTATCTTGCAGTAGAAGTACTACAGTATTAGTGTTGAAGCATGTTGAAACAGGTGTTATAGAGTTCATTAACTTTTCTCTTGTTTTAATTGGTCTTTGAGAGGGTGCAAAGTCATCCACCTAAATCTCTTGTCACTTAAAAAATGTTGTTTCATGTAATTAAACCATAAAGTAAAATTCAAGAAGTTTCTCCAATTTGATTACCTTGTTTTGTAGGCTCCAAAACCAGTAAGAAAAGTGATAACACCAAAGCCTGTTTCAAGTAAGTTTTTATTCTCTCATGCCAGTGATTGTAGTGTATCATGAGTAAAGACAGTGTTGTGGTGTCCATTGAAATATCAGAAATGACATGTCTTAGCCTAACTCAATCACTACTAGGTTTATAAGCATGCCACTGTGTAGCCATATTGACCCAATTCTATAGAAAACATTACTGAGCTGACATGTAGGTATGTATTCTAGAGTGAGGTCAGTACCAGCCATCTTGACCAACTGTGCTTGGTCATTGAAGGCATGATTTATTGAAACTGAAGAGGTTGACATATTAGCCCTGTCTGGCACTTTGCTTGTTCGATTACTTTATTACTAGTATATGCATAGATATGAAGCTTGTTCTAAGACATCTTTAATCCTTACTAACCCAATCATAGTAAAACAAGGTGTACTTGATTCAGGTAAGTCAGACTAGATGTTATTTGGTTTTGTGTGTGGTGCACAGGCCTTTGCTGTGCTTGAGGTATACAGAATGATCTTGAGCCAAGTATTTTCCCATCTGTCATTTCTACTTGGTCAAAAAAATATTCCTTTATTGAGTTAGTAAACAAATTGAATCTGAATTGTGTATTTGTTTAGCTTCTGGAAGTAGTGGTGTAACAAGTCAAACTGCGAAAAGAATACTTGAAGCATTAGAAAGCATGTCCTCGCCTTTAATCGTAAGTATTTATGGTAAGCAATCTATCGTTTCAGTTGTAATCATTTTTATTAAGAGCATGACAATCCAAACTTAATTGTTTTATAACAAATCGTTTCGACAGGATGCCAGAAAGATACCAACACCACCCATCTCGCCATCTGCCTCTCCATTATCCTTTTCAGTGAGTATAGTGAAGTCTTAATTTTGTTTTTTTACATGTGGCTAAATTTAATTTAGACGTAATTAAAATCAAGACAATTCAGGTAGCGGTATTCTCCATGGTGACTCACCTCTGTCGCGGGGCACCTGGTAAGTGATACGGCTTGACCTTTGTACCATGCTGGTTTCAGTGACACATTGTGCAATCAATTGCGTTCTTCCCTTTGCTAGCTGTTGTGCTGTTGTGCCCCTCCCGTCCCCCTCCTATCCATTTCCACTGTATTTTCATGCAGTGTGACGGTGCCAGATGGTGGTTGCCGCCCACAGGGTTGCCAGGGATTCCCTGGCGTGCGACTCTGATGCTCTCAGTCCCTCCATCCATCCTGGCACCAACCCCCAACATCATCTATTGCTGATGAGTTTAAGTGGCAATGAAACAATTTTAATAACATTTTTATATTTCCCTGCTTTTTCCTAGCCTGCTAATCGGCGGAGAGCACCCCTTCCCTCTCGAGCGATAGGTTCTGCACGTTCCTTGAAGGTAAGAAGGGTTTTTTTGCTGGTGATTGCTTAACATAGCTGTCATATAGCCATGTATTCCTTTGATTTGATTTGTTATTCCATTTTGTTTTGTAGGCCCATTTTGCTGGTCCTCCAGTACAAGATCTCTCTGCACCTCAACAAGCAGTGATCTCACAGATAAGGGCAAAAGAAGCTGTTACTCCTGAGAGTGTAGCCACTTCATCTTCGTCGCTGTAAGTGCATGTTTATTTTTTATTTATATATTTGAATAGTTTTTTTATCTACTAACTCAATTCAATTGCACAGGTAATCAACAAAGGGAACAAACAATATTTTCATAGTTATATTTTTGATTGGCATACACCTTGAAAGAGCTTGAATTTGAAATTAAAAATCAAGGCATTAAAAGACCCTGGTAAGTAAATTTCTGATCAAGAGTCTCTGATTCCTAATAAAGGTCATTTCTTGAACTGTAAGTAGTTTAAAGGGGGATATCTAACTGGCATTTCTTTTATGTGCCATCTTGCACATATATGTTAACCTGCTACAGTGTTAGAAATGTTGCCGTTGTATGGCTGTTGCCAACTAACCACATGTACATGTCCTTATTTTTCTTAGCTTTTCCACAGCAACAACAACAATCCCAACATTTTCAAAGGTATTTCAAGACATGTTGTACTTGCCAGTATAATTATTTTTGGTGCCCTTTTTATTTTGTGGATGAATTTTATTTGACTTGTTTTTGTCTGTACCTTGTAGCCTTCATCATCATCATTTACTCCAACACCTTTACCAGTTTCTCTCTCACCATCATCCTCTAAAGCTGGAGGAAAGGTTAAAAGTTCAAGAAGCACAGGCCATTACACACAGAGAGAAAAAGGTGTTGACAGGGCTGAAGCAGAGGTATGCGCAACCTGTAATTCTTCATTTGCAGTCATTTAGAGAGCTACTGGGGGTTTTTGTACACTTAATAATTTTTTCCAGCTCAAGATGGGCTTATTGAACTACTGCAGTGAATTGATGTACTTTTTAAGAAACAGAGTGTGATTTTATTGAGAAAGAAACCAAAAAGAGAGGAGGTGTTTAGTAAAGAATCTTATCATTATTGCTTTTCTGCTCCTAATCTGCGTTTTTACTTGGTCCCTTAGTGACAAGTTGTATTTTCATTCTTTCTACAGGTTGTCAATCCAATACCCGAGGTTGTGGCACCTGTTCCACTTGCGTTACCCAATGGAAAATCCTTACCCTCCTTCACTTTTAAGCCCACATCCCAGACTGAAAGAAGTTCTGCAAGGAATGAAATGGTAGTTATTCTCTTCTGCACTAATGTCCGGACTTAAACATTACAATGTAAGCCAAAAATACCTGATCACTAGGTACACTGCAACATTCCTGAATACTAATGTAAGATACAGTACCAAATAAGTTTCTGTTTTCTTGTTTCTAGCCAATCTCAACTGCTCCTTCTACAACAACTGTGGACTTAACAAAAAACAACTTCAAGTTCTCATCACCAGAAGCAAAAATTCCAGCATTCTCTCACACATCAGCTTCAGTAACTCAGAGTAGTTCCAATAAGGTGAGTCTGAAAGCTGAAATCAGAAATCATCAATTTTACTGTGTTGTTACTAAACTGAAACTAGTCTTAAAAGTTCTGAAAGCGGATAAAAGTAGATAACAAATGGAATGGGAGAATGGATACTGAACTACTCACATACCAGTGTAGTGTATCCACCTTTCACGGCAGTATTTTTGTTCAGAATGATTCTGAAGATTCCAATAACGGTAAAGGAAATACTTGATCAGATCATTCAGCAGAGCTTTCCTGGTCAGTGTTGATGCATTGACCGAGGACAGGTGAACAAAGAAATGATCATTTCCTGATTTACCACTGAATTCTAACAACTATGACAGAAAAGAAAAGAAAATAATGACAGAAAGGAGATTTAACATATTTGTTTCAGACAAAAAGTACTGCTTATGGTTTTGCAATCATGTTCTTCAATTTGTTTTCTTCTAGATTACATTTTCCTTTAGTCAACCGGTACCTGTTAGTAAAAGGTAAGCTGTGAAGATCCAGCGATAAGGGCAAGTGGTCACAGATTGTTAAAATGCACCAGTTGTTAAGCAGATAGAAATAATTTTAGTTATTATATTAGTTAGTACTAAGTGCTTACCATTGCTAAGCCAAATGCATCTTGCAGTTTTAATTCAGGTGTTCCAATTATTGCATTGCAGTGTTGATGATACTGGAAACACATCTGTCTCGAACAAGCAGGAGGCAATGATTGTTTCAGAGGTATATTATAATAAACATGTTATTTGCTGGCTGGGAGGTCCATATAGTGAAAAACTGTTACCAAGGTCTTGAAAATGCTGCCTGAGGCCGCAAGTCTGAGGTCACAGTTTTTTACTATAATGACTGGCCCTGCGACAGTAAAGAACTTTTTTTTTCCCAAGCTCTCAAATGAAGAAAAACTCATGGAAAAACTTGCACAAGCATAACTGTGGCCGTGGTCAGAGATGGAAAATCCAGACTGTGCTAAGAACCAATCAGATTATAGGATTTGTTACCATGCCTGCTTGGAAAAAAATAATTGCTAATATTTTTTTACATAATTTCCTTCATTTTAAACACTTTGATATTAATACTAAGTTTTTGTGAAGTTTAAAATAGCATTTTCCATTTGAAGATAAGTCAAATGTCTCGTCATAGATACTTTTACTGACCTTGAGACTAACATGACCCTAGGCTGATCAAGTAACACTGTGAAGTGCACATTTAAATGTACCACAACTGGGGCAGATCCAGGATTTCACAAAAAGGGGTTTGATATTAGGACCACCGAAGGTGGTCCCCTGTAGGAAGGTCGGGGGGGGGGGGGCATCCCCCCCTGGAAAATTTTCATTCAAGTCCGGGGAAAAACAATTTCCAACGTTTTGAGGCCAAGTCATGGTGTTTTGAGGTCTCGTTTTTTTGAGCAAAATGTTACTCTCATTAACAATTTCTTTAATGTCAGCGGTTCCAATTTAGGGGGTTCAACCGAACCCCCCAACCCCCCTAGATTGACTTGCCAAGCTTGAGTACATTTAAAAGAAGTATATTACCAAATGATACCTTTTAGAACCAAAGTAGTGGTTAACTGTTAATTATCTTGGGTTGCTTTTCATTCTATCACAGACAAAACAGACGGAAAAACAAGTGGAGCCTAATAACAATCTTCTCAAAACATTTGCACCATTGCCAGGTTCCTGGACTTGTGACACTTGCTTAGTGTCAAACAAGGCCACCGATGTAAAGTGCGTAGCATGTCAATCATCTAAACCATCCACTGGAAAACTTACTCCTAAGAAACAACCTCCCTCAAATAATGACTTGATGAAAAAGTTTGTCCCGCCTGCAGGGTCAGGGTCATGTGAGATGAGTATGCTTAACAATGATGGTAGCAAGACATCAAAACCAGTTGTTAACGTTGACCAAGACTTGATGAAGAAGTTTGCAGCACCATCAGATTCATGGACTTGCGACACATGCATGATTCAAAACAAATCAACAGACAGTACTTGTGTTGCTTGCCAGTCGCTACAGCCAGGTGCTGCAAAGACTACAGCAGCATCTACATTGCCGTCATTTGGCATTTCATCAAATTCTGCTCCTGACAGTAGTTTAGCAGCAAAATTTGCTCCACCAGCTGGTTCTTGGACTTGTGAAACTTGCATGGTCAGTAATAAAAGTGATGACTCAGCTTGTGCGGCATGTCAAACACCTAAACCAGGAGCTAAGTCAGGGATAGTCAAAGTAACTGGCTCAACCTTTGGTGGCAGTCAGACCTTGTCTTCTTCACCTTTTGACTTTCCGGTCAATAACTCTTTGAATTCAAATTTCAGTTCTATATCATCAATTAAATTTGGTGCTGGTAGCTCAGATGTTAAAACCAAGGGTGAATCTACTTCTCCATATATTTTCGGTTCAAGTACTGCTAACCAGAGCAGCAAGAATGACTCAAAACAGGAAGAAGGTGCTGCTAAATTATCCACGACATTCAAATTTGGCTCTTCATCTTCTCAGCTCAGTGATTCAGGGGTAGAAGTGCCAAAGACAAATGCTGTGCCAATACGATTTGGTTCTTTTCCTGATAATCAGAATGACAAAGGTGAATCTAACAAGGCAACCCTAAATGGTTCAGTCAACAAAGACAATCCAAGCTCTGGGGGATTCACATTTGGAGCTAACCAAGCTAGTTCAGAGTCTACCAACAAAGGTAACACATTACACACCTCGTGTAGCTTGGTTTGTCAGTCTAAACTTCCTGTTTTTATGTTGTATCGTATTTTTTATGTTGTGCTTATTCTCCTTGTGACTCGGCTCTGGCATTACAAGCTACCAATAACATCGTGATCAGCTTGTAAATTGGAAAATGGGGAAAGAGTATGCAAACAAAACAAGCTACAACATATATACTGAGTGACTCTTGATGCTAATTTTTGTTATTTCTTGAAGGAAAACTAAATTCAATAGCTGAAGCAGCAGCCAATGGACTTCTTAAGGTGCCTGAAATCAAAGAACCTGTCAATTTAGAAGAAACATCCAAACAACCAGGGGCTGGAATGAGTATTGCAGATGCAGCTAAGACAGGTCTGCTTAAAGTTCCCACTGCTGGCGAAAAGAAAGGTCAGAGGCCAACAAGTTCTTGATTGACAATTGATGTAGAGCGGTTTTCACTTAAGTGTTCAAAAGTAATTGGTTTTACATTGTCCCACTACATGATGGGCTTAAAAAATGTCACACTCCGTCTCCTTTTTGATCCAATCAAAATTGAAACCAAAACCAATTACAACTCACACTTCTCGTCAGCTACAGGGTTTTGAATGGGTTTACTGGACTGCCTGTGTCCTTTGTGATTGGTCAGAGTGATAACTTTTGTTTTGTGTTTTTTTTTTTCACTCAATTAAAAACTACTGTAAAGAAACAATTGTTACATTTGACAAGTTCGGGCACTAATGAAGCGACATGCTTCTTCAGGTCTAATACATGATATCAGTTTCAGGATGACTTATGTTATTTTTTTGTCTGTTTGCAGTTGATTTTGCTGCTGCTCCAAATGTCGATCTATTTGCTCTACCTCAGACTACTCCAGACTCTTCTAGCAGTAAACCAGATACATCATCAAATTCTTTTCTAGCAGGTCTAGCAGGTTTGTGTTGCTGTTATGGTTATATGCATCTAATTTATACCTTCTTCCTTTTCATTGCAGCCATCCCAATCGTTTGTCCCACAGAATAGAATATGAAGATATGAAATTTACTATATTGTGGGAGACAGTAATAGATGTTTCTTCTTAAGTGCACAGAAGCAGGTTTTAGACTAGTACTTGAAGATTTTTGTCAACACAGAATTGGAAATTTTCAGCATATATTTTCACTGATGGATGTACATTGTCATTGAAGTGTTATCAATGTGTTTTCTTTGCACAGCTGGCTCCTCAGGATTTTCCTTCACTGCACCCTCGGGAGCACCATCGCCCTTCAGTGTGGGGGCTGCTACACCATCATCATCAGCTACCACCTCTGCTGGAGATTCTGGGTCATCAGCTACAGGCAGTAAGCCATTCACAAATCCACCTGCCCCTGCAGAATCCAGCTTGACAACGTTTCAGTTTGGTACAGCTTCGACCTCCGCAACAACTATTTCGTCACAAACAGTTAGTACAACGAGCTTGGCCCCCTCGCCGTTTGGTTTTAAGGCTGTAAATACTACTGAACCCGCCAAGACTACTTCTGCTTCACCATTCACTTTCATGACAAATGCCGCAGGTCCTTCCACAACTCAAGCGGGATCATTTAGTTTTGGCTCAAATTCTGCAGGGACGGCAGTATCTGCTAACACAGGAATTTTTCAGTTTGCAGCGCCAAGCACTGAAACGGCCGCGTCTTTGAAGCCCCAGCCCCAAGCTCCAACAGGAGCTGCTGGGTTATTTCAATTTGGAGCCACTAATTCTGCTGCAGTGACAAATGCCACTACTCAACTATCATCACAAACATTCGGCATTACATCCACTCCAGTCAGTTCAAGTTCAGTAGCAGTTAAGCCGTTTGCTTTCAATGCTGGCTCCACAGCACAAGGATTTTCGTTTGCTCCTGCGCAATCTTCCGCAACAGCGGGTGGTTTGCAATCCACCTTCACTTTTGGCGGAGCAGCACCTAAGCCTGAAGCATCATTTGCTGGATTTGCCCCTGTACAACCGTCTTCAAGTCAGCAGACGGTTAGTTTTCTTCCTTTGAAGAGCGTCTTGATAGCAGCAAGGTTGCTTCTTAGGGGCGGACTATTGTTTTATGACGGAGGGGGGCTGGACGGTTTCCAAAAATCGTTCTTACACGGCAAAAACTGCTGTATCCTGTTACAGGTTCTCAGACAATGAGTTCGATCGCCGGAAAACGCGGGCGGGCGACGAGCGGGATCAGCGATGAGCGAAATACGAGCGAGAAATGTTCTCTACTAGACCCCGCTAGTCGTCCGCCCGCTTTTTTGATCGTCTCCACTGACCGACAGCCTGGAACAGGCTAAAAAACCTGCTAAAGAATCGTACAAGCGAAGCCATAGGGAAAGTATTCGAGCAAGTGCTTAAATATTTTGCTTAACCCAAAGTTAAGACAACAACCCCCTTCTTCTAAGAAAATAATGTTCCGTCCCTTGGCCTTTTTACTTTGTTTTCATTGTCGTAAGAGATTAAGTGGTGCTAACTACACACAAAAAAGAAACTCCTGAAAGACTTTAAATTGTAACTTTACTTTATGAACAACTGGATTCACATAGATTCATATGGTATGCCTAGAGGTAAATGTCAACGTTTTTATTCGTTTGTTTGTTTAAAACGAGTAAGATCGTGTATCCTATTCGGTGCCACGCTCGATTTACCAAAATATACTGACAGCTGGAGCAGAATTTATGATTTTGTGATTGTGGAATAGGTGTCTATTTAGTGACAGGAGACTTGATTACAGTGTTTCAAGTTAGCTGATTTATGTGTTCCTTGGTTAATGTTTACAGCCGTTTATGTTTGGCGCGTCATCCTCCAACCCCACACCTACCCCCGAAGAAACTATGGAGGCAGATGGCAATAACAGTTCCAGCAATCCGTTTGCTGCGCCAGGTAAGTCTGACTCTTCTTCTATAAAGCAACATTTCACTGAATACTAAAAACGAGTCGATTAGCCCCCAACAAGAAGTCGAAAACACTCCATTTCTCGTTCTGTTGAACATGAATGGGGACCAAAGGACTCTTGCGGTTGACAACTTACTCCTTCCACCCAGACACGCAAAAAAATTGCCAGTTTTAGACTCAAGGAAATACCCTATGTTTCTTTCAACTTTACAGCACAATTGATACAATTACTATTATTTCTTAAATTGTTAGCCAATCCTACTGGAAACGCATTTGGCTCCACGGGGCCCAGTCCAGTGGGTTTCGCCTTTGGAGCGCCCAGTGCTCCTTCAGCGGGAGGTTTCAATTTTGCTGGGGCCGCTCAGGCAACTACTGGACCAAGCACGTTCGCGTTTGGAGCTGGTATAGGAGGAGCCCCTGCATTTGGAGCAAACTCTGCCCCATCGGGCGGCGGTGAGTTTCTTAAAACGTTTCTTTCTAAAAGAGACTAAGGAAATCAACTTTCTTCAGCAAGGTTTGCAGTTGGTGTAGCAGTTGACTGAGTGACTAACCTGTCAACACCTGCTTGGTATTTTGGCTGGCTATTTTTTTTTCTTTTCGCGCTTTCTACGATTTGCGATCAAGTGCCTACTCATAAGCGGAAATTCGAATATACAAGCCTGCGAACATTTCAGTGGTCTTTTTATTGCCACTGAACAGAGAAACTGGTGTTTTTCTCTCTGAACCCTTACACTCAGTGCAAGGACAACCGGTCGTCTTACCCGATAGACAGGTCGCCCGGACTGAAAGTTCATGGAGGATGTGTTAATTTTCTCTAAACTAAACGAGCCTAATTTTCTTTCTTTCATTGATTTACCACGGAGGTAATAGTCCGGGCGAACTGGATTCGGACGAAACGACTGCAATTTAGTGCAAGTCATCATCTCAAGTAAACAGTGTTGGTCAATTTTTTGAAGCTGACTTCCCTTCTGTTTTTTATTTCGGTACACAGCTCCAGCCCCAGCCCCCGGTGGATTTAACTTCAGTGCATCGGCGGTTAATAACAACATTGCCGGTCCAGGAATGTTCAACTTTGGCGGTGGTGGTGCTGTCGCTCCGTCGGGCGGCTCCCTGTTTACCGCGGGTGCTTCAGGAGATCCCAGTAACCCTTTAGGCCAGAGAAAGATCAAGAGGGCTGTTAGACGCGCCAACAAGCGTTAGCACAACTGTGCCTGCTCTCCCTACACTGGGTTTACGTGACATTACTGTTGTACACTAACCGAGTACAAACCTTACGAGACTCGTGTCTCTGCCCGATCAAACGCAACGGGTTAACGAACGTACGACGCTATTCCGAACTGTCTCGACGACGGTTTTCGTGTAACATGCCGACTGTTCACACGAACACTCTGAACCAGCGGCGTATTGTCGCAAGACGTTTGACTACAACGTAGAATGCGTACGACGGCTTATGCACTCGACGCTTTGTCCGACGGACTGAACGAGGCCTTCCTGTTTGAACGATGGTTGTTTTGGGAATATGAGTAACTACAAGCTCCGCGGAGATCGAGTTTTAGCATTGCTTAGCACTGCGACCACTTCATAAACAAATTTTACTATGTGACTCCACAACACAGACCAAAGACATTAATTATTTCACGTTTGTTATTGTTATTGTATATTTTTAGTATCAATTTGTTAATATAGCCTTCAATGCAGACGGGGGGGGGGGGGGGGGGGGGGTGCCCCCCCACAAAGGGGGCGGGGGCTCCAAAAGAGTGTCCCTGGAGGGGGGGGATACCCATTCGTATCATTTTTTTGTTTATTTAGGGGGGTGGGGTGTTGTTAG
>Ga0126337_10002488_pt1 | contig 11768 bp, 9 predicted proteins | sample DipCmetagenome_FD_92527 | JGI IMG/M metagenome (GOLD analysis project Ga0126337, IMG submission 92527) | Coral microbial communities from La Bocana,Puerto Morelos, Mexico - Diploria C A metagenome | ecosystem: Host-associated > Invertebrates > Cnidaria > Coral | place: La Bocana,Puerto Morelos... | reverse complement strand
ACTCACCCTTTTATTTCCATACACTAGTCAAACCTTTTTCCAAGCTTGGGAATTCCCTCTAATTGGGATGAGCTAGTACGTGTAAATCACCCTGCGCAGCATTTAATACCTTTTTTGTCAGTGAGCATCACTTAACATTTTGTCAGCCACCCGTTTCATATACACCTGGGTGGAAAGAGGGATTCTGAAAGTAAAGTGCCAAGCTGCAAGAACAAAATACAGTGAATAGTGAGGCTCCTTAAAACCTTCAATAGACCACAGTATGTCATTAATTTGTATTCACAGTCCAATTTTACTAAAACTGCATGGATTGCAATTTTTTTCATAGGAGCTACTACTCACCCTATTTAGGCTACAGTCAAAGTAAGCTGGCAAACATATTGTTTACTTATGAACTCCAGAGACGCTTGGAAGAGCAAAATATTCCCGTAACAGCTAATGTACTACATCCAGGAGTAGTCAACACAGATTTGTTCCAGCACATTCACTGGATTGTAAGAATACCTCAAAATGTACTTGCTTACTTTCTTTTTAAGGTAAGGCTGCCTTAATCAAATTTAATAGTCCATCATGCTCTCTTTGTTTTGTTCATAGTTATTTCATACTCCCACTAAAGAAATGCCTGGGTCTCAAACTAAAATATTCAGTACTAATGTTTTAAAGAAATTCATACAGCATTATCATTTCATTACTTCACATGAATAGAAATCTTGACCAAACAGCAACCAGTCTTTATTACGGTAGTTTATTTAAGACCCTGGCCCCTTCCTTGTGAACACTCCCATTTACCACACAGAATTTGTTCAGACACACCCTCCCTTGTGAACATAACATGTGATTATTTCTTACACTGTTCTGCTAGTCCCCTTGTGTGTTGATGTCTGTACCACAAGAGATTTATTTGTGGCCACTTAAACAACAATGGGATTAGTTGACAAAGCCTATCAGAGTGGAAGCCTATTGTACTGTTGTGAAATCATACACAAAATTATAATTTAATGTCAGTTGACTTTGTTTGGGATGTTGCATTCAGGCAAAGACCTAACACTTGCCACCAAAAAATGTATTGCATTACATACAGTATATTGTGATAATTCCGGTACTTCACTTTATAAACCAACCCTGAGAGCCATACTAGGAGGATATCAGCCCAATTTTTTTTAAATTAACTTTATTCAAACAAAAATTGCATTACATTTCTAAATTAAAGAATAAAAGAAGTACGAAGTAAATAACACATGACTACACTAACATACTTACAGCTACACTTACAAGTGTTACAGAAAATTACATGTTAACCTAATTGCTAATTAATTACATTATATAACACATATTAACAGAGTTTTCTAATTTACAGTAACAATTATGTCAAGTTTTAATTATATAGGAACAAGCAACCGTTTTTTTTTAAAGAAGTCTGTCTTACTGATTTTTCTTTCAATATCAAACTTATTTTTAATTTTTGATTGAAATCCTTGAATTTTGGGTAAGGTTTGGCTTCTTCTGCAGTCCCATAAGAATAATTTTCCAATTATTATGAAATAGTTGAGTAGGTTAGATAAAGGGGATATCAGCCCAAGCTCTTGTGATTATGGGCTGAATGAATAATAATTACTATCTGTTGCAGACTCCCAAGCAAGGAGCTGACAACAGTATTTATGTTGCCTTATCCCATGAGCTAGAAGGAACAGGAGGTAGATATTTTGTGAATTGTCATTCAACACAGTCTTCAGATGAGTCGTACAGAGAGGATGTTCAAAAAAGACTTTGGAAAATCAGTTGTAAACTTACCGGTGTGTCATGAAGGCTACTCACAAGAATAACAACAAACCTGGTTAAAGCAAAGCTGATTCGATAACCTGCTTCCTTCTTGATAGCATTAATGATAATAATGATTTATTTGGCTAAACTACAGAATACAGGGCCACTCATTTACATCTTATTGAATAACAATACTGCCTATTGTGTTATACTTCGTTCTTCAAAAGGTTTTGACACATGTAAATCAGGTGGTCCAAAGTGGCCCTGTATTCTGTAGTTGCTCCATTTATTTAAAGTCGTTACAAAGGGAATGGTGAAATGGTGGAAGTGCTTGACAAACACAAAAAAAACCTTGAATAGATAGACATAATAATGACTATATTTAATTTATATGGACATAAAAATTAATAAATAAATATGTGGATGTCATGTCTCAGCTTACTGATTATTCTTATGTAAAAATGGAAAGACGTTTCCCAAGCTTATTTCGGATAATACCGCAGGATTTTGTCTCGATTTTCAATAATCCCATGTTTCTTTACGTTACTTCAATAAAAAAGTGATTGTCAACACCGTGAGTTTTAAAGTAGAGGACAATTTAAGCTTTAATCACTAGAAGGGATCGGAGCTTCTGACATTCCGGCTGCTTCCTATTACGGCATAGAGCGAATTCTTTTTCCCTCTTTCACCCGATTCCCACAACCCTCGAAATCCCGCCTCCAATTTCCCCCTCCCTTTTGTCAAAACATACAAAAAATATGATTAGCTTTTTTCTTCAGTTTCATCTGTTAAGGTCCTGATCATTCACTTTTTCACGCAGCATCGGCATGAAAGATCATCGACGACTTTAAGAGACTTTTTGCTTAGTCCGTCAAAGAAACAAGACTACAACTTTATTCCAATCTTAGTCTACTGCTTGACAAAAATTAAAATTTGAAAAATGCAACAAAACGATCGCATTACATTAGTTTGTTTGTTTTATGTTATTAATTAATTACAGAGATAACTCATTCCAAAATCGTGGAATATTCCATTATAAGTCTTAGTTAGCTTTGGCATGGCGTATCAAAGGACTTAAGTAACGATTTGCCCATCTTGAAGGGTTTTGCTTAGATTTTTCAAGTTCGTCATTTGTATTCCGTGTCAATCTTCTCCATCCTTAACCATCCTTGTTTTTTTGTGGTTCAGTTCTTTATGTCTTTTTGGTGATTTTCTATGTAAGTAGACTATTAATTTCGGTACGCTTTCCTTCAATTTAAAGATAAATTTGAGCGCGACCAAGGTCGTTTAAACTTAGAAATCAAGACATCAAGAAGTTATTTGAGATCAGATTTTTGGTGTTTCAGTTCAATAACGCCTGGATAAGGAAATGAACATATCAGTTTTCATAATCTTGTATCTATGCAAGTGGAACTCTTTTTCCGTGTTATTGCCTTAATGGATTTTAGACTAATACGAATTCCGCCAAAAAACGTGAAGCAAATGCACGGATTCACCATGCAATGGCACAACGAAAAAAGAATGACAAACTGAGTAAATATTGTAAAACCTAAACTGCAATTTGGAATTGAGCTCGGAAAGTAGATTACAAAAAATTGAAGGGCTATAAAAGGTAGCCAACACAGTGCAAATGCTAAAACGATCACTACAGACATCTTAAGCAGCATTTTGGTCCTTTTCTTGTGTCTTTGATTGGCAATGGAGGAACGAATAGGCTCTATCTTGTCGTCTCTTAGTTTCAACAAGGTTATAGTTTGCAGTATAGACACTGTTACCAGAGGCACAATCAATACAACAGACAGTAAAGCAGTGTAGTAGCGAATATGTGTTGTCTCATGATCGAAGGCAGGCTCCCAGTTTGTGATACAAAGAGTTTCGCCATTTTTTGTTTCCAAACGAAAAGTGTAGAAATATGGAGAATGAATTGCCATCGCTAAAATCCAAGTGGAAAGGATGAGAAGCCGTCGCTTTTTGACGGTGATTTCAATATATTTTGTTGGAAATACAACTGCGACCAACCTGTCAGCAGCAACCAGAATGAAGGACAGTGTTGACACCGCAACGGTAGCGTCAGCAGTAAAGTTACAGAACTTACAGAGGGCAAGTCCAACCCATCCATGGACCAGAAATGCTGTGGAGCCTTTGACTTCATCCAGAATAACTCGAGGAAAGTGGACTATGGAGAATAAAAAATCTGAAGCGGCTATGTTGACTATCAAGTGATTAATCGTCATTTTTGATTTTAAAGAGGCGAGAATAAGGAGGAAATTCCCCACGAGTGAAGTAATAAAAAGAATGCTGAGTATGGTCACAAAACATATCATGTTAGCCATCTTATCAATCGGCAGCGAACATGTCCCATTTTGAACATTGCGGCCTTGAAATTCGTCATCAACTAGAGACGTTGTTGAGCTGTTGTTAGCGAACATCACGGTGTCCGAAGACGGCAGAATTCGAAGCGAAATAATAAGGTGGACTTGTCAACGAGCCTTAATAAGGATAATGTTTAATTTTTTACAGATTGCAAAAAAGTGCCGCGCTGAGTTTAATAATAAAAGAATGACAGCAACATCAGATAAATGCAGGAAACATCGCTTTAAATTCTTTTCTTCTTTTGAATTTGAACTTGAATTTGAATTTGAATTTGTTTTAATTTGTATGGTATTTTGTCAGCGTGTTATGCTAAGCATCGACAGTCTTTGTCATATGATGAAAGAAAAAAGGGGTTTGTCGTTCTTTGGTGCAGTGTTGAAAATAAGTAATAAGTTCTTCAACGTTTAACTTTGCGTATTTGCATAATAATACTGTTAAAAACGTCAATGCAGATCCGGGCTTTAGCTGTTTAAACTGACTGACTGACTGATTTCCTGCGAATCTGACTGATTGCCTGCTCTTTCTACTGCGGGGGAAGAGGCGAACTAGGCCTTCAACAAGGAACCACACGATCATTATTTTGATCAACTACCGTCCGTAATTTGAATTAAAATGCTTCAAAATTTTGAGACGGTTTAAAACTTGTGTGTCACCGCAAACATGCAAAACGCTACTCATTTGAAAGACTGCCGATGATATACGTGACTCTGTGATTGATATATAAATTAGCATCTGGAACCGGCGCAAAACAAGGCGGTTGTTCACTTACACGTACAAATTCAAAACCTTTGTTTGATGAATAACTAGCGCCAATCCTTGATCTATTGTTTTTTTGCACAGTTCCAGTAAGCATTGTCGTACATTATTTTCACTTTAAAACCCATCTTTAAAATGAGAAAGGAAGCGTAAGTAGCTTGACGTGAGATGCTGACAGACAAGTTCCGGGTTAAGTAGCCTACTGGCGAAGCACCCAAAAGATAGCGCAGCTGTTTTAGCTATTTACTTTGGATTAAGCAAGTTTAAATTAATTCTTTTATTAAAATTTCCATCAGTCCTTAGTACTTCGTAGAAATTGAAAACGTTTAGTTAAGAAATTAAAGAAAAGTCAGAATTTATGCAATTTTCTGCCGAAAACGAAAATGGGCGATTCCGTATGAGCAAAGCACATCACTCACTGGCGAAACTCGCGCATACACGAGAGGCATTTCAACGCTTGCAAACACAATCCCTTCAACAGATCCCATACCAAAACATCCTGGCTTGATTATGAAGTTCGATAATGGTTTCTGGGTAGGTTTAAAGACAGTGCCATCCCTAGAGCTCCGTTTCTTTGGGTAACGACACTTTTTAAACAAGCAGCAGAGGGGATGTGAATATCATAAATATTTTAGCTAATTTTTCCGTTTAGAAATAGAAAGAATTTTATTCAGCTTAGTTAAGAACATATATTTGAATTGTATTTACACAATTTCAACACACAAAATGATATTCCTACATTTCAGCCTCCTTTTTTTATTCTTATAAAAAGTATTCTTAGTCTATGAAATATCGTTATCTCCAGAATGGCCAGAACATTCTAATTAAATCGGAAGTGATCACTCATTTTTCAAAATCTCTATTTAATATATATTTTGTTGCGTGGAAATCTAGACAGCCTCTTTTTTTATTCTTATAAAAAGTATTTTTAGTCTATGAAGAAAAAGGAGTGCAGGTTGATTATCGTTATCTTCAGAATGGCTGGAACATTCTAATTAAATCGGAAGTGATCATTCATTTTTCGAATCTCTATTTAAATTAATCTATATTTTGTTGTGTAGAAATCTAGGCACTTAAAATTTGAAAAGGTTTTCCAATTTTAAATTATACGCTTTTTGGTGTATGTTATTTAAGAGTGACTTCAATATCATTACTTAGAACGAACGACTTTAAATGGACATCGAGAGTTTTCTGAAAGTATTTATTTACATATATATCTACATGTATATTCCCTCCGCAAACCATGTTACCTTTAGCTAGCCGCAAAAATAGCGAGAGTACTAACCATGTATGTAACAGTGATTGCAAGTCACAAATGGACTCATTGGTCATTTTCACACTAGAGACGGCCGGCGTCTTGATTTCAATTCGAGACGGATAAACTCTTACATGCATGGACACAACCAATCTTTCTTGGACAATGCTGTTCAAGGGGGAAGGGAGCAATGAGGTTAACACTATATGAAGCATCAATCGTGAGACAAAGCTAGTCCACAACACCGGAGGCTCTGTGCCCTACTCTTTCTGATAAGTGAGTGGGCTCTTAAACGTTTCCCACTAACCGCGAGACACTGAAGATGCAGGAAACGGGTTTGAAGGTTTGTAGCCCTTATCCGAGAGACTTTGTTAAGCATCGGCCAGATTGACTAATTTTTAATATTAAGGGCGGTTGCAATTCCACTTCTGTGAACTAATGTGGCGGCCATCGCATTCTTTCTCAATTGAGCTCAATTTTACCAAGAAAAAAAGACAACGTAAAGACGGTATTGGAAAGCTTTGCGATTAAATCAGGACATCTATGGAAACATTCCGAGGCAAGCATTTCTTGTGTTTTCCACGGCAGTCTCTTTGGGTAACTTTCAGAAGGAACCATCTTTGACGGGTGGAGTCAGGGTCGGTCTTGTCTTCGAAAGAGTATAACAGTTGCGGCGAAAAGGTGAGCTGCATCCTCTTTCCAAGAAGACGATGTTGTATGCACATCTCGGGTGATTTTGATATTTGTGCAGAGTAAAGTGAATCTCTTCGAGATAAATTACGATTTCACTTTCTAATGTTATTCAGAGGACAACACGTCAGCTAGACACTGATAGAATTTTTATTTCCTGTTTATTGATATTACCAAGGACCACGCCAAACGTCGTTCATGATAAGTTCGATGTCTGACTCAATTGAACTCCTCCGACTGGATTTAGATCGACCAACACGTTCTGTTCGTCAGAAGAGGATGGATAGATCGTGTTATCGCAGAACTAAATTGAAATCAGTGGAGCCAATACAAAACGCTCTGTTTTGGGTCAAACGTGGAACTTAATTCGAATTAATTCGACGTCTCGCATGATGAGGTTCGTCGTTTGACCTGGGTCTGTAATCGTTTTTTTTCAGGCACTGAGTGAAAATCATCCAACAGCCAGTATTCATCTTTTGAGTTTGATGATAAAGATAGAGACGATAGTGCCATGTAGTCCACACAGACAACAGAATAAGTAGTTTATCTTGACAGTGCATTAAATACTCAAAGAGCCGCCTTAATGTCTGGAAATCAATTTTCATTTACCGCTCAACTCAGACCGACAAAAGCGAATGATTGATTAATGCGTGGTTAATACCAAAGCGGCACCATCGCTATAGTAAGTGAAAATCCAAACGGAATTTCACATGAACGGATTTAAGGCCTTTCTTCGCTCTTTGTAAAACCATAATTTTGTATATATCTAGTGTGCTTGAGATTAAAAGTGACATAACTCTAGGAAGTATATCCTTTCATGGCTTTAAGCCTCTGCCATGTTATACTTAAAGACACTTGAACTATCGATCTCATTCACTTCAGCTTAATACACTTAGACATGAGTGAATTTGATTGTCAATTGAAGTAAATGACAATCTGGACATTGTCATAATTTGAAATGGAGGTTGAATGGGAAGACTTTACTTGGAATCGGCTTCGTGTTTCACGGTAGATGCAGCCAAGTCTGCCTGCTAAGTAACCATTATTCTAGTGTTAGTAAATTTGAATAACAAATTTTAACATACTGTCATAGTCTCTTGTCAACTTTCCAACATTTGAGACATGACAAAATTGCTCATATTTTAAATCAACTGCTGAAGACTGAACTGCCAGCCATCAAGCTTTTGTGCAATTCATGTTTAAATGTTTAATGCAAGGAAAGCCGTACGTATCGCATAACAACGTTTTTTATTTCCCACTTAGCAAAATAAAGCGAAGAACAGGAAGTAGTGTCTACTGATATCGTAAAATGCGAACCCAAACATGATATTCGATTTTTAAATTGAATTTGGGTCAGTAAGTATGAAAGCGTGGCGGTAGTTTTCTTATACTAATCATCTCAAGCTCTCATGCTGAATTTACGAGACTGCAATTATGCTAATAGAATTTTTTGTCGCTTCATCGTCAATACAGGGAAATTTTCCGCCCATTTATTTTGTTTTCAATTAACAATGATTTTTTCTAAACTACAGTTTTATTAGGCTCTGTTATTTGAGGCAGGTTTTTGTTTTAAGTTGATAAATGAAAGTTCGTACGGAACAGCATCATCCAGCTTGCATGTTCCATTGCATTTGTCTAATTGATGTACCGTGATGAAAACACATCTCGTAGTCTCATGAAAGATGGTTAAGCTGTTATACAATACATTTTCCATTCGTATATGATCTATGCAGACAGATGAGCTGTAATATAATATCGTTCATATCTGAATAGTGCGAATAGTTAAATTACACTAATGGACTGGCAATGTTTTTTAACAGGTAGCTACGAGGGAGGTATAAAAGCAAACATTCAAAACAATATTGCCATATTTTCAACGAGCTTGGAATATCGAGAGAAAAATAAGACACTGAAGAAGGAGTCCTTTTTAAAAAGACGGAAGAACAAAGATGTTACAAAATGTTAGCTTAGACCTACCCAGTAACAACATTTCCGAAGTACTGGAAAACTCCAAAGGTCAGAACAGCACCACCCAAGATTGTCTCGGGAGAGATTCCTCAGTGGAAGTGTTTTTTAAAGCAATGGCATATTTTTTAATTCTGCTGGTTTCCTTGATAGGAAATCTCTTGGTTCTTATCGTTATTTGCACCAACAGGCAGTTACAAACATCGATTAATCACTTTGTCTTTAACATGGCGGTATCCGACCTTTTCACCCCGTTGACTATCATGCCTGTCCGAATCGTTCAGATCATTTCAGGCTCTGAAGCTTGGAAAGTTGACAGTCCGTGGATACTGGGAGACATCTTGTGCAAACTTGCCTACTTTCTTCCTGACGTCTCTCTCGTTGTTTCCATCGAAAGTCTCCTGTTGATATCATTGGACAGGTTCGTCGCTGTTGTCTTCCCTTTAAGAGCCAGACTCATCACCCCAAAAGCACGTTTCATCTGTATCGGATGCACGTGGATTACCGCCACTGCAGTCCATGCGCCTTATTTTTACACTTTCAGATTATTATCTGATAATGACAATACAACGTATTGCAGATCATCTTGGGCACCGGCTTTTGACCATGTAGAAACAAACAAGAGATTCCTCACGGCCACTTTCATAACTTTCGTCATTGTGCCCATTTGTCTTCTGGCCATTGTGTATGTCACCATAGCATGGAAGTTGAAAACGAATATCAAAAATGCTGAACTGGAATTATCATGCGTCCAACTCCATCGAGTTCGAAAGGTCAGAGACACCATCAGAATGTCAGTGGCAATAATAATTGCTTTTTTTGTTTGCATGATACCACTGCTTGTTTACCTATTCACATTAATTTTTCTGTGGAATTGGTATGCCCCACCCGTTTGTGCATTTCACAATGTGATTCCATTTATTTCTCTTTTCATGCTTAATTCTTGGAGCGCTGTAAATCCTTGCATATGTTTAACATGTATTAAAATCTATCGCAGTAGTCTTGCAAAAGTTCTGCCGTTTAGAGAGATGAGCAAAGAACCCAGATAAACGCAAACCTCCTGTTATTCCTTGAATCGTGCGACATCTGTCAGAGAGCATCGCTGAAACTTTGGTGCGAGGCCAAGGGAAATGAATTTATGTTATCGCTATTAATAAATCGGCCACGATATAAAAGAGTAATTAACTATAAACGATTAAATTGGACAGTCTTGTGTATGACAAAGCATTTTTCTTGTTTATTGTACATGCAGCTTATTGTACGTGGTCATATATAGTTCATATAGAGTTCCTAATCAGGAAAACGGGAAATTCTGCTTTAAGCAGTTACTTGAAAATTCTAGTAAAACCTGAATGATCAATGTGATGTCTTTTAAGCGGTGAACAGTGATCTCCTCCGTTGAGTTATTTTCGATAAAGTAGAGAAAAGCCAAAACGTACAATGTAGAAACAAGGACACATCTAAGGTCCAAAACAGTGCTTGCATCCTATTTGTTCTTGTCGCCAAGTTTAGATGAAATACTGAATAGAAAGCTCCAGATGTTAGTTGCAAAATTAAGTCATGTAAAAATTCTTTCTTATTTTTCGTGTTGTAAGATAAGAAATATAATGAAACGAAAGTAGCCTGTGTAAATATGATTATGAATTTTAAAAAAAGCGGAAAAAACAATGCTTAAGTCAGCAGTAGGTAAATGATGAAAAAGCCATGTAAGAAATGCAAAAGAAGGTAAATATGTAAAAGTAGTAAAACCTTCTACTAAATTAAGTAATATAGCTGAAATATAAATATTTTTAAGTTCTGTAAGTATATGCACAACAGTTTTTTTTTAAAATAAAGATTACTAAAAAAAGACTTCTTCCAGCTCTTTTCGCAGTACAGCAAATTGTTCGAAAATTACCATCATTTACTAACGACAAAACCTATCTGCTTAACAAAATGGAAGATGTAAACACAAGTGGCACTTTTCCAAACACAACTGGAACCTTACTGGTCTCGCGGGATACGGTTTCAATGTTTACTAACATCGATAACAAACGTGGTCTCACTACAATAAAGAAGGCTTTGAATGCTAAAGAAAACACATCCATCGTAAAAGCTGTGAAAATTAACTAACCATCCTGTTTTTAAGGATAATTTCTTTTTTCAGATCCACGGCATGGCTATGCCTGTAGTTATGCCGATTTAGTCAGGGGTGAAATTGAACTCAAAGCTTTCTCAATTCTGGCCCGATAAAGCCGTTCTTATTGTGGCGATACCGCGGCGATGGTTTATTTTGGCAGCAAGGCTTAGATCAATTTACTGTTGTTATTATTAATTATCTACATCCTATTATTAAATTCGAGTTAGTTTTCAGTTTCTGAGCGAGAGCTTCACGTACTAAATCTTACTTTATATCTTTTAGAATGACATCTAATCCAAACCTAGAGACGTGATTTATATCTTCCACCTTTAAGCTACCATCCTAAGAATGTTTTCAAGGCTATTCCTTTTGGAATACTGAGAAGATTGAAAAGAAATTGCTCTAAAGAAATTTTTGTAACAACAGCTGAGTACAAAGGGTACCTTGTAACCAGGATTATCCCTCTAAATTAGTTGACGATCAGTTCTCTGAAGCCTCCGCCATTTCTAGAAATGATTAATTTCTTAGGACAAGTGGAAAAGAATAAAGGAGATTGTTTCCATAAAAATTGGTAAAAAAGAATTAAAAAGTTGTCACTGTCTAAAAATATATGGTTAGGACATTTCGGCCACTACTGTTGCCTTCTTCAGCAAAAGATGAAAAATGCAAATGTTAAACGGCGTCCTGCTAGAATATGTAATAGATGTGTGATAAAAACGTGTGATAAAAAAAACTAAAAAACTAAATGAACTTTCAGCAATAATCTCTAGAGTATTCTTAATGAGTCTAAAAATTCTTAATGCCATTGTACACGTTCGGTAGCGCTATGTGTTCGTTTATAGCGTTCTT
>Ga0126337_10002485_pt1 | contig 11771 bp, 12 predicted proteins | sample DipCmetagenome_FD_92527 | JGI IMG/M metagenome (GOLD analysis project Ga0126337, IMG submission 92527) | Coral microbial communities from La Bocana,Puerto Morelos, Mexico - Diploria C A metagenome | ecosystem: Host-associated > Invertebrates > Cnidaria > Coral | place: La Bocana,Puerto Morelos... | reverse complement strand
TTTTTTACCTACACACCAGTACCTTGTACAATAGGACAAACATTGTATATTTTAGCATTTAAAGATCACATTACCTTAAGAGTATTGAGATGTGTCCGTCTAACTTGAAAATCAATGTCTCCATCCTCCAGTATTACAGGAAGAACATTTGTGAACTGGTAAAGTACTGAAAACAAAGCAAATGACATTTAATTATTTTAGACATTGTTAGTCTGCAGCTAAAACATAATTTTTCTGTACATGAATCATGAAAGTCTGGAAGAAAGCAATTTATGTAACTATAACTTAGTATAAAAAAATACACAGGAGACATAAGATGTGTCCACCAAAAAATATTTTTCTCACATTACTCTTGGCACATATTTACACTTGTAAATTGATATACGTGTACATTGTACCGGTGTCATCAATATGTAAAAAAATATTCAGTACCTTGAAGCAAATTATCCCAGGTGCCTTCTTTAAGAAAAGTGTCTACTTCATTAAAATGTCTGAAAACCAAAATGATCAAGTACAGTTTGAGACACAGAACAGTATTCATACACAAATGAGACATACGGATATAGCTGCAATTTTTCTTGGACAATTCTGTCCAAGGGGGAAGGGCACAATGAGGTTAACCACATGTGAAGCATCAACCCACAGCACAAAGCCACACCATAATCCCGGGAACTCCCAGCCCTATACAAGAAAATTTTGAAAATGTACATTGTAAGGGAAACATGCAATAATAAACATGAAAAAAAAAAAATGAAGTTCAGATCATTTACTATGAACAAGGCATAATGGCCTAATGGATAGTGTATTGGAGTCCACCAGCCTGGTGTTAAGCTGTCAGGGTTTTCACAAGGTTTTAAGTACAGCGTAGGAGGTTTTACAATAATTATTATCTGAGTAGGCAGATGATTTTGTCATCTTTTTGAAACATTTTTAAAGAATCAAGGAAATAGCTTGGGAGAATGGCTGACCAAGATTATAGATGGAAGTTTTGTGATTTTTGCCAGCAGCAAGTTTTCTTTGACAACCCTGAGCAGTTGAGTGGCTGCTTGTTGGGTTCTTGGGCAAGACACATTGCATTCAAGTGTGTCTTTCTTACCCATGAGTCTTAAGAGTAACCTCACAAAATAAAGGGACAAGGGGTGGGGCTGGAATGGTAAAAACAAGACACTGCATGATGGCGAGACTCCTGTAACAATACAGACAATCTATCTTTTCTCCAAGTCTGAGATATTCTTTGCCTTGTAAAAGAAACCAATACTCTAACTAGGCTTTGCAAACAAGTTAGAGACACAGAGAGACCTGAGAATTGAAAGAGATGTGCATTCTTTGAAGGACAATTCAACACTCTTGATGGACTACCATCCTATCCTGGGGTGTGTGGTTGCTACACTGTATGTGGTAAAAAGAGTGTCCAATTTGGCCGAAAGGCACACAATACAACAAAAAATACTGTGGAATTCTTCAGTGGAATTTACTACAAGATGTCAGCCAGCCATTAATTGTCTTTCAGCATGACCACAAATTCAGGTAAACTGTTGTTAATTGTTTCTAAAATAAAATAACAAATTTGATCGAATTCTTCATTTTCAGCCATGAACCTTATTAAACACAAGCTACTAAGGAGCCGGATTATACTTAAGAAAAGATGTTAAAAATGGCTCTAAACATAATGAAAAAAAAACTACATATGCATTTTAAGTTAAATGTTCGTAATCTCACCTTAAAAGACTGAAAAAACAGTCAAAGTTCTCGACAACAACAGTTGGTCCACCAGATCGAAGATCGGCTAAGCAGTCTGAAAGTGTTGATATAATTTAACACGGAAAGCAATCAGCAAAACATCTATCCTGAAAGAATGGCAAAGATTCAGCTTACCACGAAGTTTGTTTGGAAGAACTCGCAGGGAAAGTACTTCGTCTACAACATACGATCCTGCTTCGCCGCTTAATAAATCGTCCTTGGACAACGGAATTACAAAGTCTACATCCATAGATTACACTTGTCTTGTTTAAAATGTCTTCAAAGGTTAGATGAAATCAAAAAAAGTATGATAATGAACTTTTCGTTCCAAACACTCAGTAAAAATGGCCGCCTTTTTTTCGAACGGAAAAGCGAGCCAATAAAAAGCCTACGTACCAGTCTCTACTCTTCCAATGTTCTCGCTCCAATCTTCCCTCGTCTTTCCATTTGTCCCATTTGCCATTTGCCCGCAAACAATCCTGTCAAGTCTGGGCTATTGTTTTGTAGCGAGGACTAAGTAATTGTTTCGTCAAAAGAAACTGTTGTACTTCGTCGGCGTGTATAGTGACTAAACATGACGCTATTAGGAAATTTTGTTTCACAGAGCTATGTGTTGTTGCTGCTATAAGGAGCGCAGGCGTCAACAATTAACTAAAAGAAAACAAAAAAGAGCATTTGCGCGCGCATTAACACAGTTGACTGTGATTGAAAGCCACCAAAGACTCAGTAGAAGGTAACAAAAACCCCTTCAAAGGGTCTGTATACAAGGGGTTTACAAGCAAAGGGTTTGCAAAGGATTTACAAAGGGTCTAAAAACCAAGCCATGCCGGTTTATTAATTGTCGGAATTTTCAGTAAGTATTTTCGTAAAAAGTAGCAGGTGATGATGGGCGAAAATCACTATTTTTTGTTGTTTAGTTGCTTTGATTATTTGTTTTCTCTATTTTCTTTGCAATTTGAAAAGGGTATTATACTTTACAGGCAATATGATTCTTATGTAATGACTGTTTAGACAGGCAGATACTCGCTAGAAAAGATTAGGTATGAACAAAGCAAACCTCTGTTTCGGGTAGAATGACTGCATGATTGTTTGTGCCTCCCCAGTTCATGAATAATCAAACTCACTGCAAACGAAAAATTAACCTGGAATTCAACGGAGAGGAATCGTTCGTTTCCACTAAATATTGAACAATAAGTTTATTTGTCAAACTAAAAACGTACACAAACTAGTTTAATTTATGATTTTAAATACTTTATAACTTTTATAATTTACTCTGCAAAATTTTCTTTAACACCGACGTATGCAAATTTCAGAAGACTTTTGTTTTCTTAGATATATGTTTTGAGCCGTTGATCATTAAAAATTAATTTAAGTATGATCAATACATGTAAAGCTCGTTAGGAAAAACTATATATGAAAAAGTCACAAATTTGGGGACGAAAAAGATACTTACAAGGATAAGAGGCTAAGCGATATTATCGTAATAGAATTCTTCTGCAGGTTTCCGTTCCGTTCTGGGAACCTTCCTGTGCTAAATTTGCATTAATCAAAAAACTATGACAAAGAAAATTTTAATTTTGAATGACAGACTGCAAAAACTAGTTGAAAGGAAACTAACAAAAGACTCTCATGACAATAATTTATCTTTTTCTAATTGCTCGACTATTATTTTTTTACAGTTTGTACATCAACGAAGACAGCTGAACATGATACAGATATTACCAAGACTTGTGAACTGAACCATGAACTAACTGAAAACAAGAACTTTGCTATTTGAAAGCAAACGTTCAAGATGGAGCGGCTATCGAAAATATTAAACAGGAAGAAAATTATAGATAAAACTGCCATTCATAAGACAGAGTTTTCGCGTTGCTTGAGTACGTTTGATTTAACTTCTCTCGGAGTCGCGACGACTTTAGGAGCAGGAATCTACGTTTTGGCTGGAACATTAGCGCGAGATGTCGCGGGCCCCGGGCTGGTGTTATCCTTTTTCGTCGCAGCAGTGGCAAGCATATTGGCGGGTTTGTGTTATGCCGAGTTTTCATCGCGAGTTCCGCGAGTTGGATCCGCGTATACTTTCAGTTATGTTACCATTGGTGAATTCTGCGCTTTCGTTATCGGTTGGAATTTGCTTCTTGAATACATAATAGCCACCTCGTCGGTCGCCCGTGCGTGGAGTTCGTATCTCGATTCCTCACTATTGAACGACATTATACGAAACACAACCACAACAGGAATTGGAAAGCTTGGGGCATCTGGAATCATCGCAGACTATCCCGACTTTCTGGCGTTTTTGCTGATATTAGTTGTAACAGGAACTTTGTGCTTCGGTGTGAAGCTAACCTCGGTGACAACAAACGTCATTACGGCCATAAATATTGTCGTCATAATATTAATTATAATAGCGGGAGCCAGTTTTGCCGAGGGAAGGAATTGGACGGATGACTTTCTACCGTTTGGATTCTCTGGTGTACTGGCCGCTTCAGCTTCAGCTTTTTATGCCTTTGTTGGGTTCGATGTGATCGCAACTGCTGTGGAAGAATCGAATAATCCTTCCAAGGATGTGCCAGTGGCAACTGTGCTCACCATTGGTAAGTAAATATTATACATATATTATCTGCCTTTGTACTAAAAAGAGTTACATGAATACCAAATTTTATTTTTTTTCCAAGCGGGCACGGTAACGAATCCTACAATCTGATCGGTTCTTATCGCGGTCCTGATTTTCCTGTCTCTGGCCACGGTCACAGTAACGCTTGCGTAAGTTTTTTTTCTGTGAGTTTTAGGGTCGGTCCTTATAGTGACAAACTGTGACCTCGGACTTCAAAATGCTGTATTTTTATTTGCTTGGTGCAATACAGGCGGTTAGCAGGTTCTAACGCATATGCGCGCGCGCGAAGCGCGAAACCGAGCGCTCGGTTTCGCGCTTCGCGCGCGCGCACGTGTATGTAACAAAGGTAGTTAGGCTGATTGGGCGTTTAGCCAACACTGCACTAAGTCGGTAGCTGCCCCGCAGCTGCTCGATTTTATATGAAATAGGAGAACTGACTTAGTTTGCAGACTTTCTTTCTATACCTTAACCTGCTAAACGCCCACAGTTTACCTTATACCGGCTGCAATCCGTGAACCGATTAAAAAAACGATAAAAAACTCACTTTACAGTACCGGCACAGGAATTCAACATGCCTCTTTCATACTTCACTAAGTTAATCATTTTAAAAGAGTGAACACTTTGATTCCCGTTGATTTGACCTTGAGAGACTGTTAGCTTTGCTTCCTTAATATGATACTCAAACACCAAATAGATCCTTTTGTTTCCTCTTGTGCCTATACTAATATCTAATGTCTCATATCTAATTAAGGTTCCTCGCGAGGAAAGAAAGCGCAATAAGAGGGCGCTTTCCATTCGAAAAAAATTCCGAGATTTCCGGTCCGAAATTGAATGGAACGGTAAAAATACCGGGAAAAGTTTTCGAAAATTTAGGAATACGTTTTGAGTGCACCCTCTTTGATGGAATTTCCGGAGTTATCGAAAATTTTGTGTTCCATTCGCAAGAGATGTCGGGTTTAGTCTCTCTACCGAGCGCCGGCGTTCGTACGATACGGTTTCCTGTTTGCCACACTCCAAAGAAACAGCAGCATTTGTTTTTCCGGCAAATTTGCGGGCCGCCCAGGTGAATTGCCAGTTGGATTCCGCCCAGTGTGCTTTATTTCTTGTGTCAATAACTGACACGTTTCACTAGTCGTCCGGAAATGGTTTTCGAACTCCCTCGACAAATACGCTGGAATAGTTACTTCGAAGAACCCATTTACACGAGTTATTTCCCTCCGCATAAAGCAGGCAACTGCATCCAGAAGTATTACGTCGTCGTTGCTATCGAGAATATTACAACTTATTGTTTCACAATCACCCTGCTCTAAAGCCGCGAAAATGTTCAAAAAGTCCGCCATTTTCAAACACAACAAAGTTTCACCCAGCATGCCTTGTGTTACAGAGCACGTGACCTCGAATTCTGGAAAGCGGTCGGACGCGTTCCATTCGACCAGCGAAAATTCCGAAAATTTGAACCGGTGATTTTTATTGAATGGAAAGCGCTCATAGAGTTCCCAGTTTTCGCCCGCGCGCTTTCTCGGTCTCTCGCGCGAGGTGATTTTTCCTCCTCACGCTTTCTTTACATCCTGTTTGCTGGGTTAGTGCATAGACGCCATCTTTCGACCATCTTTCGACATATGAAACTTTTTACGGTTATTAGCGGAAGAAATGACAAATAAATTATAACAGAAGTATATCATAATTACTGACACAAATGGGTGAAAGAGATTGTGGACTTAACATGTTTCCCGATTTACGGGTTACATCTGACGATTTAAGTGCAGTCCATCGGCTCTCAATACTGACTTCCGACTGACTTCCTAGTTCCTAATGTTGCAAGGTGTAAACATCCAAAACGGTCAATTTATCTCTCACACAATGTCTTCTTGATATTCCTAGCCTTAGTTTGATGCTAAATAAATCCATTTTTCAAGGCTAAGAGTCGAGTTCACGGACCGTCAAGAAATTGGCCAGGTTAAATGGCATGTCAAGAGATGGCATTTCATGTCGTAAAACTGAAAACGAATGTCACGCGCGACGTGAGGAGCTGCACTTACTCGCTAATCTAGACACTTTGATAACCGCTACCGACAATTATTTGTCTACGTTTGTTTGATTCATAATGCTGAAACGTGCTATCGCGTGGAGAGGGCCAACAAGAGGTATTCGTCGCTTTGTGTTCGTCCCGATAAAATTGAAAAAAAAAAATTTATCCGTGGACAATCAGCCGGCTGCTCCTGTGGTGAACGTCAATCTTCTAATCTTCTTTGACGTCATTTAAAACAGTTTATCAAGATGAGTGACAGATATGTGGGCACTTTTAGTTTAGCTGGCGTCAATAGTATTCATTTTTTAAGAAAACGTGTCCTTAAAATATGTTGTATAACTTCGAGGAAGAAATAAACCGCCCATCTTTGTGTTGGTTTAAGAGTTCACTTTCGAATTCCCACAAAGCAACGCAGGCTCTAAATGAATTTGAAACGAGTCAACGGAAGTGAATGAAACTGTTTCATAATAAGCGAGATAATACAGCGTAGATTTCATTTTCGAGAACTGCCGGGTAGTTTCGAGAGAACGGAAGGACAATATTTCAAAATCTAACTGGTTTGTCGGCGTCCAGAGACATCAGTAGCAAGAACATGGAATAAGCAAATGTCAGACGAGTAACTGGTTAATGATGATCGGCTAGCCAGTGCTGTTCATTTCGTATAGAAGGCCGATACAAAGGATTTTCTTGAAAAACAACAAAACAGGTTAATTGATGGTTCAAGGAATAGCACATCCGAAGATGGCGTACCTGGTAAGGCGATTTACTCAAAAGAAACTCGTCGACCCGAAATCGCTGTCACGAACAGAACTGTCCCGCTGTTTGTCGATATTCGACTTGGCCGCTCTAGGGATTGGAAGTACCCTCGGAGCTGGAATTTACGTATTGGCAGGTGAAGTGGCTCGTTCCATCGCCGGACCAAGCATTGTAATTTCGTTTTTTATCGCCGCCGTCGCTTCGATTCTCTCGGGACTCTGTTACGCTGAATTTGGCGCTCGGGTTCCAAAAGCTGGTTCGGCCTATGTCTACAGCTATGTTACAGTGGGTGAACTGTGTGCTTTTGTTATCGGTTGGAACTTATTTCTGGAATATGTCATTGGTGCTTCGTCCGTGGCTCGAGCTTGGAGTGAATACTTTGATTCTATTCTCAACAGCAGAATTCGTAACTACACGCTGACGAACATCGGTGAGATTCACGCTTCGGGATTTTCACGGTATCCAGATTTCTTCGCCTTCCTTCTTGTGTTGTTGGTGACTTTCATCCTTGGGATAGGAGTGAAAAATTCTTCTAGATTTAACAATGTATTTACCGGCATAAATTTACTTGTGATTCTGTTTATAACCTGTGTCGGGTTGTACTTCGCGAAGGGGGAGAATTGGACGCGGGACTTCGCGCCATTTGGGATATCGGGGATTTTCTCGGGTGCTGCCACTTGCTTTTACGCATTTGTTGGTTTTGATGTGATTGCTACAACTGGCGAAGAAGCTAGAAATCCGAGCAGAGCCATACCTATCGCAATAGTTCTGGCCTTAGGTAAGATGTATTCATTAAGTCAAGCTAACACGACCCAAGTTTGTTTTGTTTACAAATATAGACCGAATTTAGCCAAATCAATCATATGTGAATCAAAATCGCCGCTTAACGCGTGGAGAAATTTATGCAATGATTAATATTTTTCTGTTCTCAATATTATTTGGTTTTCTTTCGGTAAGCAAATTTTTCTGAAGAGTATGGAAATAAGATGATAATTTACGCTATTCAACAACTGTAAAGTACGTTCTGGCCGGCCATGCTGTTTCGATTTGTTGCTCAGTTACCGTAGAAAAATTCTCGCCTGAATAATACATTGGTCGGAACCACAAACCGAATCTCGAAAGTAGTTTTTAAATCATCTGGGCTTGGTTTATCGTAATGAATCGCGCGTTCCTCGTTAAATTGATTTTACCAGCCGCTGAGCTGGACACCTGTGTCCACCAGTAGACATGACAAAATTGAACTAAGTGAGAATTTATGTTAATTAACTGTTTCAAAGAGATCAGTGTTTCGAAGTATTTTCGTGGACGTTTGTCTGTATCTTGAGAAATTCGTCTTGTTATTACATGGCTTACGGTTAGACAGTTCAACTAACAACTAAAATCAACCAATTAAATTTCTTCATTGCCCGTCCAATATTTTCTAAGTATTAGACCAGTCCGCGATCATACAGTTTTTTAACATTTTCAGCCGTGTAATAAATCTCTTTTATTAACTAAGCTAGCTATAGCTCGCTATCTTTCTGGAAGAATGGTGACCTTCCTAGGTCCTTTTACTGATAAGGACATCGCTTGGTACGGGCAGGTTAGGGTTAGGATTTCGTTTTTGTTGTTTTTTTGAAGGGAAAAGCAAAGCAAAAAATATATATATATACAAAAATAATAATAAAAAAATAGCATTACCTCAGTCATAACTTTTTTTTTCTGCAGGCTACTGCCTTGTCAGCGTTATTACTCGAGTTAAATTGTATATCATGCAAACTAGATTTGTTATCCTGCGTTCAATTCCATAATTACAAAATCGTTCATGTCATGCTCGACGGTGAGATTCGTAGATTCGGACTTTCGCTTGTTGTGAACCTGTTTTTACATATAGCTTACGAGCACGTGTGCAAGTTTCATAAACGTACTTAAAGCAAATTTCACAAATTTCACTCAATTCCGAATTTCCGATCCCAAACGAGGATTGGAAATTTTGGAGTGGAAAAACTGAACATTCAATCTAGCAAAGTGAAGTATTTAATTAAAATGCAAAGCAATCAGCATTTCCAGGAGCATTTCAAGCTTGCCAGCAACAATTCTTTAAGTCGTCTGCGCTGGTGAAGACCTAGGGTGTTTCATGAGCATGTTTGTCCGCTTTTTGACTTGCTCAATTGCCACCCGTTTTATTATCTTTATTTAACAACGAGGTACTACAGCACTCATTACACTAATGATCCTCCAGTGAGCCGTAAGCCGCTACAAAAAGTCTTTTGTATATCTCTAATTATTGTAATCATTTAAAATCGCTGGCCAAAGAATAGTTAAATTCCGTTTTTCTGTTCAGTTTGAATTTAAAACATGAAAAAACAGATAGATGAATAAATAAATAAATAAATAAACAAATAAGAGGAACCTGATCTAAACAATATATTTTCTTGTTTCGTTTAAAGGTATTTGCTTCGTAGCATATTTTGGAGTGTCCGCTGTGTTGACTTTGATGTGGCCCTATTACAAGCTATCCGAAAGAAGCGCCCTTCCAGAGGTGTTCGCGATGAGAGGAGCTGAATGGGCCAAATATATCATTGCTGTCGGAGCCCTCTGTGGATTAAGCGCCTCTTTGATTGGGGCCCTGTTCCCTTTGCCCAGAATGCTGTACGCCATGGCTAGCGATGGCCTCATTTTCAAGTAAGTGAAAACGAGATATTCTTTGCACTCGATGAATTGCTTTTTTTACAAAACCTTTCAATAATGAAATGAACTCTCAGTCCTTAAAATATTTTCCTACATTTTACTTCAGTGTAACTTAAGAAAAAAACTGAGCTCTCGAAATTTTGTGAGCTAGAACAAAAACCTTTATGACTAACATGCTTTGTTCCAAATATTCTTTGCCTCAATCTAATTCCTAAAAGCTATTTAAATGCCACAACGCTACGAAGACGTTTTTGATAAATGCGCCTGGTCATGAAAGCATTACAATCGCTGATCACACGCATTCTAATTTGTTGTAGATTTCTAGCCAAAGTGCATCCCAAGACAGAGATCCCAGTCATCGCCACGGTCCTCTCTGGGGGCCTAGCTGCGTTTCTCGCTCTTATATTCGACCTTCAAGCGTTGGTAGAAATGATGTCCATTGGTACTCTGTTAGCATACACAATAGTGGCCCTGTGTGTGTTGCTGCTTCGTTACCAACCCGGCAGCATAGGCATTGTTAAAGGCGAGGAAAACATCTTCTCAAGCAACGACGAAAACGTGGAAGAAGAGTCAGCCATGGAACGCACAAAACTGACAGCAGGAAGCAATGGCCCCACTCTTCATACAGCTCGGCTCGCAGCCATAGGAATCTACTGCAACGTAGCCACATACTTCTTTATAAGTATCCTTCTCATCTGGGGCGGTGAAGCCATCTTGAAGGGACGAGCATGGGCCATTTTTATGGCGTGTCTGTTAGGAATTTTCTTGGTGACGTTTATAGTGCTCCTTGTACGTCAGCCCCAGAACAAGACGCCCCTGCCGTTTAAGGTGCCCTGTGTTCCAGCCATACCATTGTTCTCAATATTCATCAATATATTTCTTATCATGAAACTTAATTACTTGACGTGGCTTCGGTTTGCTGTCTGGATGGCTATAGGTGAGTACTACAGTAGGTAAACGCGTAAAAAGATTTGCAATGGCTTTGTTTAGATATATACATTGAAATTATACCTAACAGACGAAGTCTTTCAACTCTGATCTGTAAGAAGTTTGAATAACTTTCAACGGCGATAGTGATTTTTACAGAGTAGAGTCAATGATAATATTCAATAATTAGACCTGCAGCCCGCAAGGGCTACGGGTCAATAGTCCATGAGGCGAAGCCGAATGGGCTATTGACCCGTGGCCCTTAAGGACGAAGGGTCTAATTGTTTTAGTATCACCCAACTAGTTGGACAAAAAAAGCAATAATAAAGTTAGCAAATGCAAGTTGAAGAAAGATTTATTTGGGAATAAAACGAAAGAATTTCCGTACTCGATGACTATTGCTAATAGTCCTCTAGTAGCGTAGCCAATCAAAATGAAGGATTTGCATTAGTCCACTAGTTGGGTGATACTAATCAACACTTTGTTTATTCGTAGCAACGACTGGGTTAAAACTGAGTCATATCAGAGCTATCTCGAGAACTCCAGGGCCATTAATAAGGAAAGGCCGAGGAGAAAGAGAAATTCACCTTGAGCATTACCAATAAATTATTGGCGGTGAGGCTGTTTCAGAGTCCAAATTCAGTGATAAATACAATTCTTGTTACATTTCAAATCACAAGTTCGAATTGTTTTTGGAGATTAGACGATAGAGGTGGTCTATCGAGAAATCGTAACTTTTTGAAAGATAAGAATCTCAGGGCTTTACAAAAGCATTCTAGCAAGGAATCGTGGCCGCCAGTTACGTCAGTTTCTCAGATCCTTCTGTTTGCTACCGCCTGTACGTAATCGACTTTGGTTGGCCAAACAATGCATGAAGACCAACCTAAACATGTCTAGACGGTGCAGTATTACCAAAAAAATTGGTTAGATGCCACGAAGTAAGTGGCAAAGCCTTAACCATGTGTTGTAGGTTGAAAGTCCGAAGACTTTTCTCGTCCTTATCGAGGGAGATGCTAACCTTCTCTCGGCTCATACAAC
>Ga0126337_10002484_pt1 | contig 11779 bp, 12 predicted proteins | sample DipCmetagenome_FD_92527 | JGI IMG/M metagenome (GOLD analysis project Ga0126337, IMG submission 92527) | Coral microbial communities from La Bocana,Puerto Morelos, Mexico - Diploria C A metagenome | ecosystem: Host-associated > Invertebrates > Cnidaria > Coral | place: La Bocana,Puerto Morelos... | reverse complement strand
CCCTAGCCTAGGTTTCCATAGTATACTGGGGACTGCAAAGTTTACAGAAAAGACCAAGGGTCAATATTCTCCCAATATGATCCTGGACAAACGTGATTGATAAGAAGTTTACTATATAATGTTATGATTGAAATAGTGCTGAAAAAAACTTTTGTCAAGGGAAAATGCTGAACTGATTGGCTAACTAAGGTCTTCCTGCTGTCTTAACTGTATAACAAAGGAATTGCTTGTACAAGCAACATAGCAATAAGCCACATTGTAACCATATCAACGGTCTCTTTGAGGCTACGACTATTTTGCATGATGAAATACATGCATCAGTATAAGCAGAAAAGATGAAAATATTTTGGCTTTGTTGCAAAAATAAATTTCTTTCTTCTGTCTCTTATTTAAACCTCTTAAAATCACGCTTTAATCACTGCCCTAACTCTGCAATACAATAATGCATAACGCTCTAGACACATAACGCTTTGTGGACCTATGTGTTAACTTAGCTCAATGCGTTGGTATACTGTATTGGAAAGCTGGGAAAGCGTGAAGGGCGAGAGTTCGAGTTTTGGGGTTGCCAACGCAAGAATTTTTTTTCTTTTCTTTTTTCTCTCCGACCTGTCTTTTCTTTCTTTTTCTCTCCCCCATGAAGCTAATAAAAGAAAAATGAAGCCTTTCGATCCTAGTGGACCTTAGCTGCCGGAGCTTATCCCTGGTTTCTGTAGCATGAAGCGGCTAGGAGTATTTCTACTCCCCCTGGACAGGACGCTAGTCCATCGCAGGTCATTCCCCCGCAATTTGTTAGGTTTTCCCAACAATTTACCGGTACCCATTTATACACCTGGGTGGAGAGAGGTACTGTGAGAGTTAAGTGTCTTGCCCAAGAACACAACACAATGTCTCCGGCCAGGGCTTGAACCCGGACCGCGCACTCTGGGGACGAGCGCACTAACCATGAGGCCACCGCACCTCTCATGAAGCTAATAAGTGCTTTCCATTTACAATAATTTATTATTTTGCTTGATATTCATGTATTGCATGCATCATGTTATGAAAACCCATGTTTGCCAGGAGCCCGCATTCATTTCGTAACTAGGACAACAAATACTTTCTACATTTTTTCTAAACAATTCAAATAAGAAAATGCTAGCACCACATGCTGTTGACATAGCAGTAACTATCTCATCACTCATTGCTTCGCTATGTTTCACACTTGCTGAACCATTTGACGACATTTTTCTCTTCGTTGAGTGAAGTTGTGCATTGGTCAGTGGAAATACAAACAAAAGTTTACGACCCAAGGAAGGATTGATCGACCAAGCGAGTGAATTCGCGCTCGTTCACTAAACTCCTATTTCACATTCTGCAAAATAGTCGTAAAAATAAAGCAACTTGCACCAGTCCACTCCAGGTTGAATTGCCTTTGTTTGGATGTCCCGCTGCATGGCTGAATTCGTACCACATGACCTGACCTATTCACAGTGTATGAATTCAATCAAATGAAACAGAAAAACAACATACTGCCATTTCCTTCAGTGCTTCAGCAGATCGCCAGAGCAAAACAGCTCCACAAAGATCAATTAACGATCCATCAAGAAGAACATTTGACTCATCCTCAACCTAACAAAAACAAACAAACAAAACAGCAAGAAAAAGGAATTAAATTCTTTAAAATACTGAATGTTTAATCCAGTAATATTAATGCAACTCATCATTACTTTTGGGTTCACATTCATCTATCGTAAGTTTACTTTTTGTACGAGTGGCTTGTCAAGTTTCTCTGGCTCCCACAGCTTATTAAGTATTACATTAGCAAATTCTAATCAATCTGAACTATAGAAAACTTGTCAATGATAGTAAACTTACGGCAAGAAAGGAACAAAACCACTTACAGTCTTTCCTCTTTCAGTAGTTGACCTTGTTTTGCGAAGTCCATATACGTTACCACAAACTGAAATTTCCCGCCATATTGTTGGCTGACAAGATGGGCCACCCTTAGGATTCATTAAAAGAACTCCATTTGTTGTTAAACCATCCATCATGTTTTCCTCATTTTGCCACTTTGGCGCTTTTTCCTGTCAAGGACAACATATAAAGAACACTGTCAAACTCAAATCTGGACTAGAAATAACTGGAAATTTATGTGTTCATGAGCTAAGCTTAAAGTACACACAAACCAAAAGACCATTACCTCGTCTACCGGAGGCTATCTAGTTTTTAGAGAGAAAACCTTATTATGACCACTTACCCCTAAAAATATATTACTAGATTTGTCAAACCCAGCAGCAAACACTCTGGCTGTGTGAGGTGGACTTCTATCAACAACAATCCGACACGAGTACCTGGAAATGGTACTTTTTTGCGTCTCTTGATTGACTTCATCTCGTTTGTTCCCAGGGACTGTGTCCATCACAATGAAGTCTATTTTAGAATCAGCTGAACGGCCAATCTGTCAAGAGCAAGAAGCAAATAAATTATCATTCATGAAACTTGTCCATTGGTTGCAAAGTTATACTATCAAGTCCAATTTTCTATCCAGGATGCTCAGATTTCAATTTTAACATACTGGCAGGTGCAGTAATCCTCATTCACTTGAAACCCTCCAGAAATGACATTCAATTTTGAAGGGAGGTCTTTTTAAGGAATATTGTCTGCATCATTTTGCAGATCAGCATCTTGCATGTGTCTGTGTGGGTAGATAAATGTGTGCAGAAGTGTTGGAGGGGAATCCAGGTTTTGTACCTTCGCCAAAAAGCGTACAATGAATTCAGCCATCCGCTTGAGTCACAAACTTGTGACAGAGACATCTGAAACAGAACAGTGTGCTGGGCCACTAATGTTGTCGTATTGCTGTCCAGGTAAAAATGTACTCAAAATCACACATAATAATAAACGTATAAATGTTTCAAAATTCAACCAATCATTTTAAGTAGTGCATCATCAGATGACATCATCAAAAGAGACATTCCACATTGGAGTGTGTTGGCTGAAATTCAGGCTATGAAAACTGAACTAAACAGCTAGGCTTAACATCACAACCTGTACGAATTAAGTTTTATAATTTCCTACCTGAAACATATCAGTTGTAGGGTCTCTACTATATTCAACAACGACTGCATTACCACGGGATAATGTGTATGATACACTGTGGGCTTCTGAATTAACAATCTGTTTGATTAACCATCCATTAGTATCATGTTCTTTGTCAAAATAAAACTTGTATTTACCCGCAATGGCGCTTTTTGTGAATGCTACAACTATGAAATCAACTCTTTTGCTGATATTGTTCTGTTGAGTAAAAAACTGAGAGAAATGTGAAACAAATATAATTGAAATTGAGCAACAAACGAATGAATGAACAAACAAAAGAATGAACAGATGGACGGAAGGACAAAAAAAACCCTAGAAGTTAGATCATTTATAATTATTCAAAATTTACTTTCAGCACTTGCACAAGATTGGCTGTTACTTAGCTAAGTCACCGAAAAAAAATTCCTAAGAAACTGGCAACCCTGTGGCACCCCTCAGGATATAAACATGCATGCATTGTTATTTTAAATGTGATTCCATAAAATACCCATACTTCACAAAATTCCGAGTGGCAGGGTTAAGGGGCATACACTTCCAGTAGCAAATGTACAAATGTAAAAACTGAATATTTTCCAGAGTAGGAATATGAAGGTTCATTTTTTTGTCTCAAGATTGGAGTTACTGAATACAGTGTTTCTATTTCTGACAATACTGCTCGATGTACATTTGTAACCTTCGCCTGCTGACAAGTTTAGGTGTTTAGTTGAGGCTATCTGTTTCATGTTGGTTTGCTACAATTGGTCCATTTTAGACTCATTATTCTCCCTGAGCACTAAGTTACATGACTTGTACAAAACAGAAAAGGAATAAATCCAGACTTTCTTGCCAGGAGCAGTCAACAGGGTCAGTAACAGACAACACAAAGCATAAAAGGGGAAAAGATTTTGGACTCGCCTGACCTTCATTTGCCAGCAGCTGTGCTTTAAGTTGTTGCAGTACTGTACATAAATAGAAGAGATAACTTTGAAACATTGAAAAAAATTACAGTGTATAATAATTATTTTGGGCTCATTTATTGACCGTGGAACCTCCACCAAAGGAGAAGATATTGATACAGAAAAACATGAAATGAAAACTCCTTGAGGTGGGGAAAGTCAGGCCTAGTTACCAATTGAAAAAATCTTACATGATTGAATGGTACTGGGTATTTTCTGGAATCACACATGTGCGATTAAGCATAATCTGCACACACCTGCATTCCAGTGTTTGAAGAAGCCAGGTGCAATTTGTAGGGTTGCACTCCTGAGGGGGATCCCTTCTTTCTCAAAATATACGAGCTTCGGTGACGGCGCTTGAGTTCTCCTCCGTCGGGCAGAGAACCATTGTAACTGACCAAGAATTACAAAACCACACACATTTACCACAAAATGTAAACAACACAGTTGTGAAAACATTTATTCCTGAATGACAGACTCCTTCATTTAGAGACTTGGTTGATCACACTTACCCAAGAACCACAAGCGCACCATAAATACTGTCTTTTTCATCTTTATCACTCGATGTCATACCTACATCTTTTATTGCTTTGAGTCGTTTAACTTTTGGTTGCCCATTTTTCCCCTCCTACAACAGAAAAACAAAAATTGACTATCATGACAGCCTCAACTGCACCACTTATACCAAGCATTCATAAAGCATTACATTAAAGACATTTCAGTTTCAAACACTTGCCCGATCAGACACAACATAACATGGAATTGTTACTAAAAATATCTCACATCTGAGGAGTCACAGTACAACCTATAAATTAACAATAATGTCAGCAGTGTTCTGAAATAATAAAAAAATAGCAATAAACTCCATGTCAAAAACATTAGAGGAAAATTACAAATTTACTACCTCTCTTTGTTCACAAAAGCTGATAACAAATCCCAAATTTTTAGCTCTGAATATCTTGAATAGCCAATGGATAGAAGAGTAAACATTTTCAGTTGAAAGATATAATATTTTAATTTGTTACAACAGATAACAAAATGTGACTCATGCAAAGAGCAGATGTATATCATTGGTTAATTGAAAAGAATATCTGAGTTTGGTTATTTTGAATATTTGGATTTCATCACATCAATTCATATCATTCACCTCTGCAGCCCTAGCTGCAAGAGTTCAAGAAAAGTGTAAAAAAGATATTAAATTAACTGTGTGTTTATTTCAATCAATTACATCTTCCTACTCTAAAACTTCATCTATAAGTATAATATTATCACTAGAAATTAAGCAATGAAAGTACCTCCAATAAGAAAAATTCTTCAGAAGGAGTAAATTAATCATTCATATACAAACTCTTGCACATGTAAAATGAAAGGAATATTTAACACCACCTAGTGCAGTATTTTGACGGGGAAAAAGATTTTAAGAATCTTTCCAATATTAATAGTTATTCTGTGGTAAATGAAATTTAAACCAAAAAAGTCTTGCAATCTGAAACATATGTATCAGATTTTGGTTTGTGAAAGAGTTGACAAGATCTTGCATTCACAATAAGTAGTCCCAGATGGAAACATATTCCAAAATTTTATCATGATACTAAATTCCTGATTGTCACAACTTTAAATGGTAATCACTTGTCTGAAAATGCTCAGTAAACCAAAAAATGAAAACTTAGGAGACACTGGCTATTTAAATAGGTGTTTGACTACTGAGGCAAGAATGTTTCACCTGTGAAGTTCCCTCAGGCTGCTACCATATCACTTAATTTTTTATTTCAAAATTAAATTACAAATTACAATTGTTATAAATATAAAGACTACAATTTTAATTTATTTTCATTCATTTATTTTGCATGTGTATCATCAGTGTTTGAACCAAATCAGTTCATGCTTACTTTAAAATTTTCCTTTAATGGGCACCACAGTTTGTTGATCTAATTTATTTTTTTTTTGGAAACTTTACTTTTCAGTATAGAAATTAAAACTGAAATCCCCCATTGTAAGCTTTTTTGTTGAGCAAGATATTACATAACAAAAATGACAAAAAACCTTTGACAATGTTATAATATTATTATGTTAATAAGGCCACAATGTTCAAATTCCACAAACATGAACATTAAACAATCAGCTTATTTTCTTTTATATCATTTGGGAAATATTTGAGCTTCTATTATACAACAATATCAAACTGAATGGAAAAGCAATAACATGTCTCTTACTCCAAACCAGCCAGTTTGCAAAAAATCTAACAACAAATTGCAATTCATGATAAATTGGGATAAATTTCTTAACATACCGGTAAATAAAATGTTCTCTTTGTTATCATGAAACAGGACTTGGTAATCTAGCTAAAGCTGCTGAAATAAAATTTTTTAACGCTAAAGGATGACCAAAAAAACAAACAAAACAAAATATTGAGAGTAATTTAACAGGAGGTTCCTTCCAGGAAGCTAGTATTGAGAACAACATGTTGCACAGATGTCACTTTTACCAATGAAATTAATTGAATGTGAGCAAATAAAAAGGCTCTTGGAGAGCAAGGAAACCTTGCATTACAATAAGCTGGAAAAGATTGAAACAGATGGAAAAGATCAAAAGGATGAAAAAAAAATCATAACTTGATCACTGCATGTATGGGCAAAAAGCAATCAAGACTAGATTAACATTTCAACAATGAAAACATGTATTTACTGTATCATTTGACCTGTATGGCCTTGTGTGCCATTTACATTGAAAAACATAAGAAAAAAGGTTCTGCATGAGGGCCATACGCATTAAAGTGATCGGTCTGGAAAAACATGTATGGCCCTACTGGAAATGTATACGACTCAACTAGAAACTCCCTCAGCAAAATGGATGCAAGTTAATGACAGAATGCAAAATTTTATTTTCTTCAACTTGAGTAATGAAAGTGAAAATTCTGACAGCAAATTTTTCTACATTGGCAGACACAACTGTCCTTTACAGAAGTACTAAACTTGCCTAGTTAAGTGCAGAAAGAAAGACACTCTTCACAAATGAATGCAGAAGTTCACAAGTTTATCTTAGAGAAGCCAACAACAAGCAAATGCCACCAAGAAAACAAGATATCCAGATGAACCGTTGGATAATGAACTTTTAGGACAGGCAAACAGACTTAACTTCTTTCAGTGGAAAGCATCAAATAATTCATCGTGGGTCAACAGCAAGAAAACACTGTGTGACAACCGTGAAGGAAACAAAGGTAGACCTACGAAATGAACCTTTGGGAGAAGTTGAAATAACAAGAAAAATCACAAAAATATCTTACCTGTTCATAAGAATATACTACTCTGTAGCGTTCTTTGAAGAGTGCAAACACAAGTTCATTACCATGCAGTTCATTCAGATAATAGATAATCAACACTCCCTCTTTAGATAAGATTCCGATCCCTTTAGTGTTATTTCCACTACATAGCAAAGTCAGCAATGCAAACCAGGGACTGTTCGCACTTCACATTGCAATTCACATTTTCAGATCATTTTCACAACTCATGTTTATTTTGACATGAATTGCAATTGTGTACTCAGTAAATTTAAAGAAAAACGGAAATGAGACAATGAGTCTTGTTATTCAATGACATGAGCCATTTCTGGTTGGAATTTGAAGTGAAGAAATAAATGACAAACTTTTATTGTGGAAACTTTTTTGTTGTTGTCCCACTCGCAACCATCTGATGTTATGTAGTCGCATCATATTTTGGTTCAAACAGAATTTTCAACACTTAAGTGGTCATATAATTAAAAATGCTTCTTGACTGAGCGAAGTCGGGCTGGATGGGAATTTGACTCTCGGTCAGGACGTATGGACCCAGGGCACTCAGTCCATATGTCCTGATCTCAAGCAAAATATTTTCCCACCCAGTCTTCCCACTCATTCAATAAGTACATAATATTTACTCTCTTCTCAGTTAAATATGCAGGAAAGCTCTATATCATTCTTCAAATTTTTTAATGTTGGTTTTATCGAACGAAAAGAAGAAATAAAGAAGACAAATACAGTGTATTTGCTAATGAACATTTGATCTAGAATTTGACCCCTAATCTATTTTTTTATAGACTAGATAACATTTATGGAATGCTAATAATTACCCAACAATTGAAATTAACAAAACAAATTCAGCAACCTACATACATAGGTGTATAAATTTATCAATCACAGCTTCAATGTAAATTATGATTAACTCATGAACACTTTGGAAACAGAGGAACCTTTTACATAGTTAGACGGAATTGATTAGTAATAGCACTGAACAAGATAACAATAACAACCGATCATCCATAAAACTTGACAGCAAACAATCAACACGTCTATAATTTTCCACTAATCTTTAACAGCTGCCATCATATGTTCCAGCCATTGATCAAGACCAAATACATTGTGTTTGTAGTTTATATAAAAAATTCATCATATACTGTTTTTAAAAGAAAAATCAGTTTTCTTCTGATATTCTGTGTGTCATTTCTGTACCTTTCTTTGTGGTTAATTAAACTTCTTATCAAGATTGATGCCATGATAATCTTGAGCCGGGAATGGGTGTGTCAAAAAGCAAATGGAGCATGTAATTGCCAAAAAACGAAGCATTTTACTGCAACCTTAACATGATAACTTTTTACAAAAGACATTGCATGTAATCTACTAGTGGTTTTCCCTTTATTACGTTTTGAATGATAGATCAGCTTCACGGTCAACTGTCATTAAACAGCTTGTTAACCTGAGTGAGCGTATTTGATCAATGAGGGAATCTCATCTTGAACTGGGATCAACGACTGTACATCAGCCACAATCAAGACTGTTGAAAGTTAATCAATAACAGATAAGCTTTATCTCTCCCTGAGATTTACTAATCACGTCCTTCAAAAGTGTTCAAAAGGTCATTTAAAATTTTTGTGGATAATAAATAACTTAATTGGACACCTCAGAGTTTGTGTATGGGAACACAACATTGGTCTTTTCTATGTAATGTGCCCCTCGGCTTGTAAAAACAAAATTGCTCAACTATGCTAAATTTTGAACCACAATGGAAATATAATCTTTTAGAATGAGGTCAAGCCACATTGCTATCTAATTACCATCTCAATAAGCACTTGAGATTCGGCATAAAGATAGATGCTATCAAATAGCTCACACCACCCATGATGTACATAATAAGTAAACATCAGACGTTTGTCGATTTCTACCACAATTTGTGCCATTTCTTTGGCATCATTCGTAAAAAAATGAAATGTACCTAATAAAAAATTCATGGGGTAATTCAGTTCACTGACAATTCCCATTTGTAACCTGACCGACAATCTATTTTGCGCAAAACAAATGTCCTTGATTATCATTCAAAAACAATGACAAAAAGTATGTATATATAAAGAATACAGCAACCGCATGGAAAAACAATATTGGAAGGAGATAATATTATATAGAGACAACATCATTAAGGTTGAAAAAGAAAATCCAATTTCCAGATTAAGCTAAAGGAAGTATTAACATGAAATAACCAATTTAACGTCTATGTAAAAGCGCCAGCATTGTTTTGCCTAATACCAGCTAGACGAATAAACATAAACACACTATGTGAACTACGCGCTCGGTAACCACAAAGAAAACCTATTTTCTGGGTTTCAGAGTATATAACCATTACTCTTAATCAGAGCCCTAGGATGCTTTTGATACATTGAAGAAATTACGGCATGGAATTGATTGGAAAACAGAAGAACACGTTTGAAAAAAATTGGTTAGTTGAATGGGTAGCTGTACCCACAACAATGATTTCAGATTGAAAAACATGGATTACAATGAATAGAATTAGGATTTTAAGAACAACTGGCATGTCATAATAGTACTTGGGGTATGTTAGTTTGAAACCACAAATATTCTACACAACGTGAATATAATCTTTGCGTAATGATGCGGCACAGCAGTATATGACAATTGCAGACTGCAGAATTTTAAACTAATATTGTATTCCCATTTCCATTATCAATACCTCACTGTAAACAGCCTAAGCAGAGTGCTCCTTAGGGCTAACTGCAGAGCTATTTAGGCCTAAATGTAGTCTGCAGTCTGAAAATGTCATACACTGGCGGCACAGCTACTTCGGAAAAAAGGAAGTGGATTAATTTTTTGAGCCATGCGGTTACAGGGTAAATAAATATCTACCAGCATCAGCCAATCACAACATTGCGATGCGTGACGTTGTATATACTGTGGGTTTGTAAAGACGATGAAACCTTAAGTGCTATTAAGGTTTTAAACATTGAGGTGATAACTTAAGAGAGGGTACTCCTACATTAATTGCTACATATATGCTTAATAATACAATTCACAAAAAACGCAAACATTTACGGCAGAATTTTAAGACGTCATCTGATTGGCTACAGAATAATTTCGAGGATATCCATTTTTTAACTTCCCTGTACAGATGAATGTTTTTTGAAGTGAAACCTCTTGAATATTATTTAATAATTCTACATTAATTAGCAGAATTTGGAAGCTGTTGACACTTTCGTGACACAATGTTTTCTCTTACGACTATAATTTATACCCATGGAGACCTGAAATTTGAAGTTGATTAAGCATGCGTATACCAAAAAAAAAAAGAACAATCCTTTTTCACGTTTGAAAATGTCCAACGAAATTCTCTACGAGTACCTGAGGAAATAGCAGTTTTAATTTATAACCAAAAATAGGACTAAATGCTTATAAAATCCTAATTTGTGCCAGATATATTCTATGATGATGGCACCCTAGGGAAAAAGGGATTCGACGAATTTTAACACATTACAGGCCGTCTTTCTCAGTATATTACGTTCTTAACAGAATATCGACAAGTTATCTGCAATTTAAGTAAAATTTCAACTTCAAAGCTTCAAACAAAGATTATTCGGACCATTTAAAAATCCCTTTTGTGTGATAATTACTTTTCTAGCGCAAATGCAGTTTTGGCGGCCCGTGAACCACGGAAGGTCAGTGATGTAATAAGCTCGTGTTTAACAATACTAACTGAGTTATCTGAATCTAACATAGTACAGTTCAAACTCTGTAAGGAAAGGGGTCATTTTGAACATTGTTTTGAATGAAGAAAAACGTGTTAAAACACGCTAAATACAGTCTGCGGATAAATCGAAAGTGTCTTCAACACGTTATTCAAAGCGACCGTTGTATTTCTCGTTGTAAATTTAATCCAAGAACAAATAGAAAATCTATACAATTTCTTACCCCATCAAGAAACTCTTCGGCAGTTTCTGTCATAGATCCACCGCCAAGTTTAACTCTTCATCAGAGAGATGACATGGTCTATAAAAATACCCGACACACAAGGGACTCCCGAGGGATGAGTTCAGGCAAGTCCGACACTGGGAATAAGTTGATACCAGATGGGAGGGGATAGAGGGGACATCTCGACGTGGAGGGAGGATATCGATTTCTTACCAAATAAGAAGAAGGTTTTTGCCTCTGATATTTCGTTCGTCGAAAATTCTTTGCATTAATTTCATCACATTTAGATGGACAGAAAAATTGCTTAGTGAGCTCGAAATGTCTTTCTGCTATTCCATGCCCACCCCATCAAGGTCTGTATTGTCAGCGTCCCGACTCGTTAACCGCGAACACGCGTTGGCGGCGTTGCTGACGACAAGACAAGACGGTCACAAAAATGTCGTTAAATAGTTGAGTCAACAATTTATTTTAATTTATTACTATATTCAAAGGAACGCGTACATGTAATAAAAGCCCACATCCAAGCGAGTATATGCTTAGT
>Ga0126337_10002483_pt1 | contig 11781 bp, 6 predicted proteins | sample DipCmetagenome_FD_92527 | JGI IMG/M metagenome (GOLD analysis project Ga0126337, IMG submission 92527) | Coral microbial communities from La Bocana,Puerto Morelos, Mexico - Diploria C A metagenome | ecosystem: Host-associated > Invertebrates > Cnidaria > Coral | place: La Bocana,Puerto Morelos... | reverse complement strand
GCACCAATTTATCAAAATCAGACTAGTTTTCCACACGCCATATCTCTGAAACGAAGCCGGTGACCCCCAATTTTTATTTCATTTCTGAAACAAGTAAGTCATTATCTCTCCGCACTAGAAGTTAAAAAAAAATCTATCGAGTAGAAAATTTTCGCGCGAACGTCCTTAAGAGGCTTTTCAGCTTATTTTACAATTCTCAATCAATCTATAGCAAATTAAAATTAAAAACGAGATTTAAGCTATTATAATTTTTTTTTCAAAAAATACTGCCTTAATGCTTCTTTAAATACAATTGAATTGCTAGATGCAATTTTATCTGGGAGACTGTTCCATAGCTTCTTCAATTCTTCAAATTGGTAAGAATAAGTTGAGAAGAGTCTTTATTGGGGTTGTGTTGGGGCCTCTTTCCTGTAACAGCGGGTGAGAATTGCGCCTATCTCGCGATGGTAATCTTTTTGCTTTCATCCAAAGTGTTTGAATTGAAACTGGTGTATGTATGTAGATTTAAAGAATCAAGCTAATAACTAGCGATATTTCATAGATCGGTCATGTTATATCTCATTTGTTTGTCTCATTCCTAGTTTCTACCGAAGGACCAATCAAACTTGGTTAGTGTCACCAAATCTGTTTGCCTCGATTCTAATAATTACAGACAACAGATCATATTCGTGATCTCGGTATTAACCTGGACCTAGCTTGAAATAAACTCGTGCAGGGAATATTATTAAAAAGAAATAAATGTGATTTGCATTTGTAAAGACTCCCCGCATTAGCCTCAGTTGTAAGCTAGCTCCAGTCCAATACTTAACAATAATGTCCTATTGGCAGCTTTCAAAATATTGAAATTAGGCCAGATAGCGGGGCCGAGAAGATACTTGGGAAGGTCAGATTTGGTATATCGAAAGTAACTAATACCACAAGGGATGGGTCAGTTTAATGTCAAAGGTATTTTGCGACCTCTGATTTCAATTCAAACGCTACTGTATGTCCTGTTTGGTCGCCTCTTATATTCAGGTTGCAGCATTTACAACAACAAAAAAGATTAACATTTTAGTTACTCATTTTCCCTTCTTTTTATTAGGTAAAGAAAACACCCAGGCGCCTCATCAAGGTAAACGTCTTGTTCATATTTCACTTTCATAATTTAGACCTCTCTAATGGCAAACATTACATTATTTGAATAAATTGTCGCTCAACTCTTCAGGAATAGTGAAATGTTGATCCTAATAACTAATGCAAAGAAGCTGAAGACCTATAACCCTTAGGGGTGTAGAAAAATGGCAAGTGGTTTTCGTCAACCCAGCATCCCTTCGGTAACCCTTTTTTACTTAAATTTGTTTGTCAACACGAGTTTTTCGCTTTTAGTGTTTGATTCTTTATACGACTGAGCCGCATCATTCGTCTGAAGTTTCTGGTAAATGATGCTTTTCTCGACCTTGTTATCGTTGCAGGAACGACCAGCAAGAATGATGTTTCAAAAGCAGTGGTGGCCGGGATAGTCGTACCCATAGTGGTGCTGTTAATAATATCGATAATTGTTGTGTGGTGGCTTCTTAAAAAGAAAAAGAAGAGTAATCGCCAAGGAGGTAGGAACTCGGCCTATACTGTATACTGTGAGTACTCTAACAGTTTCTTTCTTTGTTTTCGGTGCGCGCGGACCAGCGTAAGAAACCTTCAAATAATCGCTTGGGTAGTTTTGTTGTGTTGTCAATATAAAAGCCTGAACGAGGCCTCAGAATCTGCAATACCTGTATGTGGCTGCAAAAACTCCGAATTCGCTTTTCTTTGGCTTGGATAAAACAATTTTGAGCTTGCTACATATAGTCAATAGCCTCCATTTGGCGCGGTAATGTTATCAGTTAGTATATACCACACAAGTGAATAGTGCTTTTCGCGCACGCTGATTGGCTAGCTCGGAGGTGATTAGCCAAGTACTATTCACCTCCGAGCAGCCGAAGAAAAACAAAATGTCCTCCCGTTTAAAATAATGTTACTCTTAAACAAGTAAAGTTACTCTTTGGCTCCGCTAGTTATTCAGCTTGTCGGTGAAAGAGGTGGACATTATCTGTTCCGAGAAGCGAGCGGTTTTCCTAGTGCTTAGCTCGAAGAAAACTGTGAGCTTTGAAGAAAAGACAACGATGCTGTTGTGAAATTCGGGGAACATCTTTCGGATATTCCCCAGTTTTAGCTGGGGTATATTCGGTCACGTGGTGCGTTTAGACCAATTTCGGGCGACCTAAAATATTTAATGGATTATAATGCCAGTTACTCTCAAGTACACGTTCATTGAGAGATAACTATGTATATTTTCCTTTGCTTTTGGACTGATAAGTGCAAACTTTTTTAAAAATGTGTGGTATTCTATCCTACGCATTGTTGTTATTTTGTCTTGAATTAGTTGATTCACTCTCGACATTGTTTTTTTCTTATTGCCAGTCCGTCACGGATTCGTTAACGAAGCCTACGACAACCTAGATGCAATGAACTTGGCACCTGTTGAACACGCAGCTCAACCGGCCAATCACAACCAAGTGCCTACACAGCAAGTTCCAAGCCAAGAGCCAGTCGCTTTCTTTGCAGGTATAAATTAACATAAATACAAACAAAATAAATTACAATAGTTAAAATGGAAGACACATCAGCTTAGCTGGTTTTCCTGTGGGTCCTCTGTCTTAGTCGAAGAACCCCAGTCACATTGGTGGGAGGCGAGCACAGTTCTGCGCCATCCCTGCTCCCAGCTCCTCAGAATTTTATGATCGCTTTTGAATAAATAGAGACTACTCAGCTGAGAGAGCGAAAACCATACTGGGCAGTTTGCTGCGTATATCTAGCCCTACTTGCGGGCCAGGGAAATATCGCAGGCTGCATTGGACCGCTGTTTGGTGAAAAAACGGCGGACTGTAATGGGGTACGCGAGGATGTCGCTCGGTTGATTTTTTATACTTGGGCAAGCATGAAATTTTTTTCAGCATTTCACGTTAAGAAACCAAGGCTCCTTTGACTGCTGAGAGGCGTATGTATTCAGTGGTGTGCTTAAATTGATGCAATCTGTAAAGAGTGTTTGTGGAAAAAATGTGTCTTCGCACCAAAGTAAAGGACTCAGAAACCTTCACGTTTTCCGAAAAAATCAATTCCCTACGAAAACAGTACTCCAGCTTCCATTAGTGACGTTTACATGTTGTTGCTTACCAGGAAAATTGGCAAAGCATATAAAGTTCGTAACTTTTTTGATTTTTAGACGTTCGACCAACTTCCCGTCATTTTTTCCGACTTGGAGCCTGACGCGAGGCCAAAACTCGCGCATGCGTATTACGTTTTTCTGTTCTCAGAACTCGGCTGTTGGTATCGCAGAATTTGTTCGTTGTAGTTATGCATAGTTTAGCAGGGCTTATTTGCCGCAGAAGGGATAGTTTTCCTAATTGTGACTTTCTGTTTCTACAGCCGCTCCTCCACCATACAGTCAAACAGGTGCCGGAAATGTTTATTTCGTACCCTACCCTGCAATGGCCCCTATGGAGAATCCTGGATACGCTTCATTGTACGCGGCTCCTCCAGCGTATGAAGCCGCGCCGCGTTCGGGAGTGAATCGGACCACTACAACGGGCATTGGGTCAGTGACAAGTCTACGGGAAGCTGCCAGAGATGACGGGTAATTATGTGAAAATTATCTCGAATCTGTATATTGAGCGCAGCGTTTAATTTAAAATGGAAAGTTTTAAAACAGCTTAGCAGTCGGGGTACACTTTCTCGAGACAATGCAGAATTTCGTATCGTTGTTTTTCAGAGGACGAAAGGGAAATCTACTAAGAATTATAACTCCCTGCTCAAAGTGAGCCATACGCTTTGGAAAATTCAACGGAGGGAGCTAGTATTTCAGTCTATCATCTATATGAAAACACGAATAACTACTTAAACAACAGGAAGATTTTACAATAAGTGAACGACCAAGTATAAAAAGCGTCTTTATTCTCTTGTTTTTGACTGAGTTTTTTTACATTTTTTTGCAGAACTTCAGCAGCAATCGGGGGTATTTTAGCAGGTGATTTATATATAAACGTTACAGATTTTCTGTTAAGTGAAAATTCTAAATAAATGTTGACATTTAAAAGATACGCTAAACGCTTCCGATGATCTTAAGAATGTTGTCGGAGTTTTTTCGTTTTGTTTTTGTAGTTGTCTTGTCTTGCTTTTTTAACATAACTTTTAAATGACATTTTACCTCAATTTTTATCGCTATATTCCATCAAGAGCCTATGTTCTTAAACTCATTAATAATTCATTAAGTTAAAACAAGAAAATCACAACCGTGAAGGAGGTTTGGAGACCTGGTCTTAATTAGTACAGATTCTGACGATGTTTCGTCTCCGTATACTTCTTTTTGTTCTGACTGAGAAAATATATCTAACGCCTCGAATCTTGTCAAATATGCACCGTTGTGCTTCGGCAATTGTCTCATGCTGTGAAACTGAAAATTATTTATATTGTCCTTATTTTAACATAAATGTTTTGAGTTTAAATGATTTCAGCGGCATGTTTCTGTCGTATTGTTTGTGACGCCACTCGACGGTGGAACAAGTTCCTTTTTCGCAAGCTCCCTTTGAGCAGTGGAGGAGTGTCCGATTGTTATCATCCACTTAAGAACCACCCTGATTAGTAAATAGTGACGCCAGCATAGTGTAAGCCCCTTAGTCAGTTCTAGTACTTGTTCCCACAGATAACTCGCCGAACAGTCTGGGCACGACTGCTTCTTTCCTCAAGTAAAAATACGACCAGGGAGCGAGGTTGCCTTGCTTGTCTCTAGAGGTTGTTCTGGTTCAGTGTAACTCTACCTTTGCTTGTACAGGCCAATAATAAATCGTGATTACTTTGCAGTGTTACCACTGTTACCACTAAGGGGCTGGTCAAAGAGTATTGGGAGCGGCACAGGGGCAGAGAAAGAGCTGGCTCATCAGTTTTTAAGTCCTTGGTAAGGGGTGGGTCGTTCAAGTTTCCGCTACACTTGGGGGTGGGTTATCCAGGAATTGGCACACACTTGACACAATCGACAACAGACCTAACTCTTTCCAGTTCCAAAAGACAAAAATATTTCGAGGAGTGGCTGAAAAAGTACACTTAGTTGGTGTGCAGCGGAGATGGAAATTTCATGTATTGTAAAATCTGTACAAAAGCTGAGACATTCTTTACAGCAGTGTGGCGCTCTATCAACTGAGCTAACCAGGCGGCGGAAAGAGTCGCAGGGCAGAAATTTTCAAAGTCCTTTTCGACATGCTGGCCTTAAAGAACGCTTACTGGCGAACTTGTGTCTCCATGATATTTGCCCTCCAGGACTCGCTATAGGCCTTTTCTGAATGGATCAGTGTTCAATGCGTAGCGGGGCTGAAGGCCAAGTGTGATGGCTTCACGATCAAGTTTTTTTTAAAGGCTATGGACATGACCTTAAGTTGCAAGAGTAAAAGAAAACAATATTATTTTTAGATGGTTTTGTATTAATGTTAGGAAATAAATCTAAATTGTAAAAAAAATACCTACACAAAATTTGATTGTTGGATTATGCAACCCAAAATTTCTTGTTTTATAGTTTTCAACCTTCATTTAGGAGTGGGTCACTCAGTTTTGTGCCGAAGGGATGGGTGGGTCATGCGTTTTCCATCTGCCACATTTTAGAGTGCTCCGGCTCACCCCCTCTGTACTTTGTGACCAGTCCCTAACGTCTCTGTATATTATCAAATAATTTAATCTGCTATTCCTTTTTCAGCACCGCTTTCAAGGGCTGCCCTTCCGCCCATCCGGGGTACCCCAGGGGCAGCCGAGCAACAGAAAAAGCAACTTCCCGAGGTGGAAGAAGCTGGTATGTTGAATTTGATATGTAGTAGTGAACTGTTTTCAAGTCCGGTTAGACAGCTTTACCCGTCAATATTCCCGCTAATTGTGTGGGTTTTTATTGCCCTCATTATCTCGTGTTTAATTCTCAGGCCCTCTCCCCGATAAACCTCCACTGTCCGACCCTCTGACGGTTGACACACCACCCGAACCCTCCGCTCCCCCCAGGCCTCCGTCAGCCAGTTCTCAGATTCGCGTGGTGTCGCCAGCTACCGCAGTGGACGATCATCTCAACGAACCGATTCCATTTGAATTCCTTTGCCCAATCACGAACAAGATCATGAAGGACCCTGTCACCGCTGCCGATGGCTACAATTACGAACGTAGGGCTATTCGTCGTTGGTTCCGTAAGAAACGAAGCAGCCCGATGACAAACGAGACCTTGACGAATTTGGAAGTTCGGCCGAACGATGATCTGCGAAACCGTATCGAAAGTTATGTGAGAGAACATTCTGAAGTGTGATGTTTTAACGCGTCTTTTGTTTACTTATTTTTCTATCATGTGTTTTTTTGTTTATATGCATAGATATATATACTTCCTCTGATGTTTTAGAGTCGTTTTATCTCAGAATTGGTTTCAAACTTGTGTGCGATAGCCTTTAAAGGACGTAGAGAGTTGCTTCTCAGCCAGTCAACTTATTCTGTCATTCACCAAGGCGTCAAGCAACATTGTTAGTGGCTTGTTATGTTCACGGTCGTGTCTGAGTGCAATAATGCAACATATCTTATATTAAGATTATGCTAGGTATTATCAAGAGAGAGGAGTGAATACAGAGAAATAATTTGTTGCCTCGTAGAACGAGGTAATGGGCTTGTAGGTATTTAAGTAATGTTAGCGTCATTTGATTAATTTTATTTTAGGTTTCCTTTTAACTAGGAGTCATTGTTGCGCTTTTAGTTTTAAACATAAGTTATTACATTATAAAAACAACTCAGTTATGATAGTTCTCAAACAGATTAATAGCAGTTTGAAACAGTTTACAGTGATTTTCTAAACTTTTACCATTGCACAAGTTTAGGTTCGATTTGAGTCTTTTTTTTAATTTACATTTGGGAATGAAATAATAGATGTTGGCTTAATTCTACGACAAATCCCTTGAATAGAATGATTGTGAGAAAATTACACACTTTTCTGGCTAAAAGATATACGATGGAAAAAACTGCATACTGTTTTTATTGTATCATCTTGTAAGCCGAACGTTTGCGAAAATTATCAAATTGAGGATTCTCATGTCCTTCTTATGTGATTCAGTAATCATACAGTATGGAGACATGATATGTTCATAACTGCTGTGTGTTCATTTCTACTGGGCCTGGTTGTCCAATTATGAGACTAGGAGAAGCGTGAATTTGTTTTCAGTTTTATAACTTCAGTTCAGTGGGGTTTTGTGTTTCTTTTTTCCGTTAATGCACTTTAAAACTTGCATTATTTTCGACGGTACAAAGCATTAGCGGTGAAAACCCCTTGGTTTTTTTAGATATCATAATGTACATATCACATATCCGCTTTCGTCCAACCCGGCCATGTACTTAGCTTAGCAAAACTGTTACCGCTTATTTTACGCAAGAAATGTTTGTGGCTGTAATTGCTGTGGACCATTTCCAGCGAAGAGGTGTCTGTCTTTTTACGTTTAAGGGGTTTTCGATTAATAATTGTAATAGGACAGAGTGGAGTCCATTTCGAGTGATTAACAAAATCGAACCACCGCGAAGCGGAAGTCAGATTTGGTCGACACGATGTCCTGTTATCAATTAATCATAATCACTGCATTTTCCCAAAAAGTAATAGTTGTCTTTAAAAAATATTTTTTAATGGTCATTTTTAAATATCATGATTAAAAATATGGAAAAGAGCTGGCAAATGGCTGTTAGGTCGCCGGAGACTAAATCATGACAATTTTACAAAGTCTCTTGAATTGGTTACCATAGTGATAGTAATCAATGTTATGATTGGTGGATTTAGTGGAGAGGAAAATGAATTAGCTCGTGCAAGGAAAAATCTAGAAGCGGTATGTGTTGAATAATAACGAAAGTAAATGAAGCTTATGAAGCTTCTAATTTAGATATTTTGAGAGATCCCACGTGAAGAGCAAAGATTTGCTTTGCAAAGAGGCCATTAAACGCTCAAGATGCCGCCAGCTACACAAGTGTATGTTTAAAACATAAAATTAATGTTACTTTTCTCTAAGTTATTTGTTAACACTGTCGTGCTTGCATGTCTGGTGTCAGGAATCATATATACATATATAATATTCGACGATAATCAATTCAAACATCAGTTCATTAAAAATAGATATTATGTGTGTATCGTTCTCCCCTGACCATTGTGAGTTTGACGGGTTAGAAACAATCTCGTATCCAAAGCCCGCACGCTTTCGGGCGGCGGTTGCTAAGCGTTCGCCGCTTTGGTATACTGAAAGTCCCAGTTTCGGTGTGATTGTGCGCATTGCGTCAAACTTCAATAATAGTTACTGAACACGTAAGGATGATAACCCGCTGTCAGTGACTAATGCTGGCTCACCTTCAGATTTCTCCCAGATTCTTGTTACCAAACAGAAAAGAATAGCGCCTTTGAAAACGGACCTAAAAAAATCGAATCAGCGCATTGTTTTATTTATGATTATGATTGATATTTTCTATTTTTTTGAAATTCTTCGATTTTCGATGATAATTCGGTCCCCGGCCAAACATGATTAGAGCTACTTTCATTTTGATCTGAGAGTGTAATTTAACGCGGAATAGAAATCTTCATCAATTGCGCTTAAGTTCCAGAATGAATTGGAGAACGGCCTGTTGCAAAATTAAACTAGAAGTCACCAGCGAATTGTCGGAAATGGACTTCTAAAACAATGAGGCTTTCTTTCATAGAAGGAAGAACTTTAATTGCATTTAAAGCTTTGTTCAGGACAGCATAAAGTGTAATTTATTTATTTACATTCACAATAGATCAAGAAGATCCAGAGCCGAATATTATTCAAGCTGCGCCTACTGCCATGAATAAATTATCACTATCTTATTGTTATCATTTTATGGCCAATTGAAGAATATCTAGTATAAACTGTGTTAATTTAATTTTCAGACGGCAAACATGTCGCGGGACGAAAATGAAAAAAAAACTGACTATATACAGCAAAGTTTGCATGTCAGACAATTAATAACTGTCCTTGCGTATTTTGACACCGTCTTAGTGTAATTTCAATGTTCGGGTAAAAATTTATACCACAAAATCTTTCCACTGTCCTCCACAAAGCGACAGTAGCTGTCAGTGTTCCATAGCGCTTTCCAGAACGGTGTGTTGTCATAATTGTAATAAGCTCCCAGAACTGGTTTAATCGCTTCTGTGGCCTCGGCGATATGATAGTGAGGCATGTACGAGAACAAATGATGAGCGACGTGACAGTCTGTGAGATGATGGAAGACATAGTTGAGCACACCATAATCTCGATCGATGGTGGACAGGGCGCCCTTAAGCCAGGTCCATTCTTCGTCAGCGTAGTGCGGTACTTTAACGTCCGAGTGCTGCAGATAGGTGACAATCACCAGCCACATATTGACGTTACACAGAGGAATCACGAACAGGAACACCAACCAAGCAAATGAGTAGACATGGGCGCTGAGATAGTACAGGACCCCAATCCACACCAGCAATGCAACATCGCTTAAAATCACATCCCAGAAATCATTGGGCGAGAAAATCGGGGCATACGGGTTGAAATGATTCGGACGCAAGCGGTGCTCCTTGTAAGGCCTGCCTCGCGCGTTGAAGAACAAATATACCGGCCAACCGATTGATAAGTATTTAACGAGATGGAGAATTCTGAAGAAAATATTTGGAAATTCTAAATCGTTTTCTGACTTGAGAAGGCTTCTGGTGTTTGGGACAAAGGCTTGGTCGCCGTCCATTCGGTTTGTGTTTCGATGGTGTTTGGCGTGTGTAATTTGCCATGAATGGTACGGCACAAACAGCGCAGTGTGTAAGACCAAGCCGACGATATCACAGAGACGCTTGCTGTTACAGAAAGAGTAGTGGCCACATTCATGTGCAATTATCCACACGCTAAAACCAGCACAACCTTGACAAATCCAATACAAGGGCCAGAAAACGGCGTGAACGTAAAGCGGCAACGATGCATTAAACACCCAAAACGCTAAACTGTACAGTAGAAAAACGCATGTCAGATCCAACAGCAAGTACGCGACTGAGGTGAGAAGACACCGTTCGAAGCAATGTGGCGGAACAGCATCTTTTAAATCCTTTAACGTAAAAGGAGGATTGTCGGTCGGCATCCTAGAGTTGGTGATGTTTGTAGCAGGTTTACTGTCTTCGGCTGTCGGTGAATCGTTTATGGTGCGTTTTCTGGTTGAATTTTCCATCCTGGCGCCTGAAAGTATTTCAGTGAATTTAAAATATATCCAGAATGGAACAATTCAGGTAGCTCTCTTATTAATGAGTGTAAGTCAAAAAAAGGCTTGATATCTAGATTGATTGCTGTGCATGTTTGTTTCTTTCGCGTGGTATATTTTCCCGCACGAACGAATCAGCGACGCGAAAACCTACAAACGAGAGTTAATAACCTGAATTATTCACCACGCACCTGTTTTGAAATTAATAAATAAATCAGTGTAAATGGCGGGTGGTTATTTCGCTTCAACCGCAATATAAAGGGCGAAAATTTCTCGCGTTTATGAGATTATATTCTCTGCAATGGCTTGAATTCGACACAAATTAAACCCAAGTGTTTCAATTTCTTTTAATTTCACGAGTAATTCTAGTCAGGACAATTGCGACTAGCAGAACAGCGCCTAGAGGTAAATGAGAGCATTAATCGGTTTGTATTTAATAATTACTTACGGATTTTCCTTCGAAGAAAAGGAATTTCTCCATAGCATTGTACTGTGGCGAATATCAAATCGTCTTTCCTTATTTCTGGTTGCTATGAAACCATAGTGACGTCAGATATAAACCACGCGCGTCAGCGGGCTCTAGCTCGCCGTAACAATTTATTTGACCTTCGCTGAATGTACCAGCCAGCCACAAAGTTTTCGAAACGTGAATTAATCACCTCTTAAAGCAATTAACTTTCTTTCGCTATTGTATGTTTAAAAGAAAGCTCCTAAATTATTCCTGAGGCGGTTTTCGTTTGTGGGAGTCCACAGCTTCATCTAATAAAGCGTTTCATTAGATTTTGTGTCATTATTTCCGATTCCAGGCTTTTCAAACCTCTTGTACGATAGCGCAATTCCAAAAAATATCTACTTGTTAGACTTAAATTACGAGTGCATCAGATGTCAATGTTATACGACCGTATTCACTGACAGAAACGATGCTAGCTCAGTTTGAATTAATGATGAAGAAGAATCTAGAAACAAAAAGCAAAAATATTCCTCTAAAAGACTACGAACAGAACTTCACCTTTTAAATTCTTGAGTGTCAGTAAATGAGGAATTAACCTAACCTGCAAACAAACGTCGCTCTTTTGGGGCTAGAGTACTTGCCTGAGCTATTAATTGTTTTTAGTGAATCCTTACCAGCTGTTTCTGCCCAGACGTTTTTGAAAATGCATTATAGTTCAATATTTGCATCTAAACCAGTAAACTTATTTAAGGACAACTCGTTAACAGACAAAGCCTACAATGTTGCGCCTCACTGCCGAGTAAAAAAAAAATTTCATGAGCGGCAATTTGCTAGTAATTGTTTATTTGTTTGTTTAATTTAAGATATATTGAAGGCTGTATGCAAAGGTGGAGAGTTTGAAAATTATTTAGCTGCCAGGCCACATGTGATTATAACGGTAAGAAAATTTATTGCAATGTAATGCTGAGCCACTGACTTAGGCAAGCTTGGGGAAGCCTGCATGAGAACTGTCCCGGCCTATCGGACTATCTGTGCTTGCTGTCAGT
>Ga0126337_10002482_pt1 | contig 11789 bp, 4 predicted proteins | sample DipCmetagenome_FD_92527 | JGI IMG/M metagenome (GOLD analysis project Ga0126337, IMG submission 92527) | Coral microbial communities from La Bocana,Puerto Morelos, Mexico - Diploria C A metagenome | ecosystem: Host-associated > Invertebrates > Cnidaria > Coral | place: La Bocana,Puerto Morelos... | reverse complement strand
GCTCTGACATTGAAAAAAAAGCAGGTCTTGATATTATTTTCAACCAACATGGCACAATACAATGAAAATGATGATATTGCATGAGTTTCTTACAGTAGTAACATACAAACCAAGTTAAACATGAACAAATTGTCGAATGCTAATAGATCATTTCTGGTCCATTACAGTACACAGAACAAAGAACCAACTCACCAATCAACCCAACCAGTAATAAATCACAGCAAAGCACAAAGGTCCTATCTCATACATACATGAACTGTACGATGATATATCATTTTAAGAAGAGACGGCAAGATTATGAGTAAATGTTATCTTCTTCATCACTGAAATCAGAGTAGAAGCCATTGATTGTAGTGTTCTAGAAGTCATTTGCAAGCCAAATTATCGAGAACAAAAAGCTTGATATTGATTCTGCATGAAATGTTTTGACAGCTTTGTGAAAACCTGTCACTTCAAAGATGGAAAGAACACAAAATTGTCACGTCTTGCATCTGAAATCAGCAAAACTCATCCTGATTAAAATAAAATATTGCTTAATCTCCCAATTACAATAACTAAGTAATTCGGACATGCTTTTTTCCCTGTAAAAGCAAACCGTAACAGGAATCTAATATAGGGTAATTTTCTCAAAGTAGGATACTCACTGTAAAACTCTTTGCTGTTGATAGATATTTTTGTATAAATTAACATTGTTTGTTTTAAAAAAAATTCCTGAATCACCAATCAATACAAGCAATGTTCTAGCTTGGTTACATATCACCTGTTTAAACAAACAGTATTGAAGATTAAGCACCAGTTTGCTAAACTACTTATCATGAATTGGATGGTATATAGAGAATATTAGATGACTAAAAATAAAGCTTAAAAAAACGACCTTGAACAAATTTAAAATACACTTTATGTACATGTACACTAATAATTTTGACAATTATAATTAAAAAAAAATCTCCAATGCATAATTTTTACCTATGGTCAACTGAATAATTATACAAACTGACCTGAGGAAATGAAAATATTTCTAATCAGTTATCTTAAATACTGAAAATTTTTACATTTTTTATTAACGTCTTTAGCAAGAGGGCAACTGGTTTTCAAAGGCAGGCAAAACATTTTGAACTGAACTTCTTTATCACACAACCTTCCACTGGATGGTCACACCAGCCAGGTAAAATTGTCCTCTTACCCGTGAAAAAACCATCTACAAATTAGTACACAAATCCATGTCTGAGACCACCAATGAACTACATGAACTAGATACAGTGTAGCAGTCATGTGTGATGGTTCAATTGTTGGTAAATCAATCCCACTGGGTATTAGAGAATCTCCCGCAATCTATAACCAGAAAGGATCTGCAAGTGGAAATCAAGTGTGCTAGCAGCGAGCAGAAGTAGAGTGCTACATGTACTATTGAAGCAGTGAAATCACTTCCCTGATCATTCTTCCAGGAGAAAAGTGGCTTTAGAAAGCTCTTAATTAATATTTCAATGTCTTCTGATCATTGGAATTAACAAACCCCATGATTCAAGCATCATTGTTGTCTGCGCTGATGGAAGACAAAAATTCAGTACTCCGAGTCTCCGTCTAATTAGAGTATTCCAGCTTTTTCCATCACAAATGATGAAAACCAAAATATAATTTAGCAGGTTTAAATGGAAACTACATTTCGGCGTATGTTTATTGTGTTATTAAAATTACATGGACATTCTTTTTCTGAATTCGGTCTCTCAAGCTTTTTTGCTTCACACTTGTTTGTGAAGGGCATTTTACGCTTTCTTTAGAAGGTCTTTTAATCTTAGTAGAGCTGTTAGAGGTAGGTCTGCAAGGTTTCTGATTTTACTGTCGCTTTGTATTTTTTAGCCCTCTATAATTCATCTGCAGGCTCCACAGGAGTATTGGCAAAAAAGCAATTTTCAGTGCTGATTTTCTTTGTTGGGGGTCTAGAACAAGAATTTGTGCGCTACTTTGCAGACAAGAGTAACCCGCAGTAGGTAGCATCTGCGACGCAGGCTGCTCCTTAAGTACTGTAATTGAAGTGCTTTTTTCTAGAATTTTTTTTTATCCGTCGCTTTGTATTTTTTAGCCCTCTACAATTCATTTGCAGCTCCTCAGGAGTATTGGCAAAAAAGCAATTTTCAGTGCTGATTTTCTTTGTTGGGGGTCTAGAACAAGAATTTGTGCACTACTTTGCAGACAAGAGCAACCCGCAGAAGGTAGCGTCTGCGACACAGGCTGCTCCTTAAGTACTGTAATTGAAGTGCTTTTTTCTAGAATTTAAACATTTTTATTAGATTTTGTGGGTAGTACTGATTTAATAATCAAAACACATTACATCCTTAGTTTAACCTTTCCAGGCAGGTGTTTCTTTACATGTAAAATATGTAGTTTATATATGTTAGTATGTATATCTATTATTATTTAATTAGGAATTCATTTGACAAATGCTTAACAACATTATCTTAATTTAGAGTGAAATCTAAACAAGTGCTGTACCATCCCAGTAATAATTTTTTTTTTTTCAGGAAATTTTAGGCTTCTTTTTATGCAAGACATTTTAAACAACGATGGATCCAACACGTGTTTATCTAGCTTCCAGCAAAAATTAATCGAGCAAATTTTCACAGCCACAACATTATTTTAATAAACTAGTTGTTTCTAAAATAACAAGACGGCGAGGCATGATGTAGTTACACAATTCATGTAACAACAGTCGACGAAAAAGAAATCAGAGCTAAAAATGTATGAGATGTAGACAAAGTTACCTTGACGAGCGATTAAATAATTACAATCAAAGTGTAAGCTTTTAAAAATATTGTTCAAGTTGATATGCGCGCATCGAGCGTAAAAAGTGACGGAATCTGAGTACATTGTAACTTGCCTGTAGCCTCTAAGTTTACAAACAATTCAAAGCCATTTAGATAGCGTGAGACAGCAGTAAAAAAATATTAAAGATTTATGCGATTAAACCGCATTTATAATGTATGCGACATTTTCAAGACCCACTTGAACACAAACACTTCCTCTCTACTCCAAAGCCCTGACAGTATTATAAGTTTACATGTAAGCTCACCTTTGACTTGAATCTTCTTTCCCGTTTCTTTCGGTTGCCAGTGCAGCTGTTTTCCATTGAAGTTCAATTTCTAAGACATATATTCGTCAATCACGTCCACTGACCCAGGAGGAAGGAAAACAGATTCGGTGTGACGCATTCGAATTCCTCAAACGGAACAAAGTTCGTTCGCCGCGTGTAATAGTTTACGATTTTCCAAGTTCCCCGTAGCCTAAACTCTAAACCTCAGCTATAAAATGTATCCCTTCCAAGTGAATTCGATTCATCACGCCATTCAAAGCAAATGCCTTCTTTCCACGAATTAAACAAGGGCCCAAAAAGACTATTATTGGAAGAGAACAATGAACTCAGCGCTGCGTGAAACATGGCGTCCTTTTGTTGGAAAAACAAACGGTGGTGCTGATAGAGACAATGGCGGGAAAATTGTTGCTATGGCGCAGAACAAAGAGGGTTCTCATGTGGAACTAATGGGGTCTGATCGGCCAAGATTTGCAGCTCACTTTAAAAGAAGTGAAATAAACTAAAAAAAAACATTATATTAAATTATATTAATTTTTTTGATTAAAATCTGATTAGCACAATTTATAAATACTACTTTTAATTGCATTTTTAGCCAATTAAGGCTGGTTTTCACTAGCGACGGAGTCGTAGTCGGTGTCATAATTAGAAGCGTAGAAACTTGATACGATATAGTGAAAATGTAGCTAACCAACGGAGTCGGAAGCAGAACACCGCTTCTGCTTATGACTCTTTTACTGAAAACTAGATTGTCGGAGTCGGAAGGAGAAGCGGAAGAATAAACATATCACAACACTCAACAATTGCGCGCTTTGTGATTCATTGGTTCTTCAGTTCGATTCTGCTTCCTACCGTGGCCCATAGAGGACAGCGATACAGCGCTGGATAAATGTATTATTCCAAAAAGTAGCCCGAGTTTCAAAGCATACCTTGGCAACACCATCTTACGTTATATTGACCGCTGACTAACACCCCACGCACACGCTGAGTGTGAAATATCGCGCTATAATATTGAATTATCGTTCGATAAAGAAAAATTTATAGTGCGATATTTTAGTTCTATCGCGCGATAAAATAAAATGCGGCATGTCCTCTTTGGGCCACCGTAGCTTCCGACTCTGACAATCTAGTTTTCACCATAAGCGACGGAGTCGTAAACGGAATCGGAACCAAATGGAAACATTCTGATTCGTCCGACTCCGATTCCGCCTCAGTCACTCCGATTTTCGATCAGGTCGTAAACCCTCCGTATCAGACTCCAACTACAAATCCGTCGCTAGTGAAAACTGGCCTTTAGTCAACATCCTAAAAAGTTCAGACAATTCAATACAAACTCTTTCTATTACATTGGCTTTCAAAGTGTTAAACAATGAATTAATTTAGATCAATCTCAGCCATTCAAGCTACATTAAACAAAATAGGTTTTCCATTTTTCCGCGGAGCGGTGAAACTGATGGGTTGTTCCAAATCAAGCAAAAAGGTTCCGATATGCACTATGCCGGTTTAAGAAATACGATAACCGCCGCGCGAGCAGCGAATCGGCTGGTTACGGCCATCCAAATAATTGCAACAAAAATACTTCATCAGGCAAATGAAAAGCAAAAAGCTTCAGACAGCCTGACACTCCCGTATGTAACGAGAAGTGCGCGACGGTGAAGTCACGCCAGGCCAGTCATCACAAGACAACATACTTATGGTTGATAAGCAATATATATAACATTTTTTCATGAGTTTGTAATCTTTGTGGGAAACGTTATCAATACAATTACGGTTACGCATGCGCTTTCACCTCAAGTGAAAATCTATAGCCCGTGTAGGAAGCCGCGTAAAACTGGGTGGAATGAATTGCTAATTTTTAAACTTTTACCAAACCCAAAATTTTGGGGTAAAATGCAAAATTTTTTGTAAATTTGGAAGTGGGACTATAGAAACCAGACCCTAAGCAAGGCTATCACACAGTTTAATTAAAGACATGCAAAATGTTGACAGTTTAATCGAACATGTATATTTTTTTATTGATACATAAGTTACAACAGTTTTGTGTCTCAGTTTTATAGCGGAAAAATTGTCGCTATGGCTCCGAACAAAAATCCTGGTGGAACGGTGTCTGGTCAGGCAAGAACTGGCCTCGACCATTTGTATGCTTCAGGACTTAGGACAGCCCAACTTTAAAAGAATGTAAATAAACTAAAAAAAAAATCCATATTATATTAAAATTGTTGATTAAAATCTGCCAAGCACAATTTATTCATACTACTTTTAACTGCATTTTCAGCTAATCAGTCAATATTCGAAAAAGGTTCAGACAACTTAGAATGCTTTCTTTTATATCGGCTTTGAAAGTGTACAAAAATTAATTGATTAAGATTAACTGCCAGCGACTCAAGCTACATTAAACAAAATGGGTGTTCTTTTTTTCGTGAAGCAGCCAAATCGATGTGTGTTTCCAACGCTACACAAAAAGGCTCCGATATGCACTATGCCGGTTTAAGAAAATACGATAACCGCAGTGCGAACAGCGAAAGAGATGTTCGTTTATTTACTAACCTCCACACAGAGAGAAGATATTTGCGATCGCCTGATTCAAATTCCATTCAAATAATTGCAGCAAAAATACTTTACAAGGCCAATGAAAAGACAGCCCGCAACTCACGTATGTAACGAGACTCACGTGACGGCGAAGTCATGCCGGTCAGTCATCACCAGTGGAGTCATGCCATAAGGTAAGCAATGAATATAACTTTGATTAATGTGTGTGTAATCTTTGTGGGCAACGTTATTAATGCAATTATCAGTACGCATGCGCGTTTGTCCAGATAGAAAATCTATGGCCAATGAAGGAGGGCGCGTAAAAAACTGGGTGGAATCAATTCGTTAACTTTAATCTCTTACCAGACACAAAATGTTGTGGTAAAATGCGAACTTTGAATAAAAAACACACGAACGATGCCCTTGGAAGTGGGACTAGGAACCAGACCCTGAGCAAGGCTATCAGAGAGTTCAAATATACTTATGTACAATGTTGACAGTTTTATGCGAATATTTATTTATTGATACATAAGCTATTAACAGTTTTGTCTTTCACTTTTACAAACTAATTTTACAACATAGGTATATCTTAGCAACGCTTTCTGTTACTGCAATTGTAAACATTAAAATACATATTAATAATCCGTATTTTATTAGTCGTTTAAAACATATATGCTAGATTTATTCGAGTTTAAATGATGGCACCCTAAAAACTTAACATATTAGAGATTTTACTGCGATCTTTTGACTGGAGATACAATTGTTTGATAGCATATGTACAATGCACTAATTTTAATATATGGGTTTAAATGTATTTTTATCCCAAACCTCGCGATTTACAGAAAAATAAAACGGCACTATGATTCACAAAATGTGAAATACTACTTGCTCCTCATAGAGGGTTGATTTCATCTAAATTTAATTCCTTTTTGATATAGGACTACTTCATTTGAAAAGAAAAGCAATAAATTATATTTGACGCATCAGTGGAAGACTATTTCATTAATTCAGAGGCAGGGTTTTTCGAATTTTTTTCTTATCGAGTTCTGGCAGAAATATTTTAAATACTAATATATTGTCCTTTGTTATGATCAGTTCCTTCAGCTGGTATCAGGCTGCAAGTTATTTGTCATCTTGTGTACTGACAAAAAATTAGTTCTAAAACAAGCTATCTACATTGAGTTTATGTTCTGAGTTCAAATTCTCTCTTTGATACAAACTTCGAAGGGTCCAGGCATCAAAACAACGCCCACGTGGCCTGTCAGATCAGGAAGCGCTTTTCCTGGAGGATTTTCAATTTTGAATTGATGTAGGAGCCTGGAAGTAATTAAAAACAGCTCGGTCTTAGCCAGCGACTCGCCCAGGCAACCACGCCTGCCAGCGCTGAAAGGCATGTAGCTACGAACTCCAGCCGCAGAAACTTTTCTTTCAGAGCTGCCAAACTTCCCCTCTTTGTCCAAGAACCTCTCGGGGTTAAATACTTCTGGCATCTCCCATTCGTCTTTGTCGTGATGCATTGCCCACACGTTTGTAATCAGCATGGTGTCCTTTGGCACATCATAGCCTCCAAGTGTCGTGTCGCAGGTTGCTTTGTGAGGAAGCGACAGAGGCACGATGGCAGCGATGCGGAGGACCTCGGCAATGGTCGACTCCAAATACGGCAGGTTCCCCCGATCTTTCAAGCACGGCATGCGGCCACAGCCGATGACGTCATCGAGCTCAGCATGAATACGCGCTTGGATCTCAGGGTAGTGGACCATGTAGGCAAGGAGCCATCGCAGGGTTGTTGCCGTAGTCTCGAGGCCAGCATTGAAAACATCGTTCATGGTCATCACAATATGATCTTCAGTCAGCAGCTGCTCGACTTTTCCATCTTCCTCTTTGGCTTCGTAGAAAGCTTTCAATAGCGCGTCAGTCAAATCCTCAATCTCGAAGTTATTGTTGGCGTTATCCTCTTCAAACCTCTTCTTGTGTTCGAGGTATTTAGTGCCGAGAACGTCATCTCTGATGGCTCTTGACTTGCGAAGCGTTTTCATGTCTTCCAAGGGCAGAAATCGCAGCAACGGAATCAAGTCCAAAATGTGATAGCTTCCAAATAGTCTTATAAAATCATCATTGTACTCGACTATACGCTGAAATTCTTCGTCTTCGATGTCGTAGCTCTCGCCATAGACAACAGCACAGATGACATTCAAAACTGTCAGTTGAATATCGTTCTTGGGGTCAAGAGGTTTTCCTTCGTGCGCCGAGATTCGTTTCGCTAATTGACCAACTTCGTTACAGATCAGCCCTTCAAGGTGCTTCAAGCCACTTCCGTACATGCGAAGTGCAGAGTGCGCGATCTTTCGCAGAAGAATCATGGTTTGCGTGAAGTCGGCGCAGATTATGTTGCTGCCTTCGCGAGATAGATAGCCGCTGATAAAGGTTGAAGGCCTTCCTGAAAAATCGTCTCGCTTGGTGAGCAGTGCCTCTCTCGCCAGATCTATTGAATTGATCACTACACATCGCTGACCGCCGGGGAGGTAGAGGGTGAAGATTTTCCCATACTCCTCAGCTAGCTCGGTCATTGCCTGATGACCAGGTTTTCCCGCCAGACGAAGCATGTTGCCTATCAGCGGATAGGGACTGGGGCCAGGTGCGAGCGATATTGCTTTCTGCCCACGTGCACGTTGGATCAGAAACAGGATTACCACAACACAGGAACAAACCAGGGCGATTTCCAAAATCATCTTTGAAGAATTCTGCAAAGGAAGGGTAGAAATTGATTAGTTACACATATGGCATATTTTATATTCAAATTTCCTAAACGACCTCAAATATTCTACCTACTCCGAGTGTCAACAAAACTCAACAAAACCCCACAGATTCGAACCGGCTACAGTGCTAATTTATCAGTGAGTGTCGAGTGATGTTTATCGATTAATTGACCTGCCCAGCGTGTGGTAAATGCATCAAATGCCGTAATTTTAGAGATTGATATATTATCTTCTTCAAAACGCCGCAAACAGACTTTGACATAACCATTTACTGATGAAATATCATTACGTAACGACTCGCTCAAAGATAAGAGACTTGCTCAGTTGACTCAAAATAAATTTTTGCCGACCTTGTTAAAAATAACTTGACACTAAAATTTCTATCTTTGTAAATGTGTATTCTGTTAATATATATTTTTTGTTAAATTCTTTTACAGGAACCCAGGCTCCTGTTTTAAACTATTCTTTTTTTTTTTTTGGTGGAAATGCCAACAAGCCGAATTCAGCCCATCTATACAGAGAAGCTCGCATGCAATTTTGCTCGTTTTGTCATCATATGTGGTCAGTCAAACGTTCATATATTTATCAATGTGAACTTTGTTACATGTACTGAGTTATATTTAGCTACCTTTATAATCAACAAACAGGCCGTGAACGTGACGGTCTTGACCTTAAACTATTTTTCAACGCGTGCGATATCCTAATTTGAGTTAGAGTCACTGTAAATGGTTTCAGGCCATATTTAACTGGACCATATCTGATTCATCTGAGTTACCAAACGTCTTGAATTTGATATGTTTATTGATAACTCTAGAAAAAGATCAGGCTTCAAAGATCAACCGCTCTTTTTTTTAGTTTACATCATAACTAGATTACATGAGCTGCCCTGAATCTCTTGTCAGTAGCTTTAAATCGCTCAAAGCTCTTGACCCTGTAGCTTTATCCATAAACATGAACACGTGCACGTGCTAAGCGCTAAACGAGCACGTGGAAAGAAGCAAAAACCCAATTTTTCAGCCAATCAAATTCGTAGCATCAACCAATGACAGCTTGACTTATGGAATCTTTTTCGGATAAAACAAAGCGTGTGAAAATGTTACGATAATCATCGCCCTCTCAAAGGGGATTTGTTCCATACAATTTTAAATTTGCTTTTCCGGACTTTGTACGAGTCACACAATTCATTTTCTAAGCCAGTGCATGTGGCTTGTTATCTCGTTCTTTACAGTCTCGGCTTTCAAACTTCCGAAGCATTCAATTATGGAGAAGCACAGAGCACGCACTCGAGGTTGTTCTGGTAGTCTTAATAGATCTGGCAGGCTAAACCTTTTGGACTTTTACCAACCGTTTGCAAAACTTCACTCATGTATTAGTACTTCACGTTCACGTGTTAGGTTAAAGAGCTCGTTGTAAAGTGAGTAAAAACATTGCGAATACCTGAATTTCACGAAAAATGTAGTCTTCAAGGATTAAAATTTCAAGAGAGATATCTTGATATGTTGCCAAAGAACAATTGGGAAAACAATGCGGCTTGCTGAATTGGACAGGAGATTGAATCAAGCACACTATATTTTGCAAGCGCCACAATGAGGGCCAGTCATTATAAGCTATAGGATTGATTCTATCCAAACTCCGCGAAATTTAGTTCAAATGCATAAACTCTTGAACTTTTAAAAACTTCATAGACCTACAACTTTCTGTTTGCTTTCCTCTTTGCAATAAATCTAAAACAACGTGCATACTTCTCTTTTAAAAGAAACCAAAAGAATATACGAGATATTGAAGTTCGACAATTAACTATATCATCGAAGACACATGCTGAATAAGTGTGTGCTAAAAATGAGCAACCAAGAATTGGACCTTTCTGCTATTTTGATTTCATAATCATGCTTAATGAAAGGTCTAGCCGGGATTTTAAGGTATTTAAATATTGCGAGGCAATAATTGTAAAGTGTAAACATCCGACGGGTAATGAGTTTCAGCTAATCTTATTTACAAGCCGAAAAGGTGTGGATTGTAAAACGCAATAGACTCGTAAAACTTCCCACGGAATTTGTCCTGCATCAATTCCCCGGAATAATCTTGAATGCAAAAATCTTTGATTTGCGCTGTTGGGTGGGCGTTAGCACGGCTGCGTGAACTGTACTATGTACAAGAACTACTGCAAAAAAACGTAGCCCCTGCCGCATTTCATTTCAACTTATGAACTCCACGATTACACGATAACCTTTAGAGCTTAAACGAAACATCGAGATGTTACTCCGTAGAAAAAAATCTTAGCTGCCCAGAGGGCCGCCGTTCGCCGGTTCGAAGTACAACTTTGCGAATGCCTCGAGAATCCATTTGAGGTCAAACTGGGAAAACTCTGCTCGTCACGCCAAAAAGTTTTCAAAAAGTATTACAATTTGCGGTGTTTGAATTAAAATTCAGCAAGCGTACCTTAATTGTAAGGAGAACTTGATTTTTTTTCTCTCTTCTGTTCTTCACCGGATCGCGCTCTCAGATCGGTCACTTCGCGAGACAACAGCCCACAGACGAGAAACTATGTTAATTGAAGATGCTTATATAGACCAAGACTACGTGACAACATGTTTGCGCGCGCGTGTGGATGTCGCGGACGACGGGATAAAATTAGAAACTCACATAGCGTGAAATCTCATTGAATTAAATGAACTACGGCGCTGTGATTATTAATGACTTTTTCAACGCCCACGTGTTTGGCGGGCACAAGAGGGAGGGCTCAGCGATCTACCTGGAAATGGGCGATTTTAAAGCAATGAACGAGCTTGAAAAACTTCAGATTGCACAATTACTGTATTTGGACAGCTCCCCCCCTTTGAAAAGACATGTAACCCAACCTTGAAATAAACAGTGTTTCTTGGCACAGAGTCACGTTTTTGTTCCACTTCGTGAAACAACAGAAGCACATCAGCATATTCCGTAGACAGTCTCGATCTATTTTATTTTTGTCTAACTGTGTTTGTTTGGTGCGTAATACCATGGAGATAACAGCTCTTCTCGAAAAGCTAATATTTGCTTTTGTACTTTTTATTATGTTAGGGCACGAAGGGATGTCGTAATCGTGCTTTGAGGGTCCAAATTCTATTTCCTTGAGCGAATTTTTCATCTCTTGGAAATATTCTTAAGAAGCCAACTATAAAAGTTGATCAATTATTACATAATAACTTCATTAAATGCTGCATAATCTGTGAAAAAATGTTATGCTTTGAAGATATTACACCTCAAAAACCGCTAACATATATACAGTCGTGAGCCATCCCTACCATGATCTGCGAACTAATTTAACTACTTAATCTCAAAGGTCAGGTCACGCGATACAATTTTTCCGCGTCCACGTGTTGGGAGGTCGGAACACGTAAACATAAATTACTCAACACGCATGGTTGTAGAAGCGATCG
>Ga0126337_10002480_pt1 | contig 11790 bp, 3 predicted proteins | sample DipCmetagenome_FD_92527 | JGI IMG/M metagenome (GOLD analysis project Ga0126337, IMG submission 92527) | Coral microbial communities from La Bocana,Puerto Morelos, Mexico - Diploria C A metagenome | ecosystem: Host-associated > Invertebrates > Cnidaria > Coral | place: La Bocana,Puerto Morelos... | reverse complement strand
CGTTTCTCCGACCACGTGACCAAGAAAAACGAAAGAATGCTCCTCCCAATTCTCGGAGTCATCGATAGACTGGGCTCTAGTGTAATTACTGTATTAATGGCCGTCTGCATGTGATTGTTGTGATAGTCGTTATCGCTGGTTTATAAAGGTAAGACAGTCTATAAGAATACCTTTTCTGATGTCAAACCAGGTAATAGATTACAAAGTCACTACCTTTCATCTCAAAGAATGAAAAATAGTGTTGCAGTAGATGATAGTTCATGTTTTAAGTTGGACATTCTGATGCATTCTGCAATCGTTTTTTCCTCATGATTCAGGATAGTAACACTAGACGTTTTGAAAACCATAGAACAACGATTATACATAAATATTTATTGCCCTTCGTATTGCCTATACAATTGTTTTGAGTTTTGAATTGGGTTTAATCACTTGCACTCATTTGTCACGTTGTATCGACAAGAATATAAGCTGAAATTATTACCAGTGTTTACAGTATAGTGGTAACCAAAATACCACTATCACTGGCACGTTGTAAGCTAACCAGGTGGAAGGCTGGTGGGCTGGTATTTGATGCAAATGATTAATCTTGATTGATCTGCTCAATGGCCATGCTTTACCGAGCATATTACTAGCGAAGATAAAGAAGGCATAACCCCTCATTTATCCCTAGATTTAATTCAGTGAGATATACAAAGCACACTGTCAGATATGCTGGGTCTAAGTTTTGGAATCTTTAATACCAAGGAATATTTGAAAATTCACCAACACTGTCAGCTTTTAAAAAAGCAATCGCAAACTTGACTTGGAAATTTTAACTGACAGCTGTGGTAGTAATTGCACTCTATGTGCTTCTTAATGTCTTTTACATGTACATACTTTTTATTTGTTATTCTTATATTGTAAATATCTTTAATTTGAATTTAATCTTTTATGTTTAAGTGCCCCCATTTAGTGATTTTTTCTTCTTGTTTTAATATACTTTTACCAAATTGCAAACATTATTAAAAAAAACTACTTGCAAAACAAAACAAAACGTTCCAATGCAGATCTATTTAAAATAGTCCAATTATTTATAACACCTACGTAAGGAAAAGTAGTCATCTAGTCTTCAAACACTACAGTTTAAAGATTTTAGAAGTGGAAATAGAAAGTCTGCAGTCCATCGCAGGATTAACTCGCCAGTACCTATTTATATACCTGAGTGAAGAGAGGCTCTGTGAGAGTAAAGTGTCACAGTACAATAAACAACTGATGTGAAGTGTCACAATACAAAGTTCCCAGCTAGGGCTCGAATCAGACTGCTTGAAATAGAAAAAAATATAGTTTAAAGAAAGTTACTTACCTACTTACTTGAGTGGCATGCCTTCGGCAAAACAAAAATGTTTCACTGATGTAGAGACAGAACCCACATTTGAAATGGGCAACGTACAAGTCAACAATTAATTTTTAACCGATAGTCCTTGAGAGAAAGACACCCAAGTCTAAGGTGAGTGTGATCATTAGATGCACGCTTTGAAGAGGAATGGTTGTTTGATCTACAATGAGCAGCATTTAATATGCTGAGGAACTTCACTTCACTTTCTTGTCTGTAGGGAATGCTTCCGTCCTTTGCCTGTAGATCACATCACCTACACACGACATTGAGATGCAAATGAAGTAGAATAAGAGGTTAGATATTCAATAACACCATTTTCTAAAAGTATCCTAACTAATTTCATTGCCCTTTGCAAGTACCATTAATATAATACAGATATTTATAGGTTGAACATTTACTTAAATAATTACTACTTTAATAACTACCGGTAAATGGACATTAGATTTTTGTTGTCAAAATCAGTGCAATGAGCTGAACTTGTGGGGATGTTAATATACGAAAAATGTTTACACAACTTCAATAACATCACTGATTAATCAACTAAATAAAATATAATAAAATATCAAAGAAACAGAAGTCTGCTTAGCTTTTACCAGTCAGTTTGTACACTTTATGAATCAATCAGTCCGGTGATTTTCCACACATTATGGGAAAAATCAACTGACCTTGAACACAATTAACAGTGGTAAAACACAGATGTTCCCCCAGACTTGTTTTCCTTTGAGGAGGCCCACCATGGTACAGGTTACAACAAAAACATGCACAGAATTAATATTTGGCTATTCAACTTCTTAGCTAAATAGGACTGAAGCTTAAGTTGACTTAAATTTAGTAACTTTATGTTGAAATTATAATTTAAGAAAAGTCATTAAACTATTTGTTGTGACCATGTAAAAAATGGTAAATGTCAGGTGTGCTTTAAAACGTGGTGACTAAGCAAGCAACCACACCTCTTCTATTTATTTTGCTTTAGGAAAATGGAAATGGATGAGATTGTTGTCCATTTCCATGATAAACTGTTATACTATAACCAGTTGAACAGTGCTAAGGCGAAAATTGGGTGCCGTGACCTAACCCTGTTTATTCCTGGTACCCATTCTTACACCTAGATGGCAGAGAGGAAACTGTTCTGTGACACAGTGATCTCAACCAGGGCTGAAACCCGGACTGCTGGATGCAGAGTCCAGCACATTGAACATTAGACCTCTATACCTTAGTGATGAGAGAAAAACACTTAAAGTAAATTTTTTGCAAAGTATAGCAAAATGTGAAGAGAAAAGCCATAAAAATAATATACAAACAAGATATAAAATTGATAAAAATAAACTGATTCATTAGATATATAATTTGAATAGGGTATTAGGCCTTTGGTCCTTAAATTTTGTGTAGTATCTTTAAAACGGGGTATTATGAGTGTAATAATTATCAGTCATTTCAATTATGGGGGTGCTTAGCCTTTATTGACCTATCGCTTTAATACATAGAGAACTCAACCTTACTTAGTGCACACGTGGTGATAGGCATATGTACAACAGCATTGCTCTATCAAAAGTCGTAAAACCCTAAACTGAACATCGGTTCAGTACTTGCCTTGAAGAAGCCATGATTCACGTGTGTGCTGTCGCAAAATCCCACACCTACTAGCTTTCCAATATCTTCGAGTTCAACAATATTTTAGATAAGTTTGCAAAAAATTGGGCGTTAGTCAGAGTTCCTCGTAAAAGGGTCGAAGCACACTATGAATAACACTGGCGACTATGAAGGCTTACAATCAGAAAATTAGTTGGAACGTCCTTGAAAGCATGTTTATTAATCAACATGTGAGTGGAGCTCACCTTAGCTGGACTCCCTGGTAAGAAACAAAGCATAATATGAAATTTTCTTTGTCATTTCGTCAGGAATATACAATCGAAACATCTATCGTGACAGCACAGTATCAGGAAATCAGGTCCAATATCACGGTTAGCGGACAAAGAAATAACTCGAGATAGAGGGACATCAAGTGTAAGCCAATCGAAACCTATTTTACTGAAAATGGCAAAGATGATCCGAAGGAAGGCTTACGAAAGCAAGCATTGTGGCCAGTCATTTGAGAAGTTATCAGCTTACAAGGAGCATGAACGAACTCACACAGGAAAGAAGCTGTATACATGCAAGCATTGCGAAAAGACCTTTAGCCGGCCATCACTTTGCAAGGAACACGAACGAACTCACACAGGTGTAAAGCCGTATACATGCAAGCATTGTAAAAAGTGTTTTAGCAACTTGGGAAATTGCAAGCGACATGAACGAACTCACACAGGAGACAAGCCGCATATATGCAAGCATTGTAAAAAGTGTTTTAGCAACTTGGGAAATTGCAAGTCACATGAACGAACTCACACAGGAGAGAAGCCGTATACATGCAAGTATTGTAAAAAGTGCTTTAGGCAGTCATCATCCTGCAAGGAACATGAACGAACTCACACAGGAGAGAAGCCGTATACATGCAAGCATTGCAAAAAGTGTTTTCGCCATTTGGGAAATTGCAAGCGACATGAACGAGCTCACACAGGAGAGAAGCCGTATACATGCAAGCATTGTAAAAAGGCCTTTAGCCTGTCATCATCTTGGAAGCTACATGAACGAACCCACACAGGAGAGAAGCCGTATACATGCAAACATTGTAAAAAGTGTTTTAGCAACTTGGCAAATTGCAGGAGACATGAACGAACACACACAGGAGAGAAGCCGTATACATGCAAGCATTGTAAAAAGACCTTTAGCGTTTCATCATCCTGCAAGAAACATGAACGAATTCACACAGGTGAGAAGTCGTATACTTGCAAGTATTGTAAAAAGTGTTTTAGCGACTTGGCAAATTGCAAGCAACATGAACGAACTCACACATTAGAGAAGCCGTATACATGCAAGCATTGTAAAAAGTGCTTTAGCGATTTGGGAAATTGCAAGAAACATGAACGAACTCACACAGGAGAGAAGCCGTATACATGCAAGCATTGTAAAAAGACCTTTAGCTGTTCAGCATCCTGCAAGAAACATGAACGAACTCACACAGGTGAGAAGCCGTATACATGCAAGCATTGTGAAAAGTGCTTTAGCCAGTCATCACATTGCAAGCAACATGAACGAACTCACACGGGAGAGAAACCGTATACATGCAAGCATTGTAAGAAGGGCTTTGGCGTGTCATCAGATTGCAAGCGACATGAACGAATGCACACAGGAGAGAAGCCATATACACGCAAGTATTGTAAAAAGGGATTTAGCCGGTCATCCGCCTTCAAGCAACATGAAAGGAAACACGCAATAGACAGTTCTTTAAAACGAAAGCAGCCTGGTCAGTACCTAGAACTAAGAACACACCTTTTAGAGCCCACTGCAACTCACGTTAGCAAAGATTCTGATTTGTCGTCTTCTGTAATTGAAGAAAATTCAAGCCAAGTTGAAAGCCTGACGTGTTGGATTTGTCAGGAGGAATTTAGCAGCAAGACAGATCTCGTCCAACATTACGATGAACATATGATGAGATAGAAACGACGCTTGTATAAGCCTTATCATTCTGTAAGTTTTAAACCTTCGTCTTGGTTTTTTATTCCTCGTTCAGTGGTTCACTACGTCTCGATTTGGTCTGTTAAAGTTTATAGTGCTTGAGGAAAGTCTATTAGATTTTGGAAGCGCCAAATTGAGGTGACAATGTTATCGGTGATAGAAACTTGGAAGTTGTCTGTACCTGCAGGAAAACTGACCTCCAGAGAAGAACCTCGTATGTTATCCTCTTGGCTGAAAGAAATTGAATTTAAGTTAAAACCCTGTTGTACCTGTCGTAACGTTTATGAGGTATAATAAGCTTAATTGACAAAGCTAGATGTAATGTTATAATCACCAGATTTTAATCCTGTTCAAAGCTAGCTTCATATTTCACCGAATTAACTCTTGATTCCTCTGTTTTAATTTCATTTCTAATTTCGTGAGCTCTTAAAACATAAGCAGGCGGATATTAACGGTGAAAGCCGACGTTTCAACTAGTTAGCAAGGCACACTTTCCCCAGTGGCCTCTTTCAGGCGTTTAGTTAGTTGGGGGTAGCGCAGAAAATAGCGGGTTCTCTTCACGCCTCAAGACACTCTCTCGCTCTTTCGCTCCGCCGTCTTCGTCGCTGAACGCCTGGAGGTGGCTAACTGTTGTAGAAATTGGGGAATCCAGTTCAAGGTGCCTCTGAACGTATTTAACCCAGTCTAGTCCCCTCCTTGAAATCCTACCAAACTGATCAGAGAGTAAAAACGTAACAAATATGACCCACTGCTCGTCAGGCTATAACTTTGAAAAATGGCGGTAATTTCCTCGATCGTGCGAACAAAGAATACTTACGAACTTCATATACTTTCCCAAATTCCTTGTAAGCATCAACATTTTAACGTCACTAATCAAAAGCTGGCGTATTTTCTTTCGTGGAGAAACAAACGTAGTGAGAACAGTAGTCATGCCCAGTCTTCCTCGGCCACCCTAGTCGTCTGGATTCAACTACAACGCAATTACAATGGAACGGATTGTGACAACAAGGGTGCCTGGGACATAGGCTTCATTGATGTAATTGCTCTTGCGTCGTTTAAAGCTCAGTGAACGTCACTAAAAGTTGCATTTTATTTCCTGTAAAGTAATTCAGCAGTTTGATAAAACTACTAGAAAACTGCGATGTTTAATTTTATTACCAAAGTAATCGTGTCATTTTTTTTTTACCAGTTATTTTTCAATAATAAACGACTAGTCCTTGATCAAACAATTGGATTTTTATTTTCTTGGAGTCTGGGTAGAGTTGAGAGAGAGAGAGGCTAACATGTCAGGGGCTGCGTTAGGAAAATGAAATCAAGGAGTGTAGGCATCGGGTCGCATTAGGCGAATAATATGAGAAGGGATGAAGGAGAAGGGTTGAAATTGCCGGTTTGGGAGAGAGGATAAGCAGAGAAGGGCCATGCGTGAAAAGCGAGAGTGAGAAAAGGGGATAGTCAAAAGATGTGCTTAAACAAGGGGCTAAACAAGAGAGGACGATGGAATATATCCTTTAAAAGGGAGTAGGGAGTATCCATTTTCTTTAGGAAAGACAAGACTTAAGTTTTTAGGAAAGACAAAAATAAAGAAATATAAGGACACTCCCGGGCCATAAAATATGACATATTTTTCTCCTGCTTCTCAGCGGTCCGGAGTCCTAAATCCTTGAATCTGATTGGCTAATCGCGTGCGCTCCAACGGTTCCGATTTTCCATTCCGGACACTAGTTAAAGACCGCTCCTAAAAGTTAGCAGTAATCGTCATTTTTTGCCTTTTTACATTTCCGTGAACGATTTAGTCAACGCAAGTTTATTTCTATTCATTTTCAAATAACAAGGAAAGTCACTGTAAGTAGATTAGATTGAGTGCTTGAGATTGAGAAGTTTGCCTGTTTTTAGCTCGGCGCTGTCATACGGTCGAAAAACTGGAATGTTTTCAAACGTTTCCTCGTAGTTAGGTCATATAATTAGTCACGCTTAGCTGCTTTAGATTGTATTTTTTTTGTCTTTGTCCGAGACTTCAAAGAAAGTAAGTCGGGTCCGTCACGTGCGTACAAGTCACGTGTATTTGGTCACGCATGGGTTGGATCGGTCACGTGAGTTGAGTAAGAGATTGATCAGCGTGTGACGTCGCAGAACATTTTTAAACCATGAAAGGAAGAAGCGCGATCAGAGAGTTAATTTCCCTACTTCGGATGGTTGAGTTAAATTATGCAAACAAACAGAAATAACAAATAGAGAAAAAGATACCAGGAGTGGGGTTCGAACCCACGCGGACAACGCGTCCATTGGAACTTAAGTCCAACGCCTTAACCACTCGGCCATCCTGGTGTTAATACATTCCATGATGAATAGTTTTCACATTTATGCAGAGCTTATGAAGGACCATAGATCAAAGTGGGCGAAGTAATTTCTCAGTCCCACGATAAAGGCATGTGCACCAAATTAGTACATGAAGCTTCTCATCCATGGTGAGAGATTGTTTGCCTGTTTATATCTCGGCGCTGTTAGTCAATTGCAGTCGAGTTTACCTCGCTGACCTCAGTAGTAGCTAAGGAGTTGGTCTGCAATTTATCTTTGCTTACTATTTGGAACTAGCGGTGGGGTTTCACAGTTTTCTTTTTTTTCACCGTGAGCACTGATCACAATATAAAATAGTGGTGAGAATTAATCCTATGAGTGATCATATTGAAGTGTAGGAAGTGTGATGAACAAGACATTTTATTGATACGAGCATACGCCCGTAAGAACCGCTGACCACTACACATGTGACAAAGGTTATAAATACCGTCTAGAGAAGGACTTTCCCCGTATTGAGTTAAAAAAACAATTTAAGTTTTGGTTTTTGTTGATTACGTAATAAACAAGAAGTTAGGGAGGGATTCCTCAAAATGAGCTTACGTCATCACGTGTAGTCATATGGCTGGCTTACTCGCTGTTTTCAAGTGATCACATTTATTTTAAGATGGCTGACAACAAATAGATATCGAGTTTTTGACCACTTGTGACCATTTGTTACCTCGAAATGAAGTAACTTTTAAACTCACTAATACTCACACAAGACACTTGCCACAGGATCAATATGGCGTGTGTTTATTTTGCTATCAGCCCGTGAATCACTCTCGTGTCCTTGAAATGGTTGGGGTGAATAAGAAGCTGAGCGTGTATGAATTGCTCTTGATAAGGGTGTTTTCACTGTATGCGACTGTGAATTTCGATTTGATTTAATCAAAACAGCTCAAATTTTGCCGGTGGCATTTCATACACGCTCAGCTTCTTATTCACCCCAACCATTCAAAGGACACGAGTGATTCACGGGCTGATAGAAGAAACACACGCCATATATTGTTGTGTGAGTATAAGTGAGTTACCCATCGGTTATAACTTAAAAATTGCATCATTTCGAGGTCACAAATGGTCACAAGTGACCCAAAACATGTTATTTATTTGTTGTTAACTATCTTAAAATAAATGTGACCGCTTTCGAAAACAGCGAGTAAAGCAGTCGGGGAAACCCCTTTTATAGACGGTATTTATAACCTTTGTCACGTGCGTAGTGGTCAGCGGTTTTAACAGGCGCATACTCGTATCAATAAAACGCGTACTGCGCATCCGCTATCTTGGGTGTCTTGTTCTTCACACTTCTTACACTTCAACATGATCACTCACAAGAGTAATTCTCACCTCTATTTAATACTGTGATCAGTGGTCACGGTGAAAAGAAAAAAACTGTGAAACCCCACCGCTAGTTCCAAATAGTAAGGAAAGATAAATGGCAGACCAACTCCTTAGCTGCTAGTGAGGTCAGTGAGGTAGACTCGACTGCAATTGACTAACAGCGCCGAGATATAAACAGGCAAACAATCTCTCACAATGGATGAGAAGCTTCGTGTACTAATTTGGTGCACATGCTTTTATCGTGGGACTGAGAAATTACTTCGCCCACTTTGATCTATGGTCCTTCATAAGCTTTCATAGCTACAACCTCCGTGAATTTGAAAACTATCACGCTAGCATTGTATTAACACCAGGATGGCCGAGTGGTTAAGGCGTTGGACTTAAGTTCCAATGGACGTGTTGTCCGCGTGGGTTCGAACCCCACTCCTGGTATTTTTTCTTTTTTTCTCAATTTGTTATTTTTCTTTGTTTTCATAATTCAAATAAACACATCCGAAGTAGGGAAATTAACTCTCTGATCGCGCTTCTTCCTTTCATGAGTTAAAAATGTTCTGCGGCGTCACACGCTGTTCAATCTCTTACGCAACTCACGTGACTGATCCAACCTATGCGTGACCAAATACACGTGACTTGTACGCACGTGACGGATCCGACTTACTTTCTTCTACCAGGAAACGTTTGAAAACATTCCAGTTTTTCGCCCACTTTCTTCCAATGAAATATAATATAATCTAGGACATTGATGACACTGTGATTCAGACGTAGTTCATAGAAAGAGAAAACATCCCAGGATGGGTACCAGTCTGTAAATCGTTGGATTGGGGTGTGGCGCCTGGGCACTGACTGACAGTTAACCAATACTAGACCATGTTTAGCTTGATTTTGCAACCCGATTCAAGACTTTGCACCAAAAACCATACCCTAGCCCAGACTAAGTCCAACGTATGTGTCAACTAAACCAATATCCTACAAAGTCATTTCCGAGTTTCAATCTCCAGGTAAAGAAGCCTGAGAGAGACCAAATCATTTCACTGCTATCTGCCACAGAGAGTATAATTAACCGGGAAAGTGTCATCAATGTCCTAGATTATATTATATTTCATTGAAAGAAAAGTAAAGCAGAAAAACATGTGGGCGAAAAACTGGAATGTTTTCAAGCGTTTCCTGGTAGTTAGGTCATATAATTAGTCACGCTTAGCTCCTTTAGGTTGTATTTTTTTGTCTTTGTCCGAGTCGGGTTCGTCACGTGCGTACAAGTCACGTGTATTTGGTCACGCATGGGTTGGATCAGTCACGTGAGTTGAGTAAGAGATTGATCAGCGTGTGACGCCGCAGAACATTTTTAACTCATGAAAGGAAGAAGCGCGATCAGAGAGTTAATTTCCCTACTTCGGATGGTTTATTTGAATTATGAAAACAAAGAAAAATAACAAATTGAGAAAAAAAGAAAAAAATACCAGGAGTGGGGTTCGAACCCACGCGGACAACACGTCCATTGGAACTTAAGTCCAACGCCTTAACCACTCGGCCATCCTGGTGTTGATAAAATGCTGGTGTGATAGTTTTCAAATTCACGGAGGTTGTAGCTATGAAAGCTTATGAAGGACCATAGATCAAAGTGGGCGAATTAATTTCTCAGTCCCACGAAAAAGGCATGTGCACCAAATTAGTAAATGAAGCTGCTGATCCACACTGTGATTAAATTAAGTCTAGTAATTCACTAAAATCAACCATGCGTAATATCGAATTAGTTTTTAAACTAAGTTGTTTGCCCTTATTAGCTCTAATTGGCAATAATGTTGTTTCACCTACATTACTTCTAATTGATTTCACCTTATTCAAACGAGCGAAGGCGGTCGGGGGGTGGGTGGTCAAATAGATTTATGGCCTGTTTACATGGAGGCAGGAGGGTTGAAACATGCAACTAATCTAAGCGGGATAGGTAGCAGGTTATCTTTTGCGCGCCTGCTATGCACAACAAAACAAGATGGCCGATTAACACTGGTTATTTGACATCTTATTTCAGCTTCCTACACGGGCACGGGCCTGTTCTCTGTCTGAGACTAATCCGATTACATTGATCTCTTCAGACCCACTGTCATTCTGTTCGGCAGATAACACTGGCAAATAGTAACTACGAAATAATTCACCTCGCGCCGCCATGTTTTCGCGGTTTATCTCACATCGGCTAGGCGTGTTATCACGGTACGAACCGTTCACATAGAAAAAAGATAGCCTGCCTAGAAGGGTGCCTCGGACAAATAGACAGGGTGCCCCGGGAAAGCGGGTTACCCTCTCTAGCATGTGAACGCTCCAATGCGTTTTTTAAAGAAACAGATGAAAAGCTGGCTCTCCTAGGGTAGCTCGATAAGCCTGGTAACTCGGTTAGCCGGGACATCCTCCCTCCATGTAAAAAGGCCCTTAGTATGACTTTTAAAAGTCAAAAATGTGTTGTTTTCTATTCTCGTTGTAATCTTGTATATTATTTTTTGTAATTTATTAATCATTGTATTGTGATTCTACTTCGGTTTCTGTGAAAAAAAAATGTCGTCAAGGATATTGCACTGACATGTCTTTCGTACTTTCATGTGATTGTTTTCTTTTTGTTTTCATTTTTATTACTCTTTAGCAGTTGATTTAGCTTGAAGTCATTTTTGATCGCTATCTGGCGAAGATATCCAAATCCAAGATGGCTCACACAGTAGATCAAGATGGCGTCCGTTTAGCAAGCATGACGTAATTAATACTTGATCTGACGTCATCATCTCATGTAGTTTACTTCAAGGTTAGTATTTTTTGGTACCCTTAAAGTTTTGCTATCATTGCCAGCGTACGAAATTAAATAGTAACGTTTCTTCGCCGTTTCCAGGCAGAGGACATTACAATTAGGCACGAAGATATGAATCTTATTTTCGAGCAGTAAAAGTAACATTTTATGAGCAACTGCAGCGAGCCGGAGTAAAATACCGATTTTAACACGAGAAAATCAAATTCATATCTTCAAGCTACTGTGTAATTTTCTTTTTATTGTATAAACTGACTGTTTGCACAAACGTGAAAACGCGATTTCCGAATTACTAGAGATACATTGAAATTCAGTTTGAACGGATATTTTGGAAAGGCCTAGCTTTATACATCTAGTCGTGAATGTGAGAGTTGTCATTCAAATATTTTTATCGAATGCTAGGGAT
>Ga0126337_10002479_pt1 | contig 11791 bp, 6 predicted proteins | sample DipCmetagenome_FD_92527 | JGI IMG/M metagenome (GOLD analysis project Ga0126337, IMG submission 92527) | Coral microbial communities from La Bocana,Puerto Morelos, Mexico - Diploria C A metagenome | ecosystem: Host-associated > Invertebrates > Cnidaria > Coral | place: La Bocana,Puerto Morelos... | reverse complement strand
CCCCCCCTGAACATATAGTGGTTTGATCGTTGATTCGTTCTTTTATGTAAACTTATATGGTCTCATACCAGTATATGTCCGGAGACACCACGTAGCTACCCTATATCCAGCTGACCGCCGCTGCCTTAGTCTCTCTCGCAGCCGTTTTTAGCATCGTCACGCAACGCTCCTCCTGAGGAGGAGCTTTGCGTGACGATGCTAAAAACGGCTGCGAGGGAGACTACCGTTGCCTGACCTTAATTTCATTAAAAAGGCTAATACAAATATCATTGACTGAAAGACCAGAAATAACGGAACAAGTCCAAGGCTTGTACATTATACTAGCATTGTATAAAAACGTAAAATCTCCGGGTGGGTGAGCGGGAAAGTCGGCCGAAGCCGGGACGTTACAAAAACAACCTCCCGCTCTACAGGTCACATGACCTATACCCAGGACACAGTGTCCGTGTGTGAAGAAAACATTTTTCACTTAATTTCGTTTCACTTAGCCAGTATAAATTTACTCATTTGTTGGAATTTGGTACTTAGAGAACTTTTCATTTGATAATAAGCCGTAACACTGCTCCTTTAATGATAGCTGGGGGTTTCTGAATGCTCATTGGTTTGTGAGAATGGTTACTAACATCCGTAATTTTTCATAGGAACTCGCCAAATTGAAGGCAAGAGGGCTTCAACAAGAAAACGATTTGAACGCTCTGCGCTCCGTCGTGAAACGGCAACAAGAAGAGTTGAAAACGTCGGTTGACAATGTACTGAACTTGTCTGGAGAGCTGAGAGAAAAAGATATAGAAATGTCGCAAGTTGAAGAACAGAGTTTGCTGTGAGTTTATTAATCACATCCAGTCCGTAATATGGTCATCTCTTTTTTGCAATAATATGCGGTTCAGTTTCTTATCGTATCTATAACAAAATTCTTGACCGTGATTGGTTATCCGCGCGCCTATTTCAGTGGCACGCAATCACGTGCGTGTCCAATAACAGGCATCATCCAATTACAAATTTTTGTAACTAGATACCCACGTTATTCGCACGTCAAACTAATGCGCGCTTTAATGTCTTCCTTTAAATGTTTCCTACAATTTTTAAAACCTATTATGAAAAGCGGTACTGACTTTTTTTTCACTCAAAAGAATTTCGAAATTTGTTTTTAAATACGATTAAATAGTAATTGGACCTCGTGTCGTACAATTCAGGAAGTATTCGTGTTCGCAATTTCAGATCAGCCATGCGCTTCGTGCTCGTCCAATTTTGAAATAACTCGCGTGATTACTCTCTGAGTTGTACTCCACTCGATCCGATTACTAGTACTGCTCAAGGTAAGACTATATCAGTTCTAAATATTTAAAGGGCGTTGCACGATTAGCTTTCCCAAGGAATTGGATCCCGATGCAGTCAAAAGTGCTTCCCAAGAAAGGGTGTCTGCGCTTACTGACAATTGATCAACAAATGAGGCTTTTAACAAAATTGGTATCTCCTCCGTCGTATGCCCAGGATGATAGAAACAGTCTCTGCTGTTCTTTATAGTAATTACCAGCTGTCAGAAGAAAAGGCCCGCGATCTTATGGGTGTGGCCGATGAGCTGAAAGAAAAGGAGGCCAGAATTACGCAGCTGAACCAAGAGGTCGGAGAGAAACAAGAAAAAATAACAGAACTCAGTCGGCTAGCGGAGGAGAGAGAAACTAATGTAATGGAGCTGTATCACAGAGTCAAAGAAAACGAGCAAGAAATAACGAATCTTGTAAAACAGTCCGAGAACAAAGACGAGAAGATTTCAGAACTGACCAAGTTAATACAGTCAAAGGAGGAGAAACTCGCCGACTTGAACTTGGAGGTACGAGATAGAAGGAAGGAAATTTCCTCGCTACAGGATTTGGTGAAGGAAAAGGAAGATCTTTTGGCGAAGACAACTCAAAAGATCAAAGACAAAGAGGAGAGCATTGCGGAGTTAAAAGAGAACATCGAAGCTAAAGAAAGGCGGCTGCAGAGCCTGGAGAAAAGGTAAATAGGTAACGTGTTGACAGACGAGACCTTTTAACGACACCTTATTGTACTCCATTGATCTGAAGTCAAATACAGTTTTCTGGTTGAAAGGAGAATTATGTTGTTTCATCCACGGCTCATTCAAGTTTGCCCAAACTTTCTCATGAGAAGCGCGGGAAAACAAATGCGACAAATGGAAGTTGCATCTTGTTTTATTTGTGATTGGCTAAAAATATAACATCTCCATCCTGATTGGTCGGGCACGTTGCAGCCCGCGATTTTGATTGATGAGTCATTTACTGAGCTAATTCCACATCTGAATTCGAGGCAACTCTGTCTTTATTGTCTGTCTTCAGACTTGCCGAAGCAGCCGAGGAACAAAGCGAAACTGAAGAAGCATTAAAAACACAGAGGAAACGTAACGTTGAGCTGGAAAGCAGGTGAGCGAGTCTTAATATCTTGATCGTGTGCTACATATAAGCTGATTGCATTTTCTCTTTCAGAAATAAGATGTGTTGATCTGATCTTTTGCAATCTTTTCTTTTCAGAATCGAAGATTTCTTGTCTCAAAACAAAAAGTCGGAGGAGCACATTAGAAGAAAAGATGATGAAATCAACGAACTTGCAAACAGGTTTGTAGATCTAAAGGTGATGGTGGACATTTTAGGCAATATTATTCATACGACCGCATGTTACCAAGTGCCATTCTACAACTCGACTTACATACTCGTTAACCTGATTTGTAAAGGTTTTTTCAGACTTGTGTACGTGTTATCCTCGGACAATTATTCTTTTTGGAGGGTGGCGGGGGCTGCGGTTTTTTGGGGCATCATAATCATCATAATCATCATAATTTGTTTTGGAATTTTCCAAACCCCATCTACCACCAAAAGAACTGTGCGTTCCTAGTTAATATTTGCTTTTCAGTCCACGTCTAACGAGAGGTTAGGGAAAAAATATTGCTCGTCTAAATTTGTTTCTTGTGTTTTAATTTTTTTTTCAATCGGACAGAGTCGAAGAGACAGTCAAGCAGAAAACCAGGACAGACGAGAACCTCAGGAAAAAAGAAAAGGAATTCTATGAACTAAAGAACGGGTAAATATTGCTTGCGAAAGCTTGGGTGTCGTATTGTCCCCGTACACGCCTTGATTGATTAACTACAATAACATTGAATGAACATGTAAAGAGCTAACTTATCTTTTTTACAGACTTGAAAAGGTCACCGACGAGAATGAAAGATTAGCTGATGAATTGAAATTCAAGGAACAAAAAGTGCAGTCTCTACAGAAAAGGTTTGCAAAAGTAAAAAGAAGACCAGCCTTGGTGGAGAATCATTGAGATAATGATTAAAAAAAGTCCTAAAATCGAGAAAATTTAAATGTATCTGGTTGTTTTCTCCAGAGTGGAAGAATTAATGCTGTCACTAGATGAGAGCTCAGAGACTCTTCATAAAAACCTTAAAGAGAAGGAAAAGGAGAACAAAAATCTTGAGCGAAGGTAAAATAAGATGTTTGTTGTGTTGTTCAAAGATAGATGGCGTGAAATTGTTACTTTTCTGTCAAAAATCTGTTCAGAGCGAACACGAGAATAGCAAGACATTTGATACTGCGACTGCTATGCAGGAGAAATGACAGCTGGCTAGTCTCTCGGGCTTCGCTGTTCGTACTGCAGTACCTATGACAGCCTGCTCACATGCTAGGGTCCTTGTCGCGATTAGGGACTTTTTTCTGTTTCATCTCAGATTTTAGAAAAAAACAATATAGAGAGGTTTTTAATTGAGTGTCGAAACAGGCAATAGTTGCTTTGGTTTTGGTTTTGATTTATCTACGGCTTGAGATTGGCTGAGTGGTCCGCCACATGGTAAGTAACTGGTTTGGGTTGGGTTTTACGACAGTCAATTAAAAACCGCTGTAAAAAGAATAAAACAAGGTAGTTTGTGCTTTTCGTTTGGTATAGCTGTACAGGCTTTTGAAGTCTGTTTATTGGTTTAGAAGATCAGGATGGCTCTCAATTAAGTTTTCTAATCTGTAATGAACATTTTTCAGGATTGAAGAACTTAATGAATCGCTGGACGAGAGAGAAAAAATCAGACAAGTTGTAAAAGAAAGAGAAGAGAAGATTGAAACGTTGAACAAGAGCTTTGATGAAAAAGACAAACTGTTGCAGGAACTGGAAAGCAGGTTTGTTAGACCTAGAAAAAGCGATCAACTTAAAATCTCCCCTAAGATACCAACACAGAGACTGGTACGTCGGTCAAGAGAATACAGAAATCGATCGTAAAGAAGACTGATCAAAACTTTTACGCCAAGGTCTGAAAACAGGCCAATTTATCGTTGTTTTTAATAACAAGAAGAGCAACAGCAACAACAGTTATTCTCAGTTCTGAGCAAATTAACGCGCGCGCTTTCTTAGTTTTCTCAGTCACATTTTGAAAGTGTGTTCGTATGAAAACTCAAGCTATTATGCATTTACGCTACTCGTGATATTTGGAAATTCACTTCCTTCAGTGAGTGCAAATTCGAGAGAAATTTTCGATATCACGAGTAGTGTAAATCTTGATTTCACTCGCCCTCTTGGAACAGAATAAGTGCCTTTGTTTTGTCTTTATTAGGTTGGAGGAAGCGAAAGGTGAAAGTAAGAAGCTTGAACATGTGGTTAAACTAAAGGATAAGAAGATCGAGGCACTTGAGAGCAGGTGAATTTATTTGTTCCATGTGGTATAATTCTCTTTTGCTCTCGCCAAAATACACCGTACCTTAGCTCGGAATGAATATATGAAAGTCATATATTTTTTTTCAAGCGGGCCCGGTAACAAATCCTGTAATCTGATTGGTTCTTAGCGCGGTCCGGATTTTCCTATCTCTGACCACGGTCACAGTAACGTTTGCGTGAGTTTTTTTTTTCTGTGAGTTTTTTTTTGTTTGAGAGCTTGGAAAAAAATAAATAAGTTATTTACCGGCTTAGGGTCGGTCCGTACAGTGAAAAACTGTGACCTCGGACTTGCTGCCCTCGGCCTGCGACCTCGGGCAGCATTTTCAAGACCTCGGTCACAGTTTTTCACTATACGGACCTCCCAGCCGGCAAATAACATATATATATTTGAACTGCATTTTTCACCTTTTACGGGTATATTACGAACTCATAAAGTGACCAGCTCCCAGATGGCTTGATAGCTCAGTCGGTAGAGCACTGCACCGGTATCGCAGAGGTCATGGGTTCGAATCCCGTTCAGGCCTGATTTTTTTTCAGGCTTTAATTTCACAACTGCTTAAGTTGTGTGTGTAGCTGCGATGATCAATCATTTCATAAATAACTGCTGTGTTGTGTTCGTTGTCTTTTCACGCAGTCTTGCCGAAGTAGAAAACACCAGCACTGTGCAAAAAGACGATCGAATCATGGAGATGAAGAGAAATGTGGAAGGAAAAGATAACAGAATTATTGAACTGGAGAGCAGGTACTGTGTAGAGAACACGTGATTCCTTCTCCAGACGCAGATTAAACTATCGTTCTCTTTGGCTCGGACACTACCTCTCGCGTGCTCACGTCAAGCTTGAACTTACTGGATTTGTTGTTTAAGTGTCTGTGATCCTCGGACCTGTTCCATAGGGCCTGTTTTTATCTCTAACGTTTATAATCTAGTCCCTCTCTTGCGCACCTTTGCGAGGTCGCTAATGCGTTTGCGTTTAGTGGGAGGCTTAATTAGCGCGCTCATCTCCGGTTCAAGCGGTCCTGGTTCAAGCAATGGCCGGGGTTGTTATGTTGTGTTCTTGGAAAAGACACTTTACTCTCGCAGTGATCCTTTCCACCTAGATGTGCAACTGGCTTTTGGCGAGTGTATTTCTGGGGGATGTTTGGGTTTGCGGTATGCTTACCCATAATGTGCGAGAGAATCATCTGATATGTACTTTGGTGGCCTTCGTTCGGCGCGTTTCCTTTCTAAATCCTCAGCTGCTTTTTATTTTATTGTTACATTTTTTACAATATGACGACAAAAGTACCATGTTTCGTGATTGTCATCTTTTGTGTGTGGGTTTTTTTTTTCGCAGGTTGGAGGATGCGTCGCTCGCCAACTGCAAACTCCAACAGAGTCTGAAAATCAAAGAGGAGAAGATTACAGAACTAGAAACCAAGTATGCTTTGATTTGACTTTGTTTACCAGTCAATAGAGAGCCTGGCCGCGCAGAAAACAGTTCATTGTTTGTTTCTTGTCAACCAGGCTCGTGAGCCGTATTGCGATAATATATAAACAATAGTCACTTTTAGGTGCTAAGATGTGCTCAAATCTTCGTCCGCGGACATTATCTGTTCAGAGAAGCGAACAGTTTTTGGTCAAGGTATCTTGAAAAAAATTGTGAACTGTAATGAACCGATCAAGTCCAAGGGCAAATATCGGAACATCTTTTCGTTGAGGCTGTTGTGTTTATTATCTTTGAGAACTGGGGACATGTAATGCCTGCTCTGCTACGAACCGAACAAGGCGAGGTACGTACTTAAAAGATCTAGGGTGTGATTCTCACGAACGGTGCGGAGCTAGTCATAGATAATAGGTTTGTTGTGTGGCTCTCGTTAACATTTTAATTTCCTCTGTTTGCTGGGAGAACAACTGCTGCCACTACCTATCCTGGTTGAATCATCACACTTGTCCAGGAGCTGTAAGCCTTCTGCGAAGGTCTAAACCCAGGCCACAAACAAGCCTATTTGAGAAAAAGTTAACTAGTGCAAGATTAAGTTGGTGTGATTTTTCTTTGCAGGATTGAAGATATTGATAGTCTTTCGTCTGAAAAGAACAGACTCAGCCAAAGTTTGGACCACAAAACGAAAAAGGTTTTGGACTTGGAAACAAAGTAAGATTGGTTTCATCAGGTAGTATAGGTTATTTTGTCGTGACCAATGTTAATTGATTATGTGATCGAATGCTTTAAAATTTTAATAACGCTTTTTTTGATCAACAGGTTGGAAGAAATGTCAAATGACAACCAAAGATTGCAGCTCAGCATCGAACAGAAAAATGGGAAAATAAGAACGCTGGAAAACAAGTATGTGACTGAATTAGTGTGATATTAACACATACATACAACTTGTAATAACATGACAGAACCAACCAGAGAAATAAAAGATTTGTCGATGATAAACTGCAAATCGAAAATGGGACGTGATGCTTTCATGTAGTGCTTTTTACTAAATTTCCTTTTCCTTTATAACGGCTTAACAATGGTTTGAGTAAATATTAATAAACAATGTTCACATTTTTGTTAACTCTGTCAGCCATAATTTCCTCAATGGCCACTGCCGGTTTGAAGAGCGTTTTCGAAAAGCTCCGTTCTGGTGACGGATTAGTGTCGTGGACTGTAGGCCTACCTGTAGCGATTTGAAATTTCTCATTCGTAATGTGGACGGCGCCTTAAGTGAAATGTTAACCGTATCTGGTTCTTTTTTTTCAGAGTTTTGGAGCTTGAGGAGTCCTTAGGTTCCTCGCATCTCTTACAACAAAACATCAAGCAGAAAGACGAGAAGGTGTCTTCATTGAATCTGGTCATTCAGGAAAGAGAGGAGAAGCTTGCTGAGTTAGAAAACAGGTCAGAGTTGTTGATTTTGATTTAGTTGTTTGCACTGTATGTATTATGATGGCTAACCCAATGAAAACTCTTGAATTACATTATTCAATGATGCAGACTTTACTGACACAGAATATCTTTGACTCTTAAAATATGCCGTTCTGTGATTGGGTGATAAGTGATCTTGGTACACGAAGCCAAGTCGAGAGAGATAATAAAATTCGGAAAATCTTTGGGCTCAAACAAAGGATTTGGAAATCTTTGGCTACTTAAACTAAGATTTGAAAAATGTTTGGTTACTTCAACGAAGCCTATAAATCAATGAAGCTTTGAAAAATTATCGTGTACGTAAGGAAACTTTGGAAAATTTTTGTGTACTTCAACAAAGCTTCGGGCACTCAAAAACAGTACTTGTTCTTCAGCGCCTTACCGTCATGCAAAAGGACTTGTCCAACGTGTCGTGCTTAGATCAGCATGATATTTCTCCACACAATATGAATGCATTGTCAAGCAGAAAGGTGGTGAGAAAAAGAAAATCATCACCTAAAAAATCCTGCCTTCGTGAAGTACAAAAATATTAAGGACTAGGATGTATCCTGTTTTTTCTGCCTTAACGAGCAGAACTTCGAGTGTCCAATAGTTATGGTCATTCTATAATACTTGCTTCATCCGCTTTTGAGACATTACATTTTATTTTAATAGCATTATTTTCCTAAAACAGGTTGGAAGATGCCCAGGCTCGCAATCATAAACTGACGCACAGTCTGAAGATAAAAGAGGAGAAAATAACATCTTTGGAAGAAAGGTTGGTGTTGTTTGATATTCTATGTTCTTTGTTGCCTCCAAACATTCATTAATTATTTTGAGAAAAGTGAAAACGTCCTGAAAATTTAGCGATTTCTTCGTTATTCTCAATAGTGTGGAAACTTTAGACGAACTACTGTCAGAGACTAAAAAGCTCAATCAAGCAGTCCAGCTGAAAGATGAGAAGATCAAAGCTCTGGAACACAAGTAAGACCACACCCAACCACCTGCTGCGCGTGTTCCTGTCTTATTTCGTGCCATTGGTCTTGTTTTTGTCTTAGGCTCGCCGTGGCAGTAATCAGGCTCGATTTATGAACCGAACATAGCTGCCCTCAATATAACGCGTGTTTATTTTGTTCGTGTCTCCTTAGGTTGGTAGAATTTGAAGAGTTGTCTTCTCGTAACACCAAACTTTCAGAGTACATCAAGCAAAAAGACAACAAAATCGTTCGACTTCAAGAAAGGTAATTAGATTAGATAATTGGATTCTTAGTTAGTCGCCGGAGACACCAAGAGTGTAGAAGGTCAGATGACTGCTGCGTAAATACTGTTATAAGAAAGTTGATCATTGAAATAAGCACCAGCCCACCTCCTTCATGCCGATAGACCCTGGGAGTTTGGATCTGATCGCTTTATCGAAAAGTCTTTTAAGACCTAACGTGGCTTGTTTATCCCAAATTTAAAAGATACACAAATCTGCGAACCATTAACGAAAAAACTCTTAGTTCCACGAACGAATGATTCTCTGGTTGTCCCATTAGGGAGTTTAAGAAGCCACGACGGCGACGCCGAAGATAACGGCGGTAAAAAATGATTATATTATTTGTTACCTACGAATCTCACGATACTCAAAAGCCATTGACTTTGTTTATTACTCTCAAAACTATCCCAAAACTAAATTCGGAACATAGCGATAGACTAATTTGAAATGATAATTCAAAAAAAAAAAATGGAGGTTGTGGTTCACGCCCTTCGCACAACACAAAATTTGGTCATTTTACGTTGCTGTTTCACAGAGGACGGTAAAGAAATGAACCAAGAATTATAACGCACGTGCACAGCCATTGTTCTGCTCATTAAACCTTATGTTTGATGGCGTTGCTGTGGCGGTGTTCTCAAACTCCCTAATTAACAGTTGACGGCAACGGAATCTTTGCTGATGTTCTCTCATTACTGTTTATTTTACTTTGCAGGCTTGATGAAGTAGAGGATGCCGTGAACATAAACGACAAACTAAGCCAAACAGTGAAGAACAAGGATGAGAAAATCGTCAGTCTGGAAACCAGGTCTTACAATAGTGTGTTAACAAACGTATTACCTCTTAATTAGGGCAATTCTCATGCACAGAATATAATGACTGAAAATTCTTCCCCATTTTTCCCTTCCACATCTTATTTTCCCTTCCCGCGTGCGCACTACCGCTTGTTTGTTATTAACGGCCTTGTGAAGAGTTGGGTATATTGACTGAATCAAAGTTATTTAGGACACACTCTGAACGGGATTTTAAGAGGTGCTCTAACCGCTGAGGAGTCACAGATAAGCGGGACAGTTATGCATAACTGTCACGCTTAAAATCCTTTGAGGGGGTTGTTACAGATAAGCGCGACAGTTTTGCTAAGCTGTCACGCTTTAAATTCTTTGAGGGGGTAGTTGTGTTACTTGAGTCACGAGTGACGCAAGGCATTTGCTGCTTCACCTCTTCTTAGATTTTGATTTGTCAAAGTAAACGTAACAAAAAAATTATTTAGAGAAAATTACTCATCTTGAAATTTCTGCGCATCCCTACCGCTAGTTAGAAATATGTTTGCTTCCTAGAACTCCATTTTTGTACGCTTTTGTTGGGATCCCATTTGTTTACCAGTTTGACACCTGTATATGTCTACAGGATCGGCGAGCTAGAAGAACGGCTTGACAACAGAGACAAGGAACAGCGAGAAATGAAACTTAAAGCTGAAGAGCGAATCAGAATGTTGGAGAAGAAGTATGTGTTTCCATTTAAGGATAAAATTCAATTCTTTTCGCATATTATAACAGAAAACTTGGGTGGAAGAAGGACTCTCTTAGTTCATTTCTAAAACTGCAATTATAACGAGGTTGCTTGGTAATAAATCTATAAACAAGTAGATTTGTGGACAGTAAACTTCAGAATGTAGTTAGAAGAGATTTTTTACTGATAAAGTTCTTAATATCCTAACCCAGACATCAATAACACCTTGTGAAAACTCAAGCAAGATTAATCAAAGCTTACTCGATCACATATAGATGAATCATGTGCGTTGTGAAAAAAGTTTCTTATCAACATATTGTTTTTTCCAAAACAGAAATGTCGCTTTAATTTCTTAAAGCATATTGAGTGCTGGGGATTAATAGTGGCACACGTATTATTCAATGTAATCATTCAAGATACAACGCTGAATATCTTATCAGTTTTGATTAACCCTAATAAGTTACTAATTATTAACCATCATGTCAATCAAGTATAATTTATTTCTACTAACGGTAGATACTAAATTATCATATCAATTAATATAAAAAACACAACTAACGCTTCAATTATTTGTTTCATTTTCGATTGGTCATCACTTTTAACTAAGTGTAGAATTTATAAAGATAAGAAAAAGCTATTTATTATGAAAACAAAAGGAAAGGCATATTGGTCATGGTAACAAGCGCCAAGTAGCTATAGATAAGCATTACCCAATCAGGAAATTGCACGTTCATGTTGCTTAGCAATGATGATGATGGTGTCAATCAATCTTGAAGTCGGATGTTACACCGGAAATGGTACTTAGTCCCCAGCATTTGCTTTAGTCATGTACCAGTGTGGATCTGCTAGTGCTGTTTTGAGCTTTAATTCTACAAGGTAACGATAACTAACTAGCGAAAAGAGGTGCAAATAACTTGGCTGCAAACTCTCCCATTCGTGTATACAAATGTCGAGCGCCGAATGCGAGCGTCAAAATGAGTGCGCGATCTTTTTTATTAAAACATTTATCTCGTGACCGCGGATCAGTGAATGAAAAATGAGACTGGTTGCAAAAAAGCATTAAAAGAAAAGGTCTGATAAGAACGTAAGATACGTAAGATACTTTAATTTAGATAAATGGACTTAATTGATAAAATAGTGTTCTGCGCTTCATGTGAACTGACAACTTTCTTTTGAAGCGTTCAAAGTAAACTTCTTGTGAGGTTCGTCCTGTGTTTGTAGACTGACTGAGTTTGTTTGCAGCTTGGACGAGCAAACCAGTTATAAAGTACAGCGACAAAACAGCGTGAAAAGGAGAGAAGACAAAATTGTAGACTTGGAAAGGAGAAGAACGAAGTAAGTTCTACACTGCAGCTGAAGGAATCTAGGCTCGGCTTATAACGACACATTCCATTGTGGATTGAAGTTTGCGCGCTGTTAAGCTGCTGTTTAAAAACTCTTTCTTTTTGCAATATTTCGCTATCCT
>Ga0126337_10002478_pt1 | contig 11795 bp, 6 predicted proteins | sample DipCmetagenome_FD_92527 | JGI IMG/M metagenome (GOLD analysis project Ga0126337, IMG submission 92527) | Coral microbial communities from La Bocana,Puerto Morelos, Mexico - Diploria C A metagenome | ecosystem: Host-associated > Invertebrates > Cnidaria > Coral | place: La Bocana,Puerto Morelos... | reverse complement strand
TTATTTAATTCTTGTGCCGTGAAAAACTCAGAAAACTGATTAAACTAATCCGAAAAAGGCTGTTGACGGTAATTTAAAAATGTAGTGAAAATGAGCAAACTTCCCTCTCAATCAACATCTCATGCTCATAGAAGTTCTGATAGAAACGAAACACCGGTCAGGCAGGATCTCTGACAAATAACTTGCTTAACTTTCAAAATAGCGTCTGTCAGGCAAAGCGACTTTCTCCTCCATAGACAGTTTTGGCACAATTAAGTCAAAGACCCACCCCCGGTGCGGATTTGATTTTTATACATAGACACGTGACCAGCTGCAACCAGGGTACTTTCTCGAGGGAGGAAGAGATAGTACCCTGGGAACGAGGTTGCTTTTTAACTCGTTACGATGGCCAATTTACATTTTCAACTTAGTTGATATAACCAAATTACCTTGTTACCCCCACCGACGCAGCACCACAGTTTCTTTAGAAACTTTCACCCTTTATTCTTTTGTACTTGAACTCGAGCGAGTTCTTTGCTAAGTTCGCGCCAACCCTCCCTTCTTCTCCGGCCCAAATAATAACAGAGGTTGAACCACACAAATTCTTGGAGCTTGTCTGGACAGTCGTTTGAAAAATACGAGTTCAATTTCTCCATATCTCCAGCTTCAATTGGATTTTTGTGTTGTGGTTTAGGGTTCCTGCGCTTGTAACATGATTTACAAACGACTTCAAACATCTTGTTCGCTTGTGTGAACTCCACATCTTTCAGGATGTTTATCGACCTTGAAATGGTTGTCCAGTAATTGTGCGGTGAATAGCAGCTCGTATACCAGTCAAGGCACTTGGCGTGAGATCTGTTTTCTTGTTTGTTTTTACCTCAGCAAAAATTTTTCACAGAATTCCGTTCAGTTCAGCAGGGCTCACGATGTAAAGATCACAGCTTATTTTTCGCTTCTACAGCCACCGAGTAAACTTCTTCAAATCCCAAGAGGTCTGTTTTTTGGTGTTTACTGGCACGGAATCAGCCTCTAACTTTTGTAGATCTTCTTCCTCTAGTTGAAAAGATTGAGAATTTAGATTTATTTTCTTCGTCGTTTACTGTGTTTTCAGCCATGATTTGGGCATGAAAATGGCGTCATCATTTCTTTTAGCGACGCTGCAAGAAAACGGCGCGAACGTTGTAGTGGCTTCTAGATTTTGATTGGCTGCTTATATCGTACGACTGTTGATTCTCACCTTTTATTGGCTCATTTCAGCGGGCTAAAATACATTTTAGCCCGGCAAATTCTCCATTTTAGCCCGAAAAATGCGCCACAATGCCCGACAAACGACAAAGTGATGATAATATTTTTTCATCTTTACTCGTTTAGCCTTGAAACATTTTACTCAATTGAAATATTTTCTTTACTTCTTCTTCTTGACTTTACTTCACTTATTTTTAACCAACAATAAGATTCATGTTGTTGTGACGACTTAAATTTGCATAAAGTTTCAAACTTGCTGATGTGCGAAAAGTTACGCTTTTGTCGTGTTTTGACCGACTGAGAAACTTGCTTGGGTTGTATTTGGAAGCTACTCCCCAGTTAATGTTTCTTTTAAAATCTTCAGAAGAAACGTTTACTGGCTTTGTAAAGTTTAAAAGGTGAGCTTTCGGCTGTCAGACTACAGCTTTCAGTGAGTAAAATTGGAAAAAATTGAAAGATACAAATATATACAAAATAGGTGGGACTATGAAAGAATACAATAAAATTAAAAAAAAATATTAGTGTCTTGTGAATACAGAAAGAGCCCTTGTCAATCACTTGAGAATCTTTAAAGTCAAAAGAGTGACTTGAAGATCAAGCATGTTTAGCAATGTTGGAACCTCTTGCGTAAGACTTTACATTCCTCGTGTGTTGTTTCAATCATGCCTTCACAAAATGCCTTAGTTCATGGACCCGGAATGAAGTGTGACGAGCTGTGCAGTCACACCTTGTATACTAAATGCAAGCTGAGTGGTATTTGTTTGTTTTGTTTTTCAGGGAGGGGATGAAGAGAAGTCACCGAATACATGAGTACACCTGCAGATTATTTTTTGGATGCCATGGCTTAGGACTTTCAAATGAAATAATTTGATTACATCTCTATAATTGGTGTTACCTAACATCACTCTGCTATGGCGTTGCATCATTTCCCTTGCAGCACCCCTATATCCAAGTAAGAACTCTTCAAGCTTGGCCTTGGTGTCCTGTTGTGCTTTTGGTCCTGGTGCTGCAGGAAATTGGGATGACTTTTGAACCTTGCCACCATAATCGAACAGGGTGATGCACAAGCGAAGAACGTCCAAAAGCAAGCCTAGTCTAAAAGAATACAACAGATAGACTAATCAAGTCAACTATGTATACGATGTACTTAGTTGATGCGTATTCTGACGAAGGAGAAGAACTAAGTAGTTACCTGGCGGATGGCTGATCTGCCCACCAATCCTTTAATACTTCACTGTCCATGTTTTTTAACACCCACAGCAGACACATCAGCAAGTTTCTAGTTGCTTCTAAACTTAACTGCTGTGGTTTGCTTTTCTGAAACAACAAAGGACAACCAAAGAGAGACATTTACAATTAAGTGCAATAGCTCATTTTTTATCTGATTTTTGTTGCTCCCAGCCTTAGATTAGATATGGTTAGCGACGATGCATTTTGAAGAAATCAATGAACAACTAGTCAACAAGACGGAGTTTCGCCTAACCATTTTAATTAGGGTTGGGAAGCAACAAAAATTGGAGCTATGGTAGCTAACTGGTAGTCACATTAAGAAGATAAACTAGTTATTGGCAGTAACCGGGTTCCACGCTTACAATCTCCTTGGATATGATTATTTGTCAAGTTGTGCAAAGCCATGATAGTAATATAAAAGCAACAATTCCTGTATTCTCACTCTCTCTAAGAACATGTCAATTAATTCCAAATCGATGCGATTTCCGGCGTCGGTGCAGAAAAGAGAAACTGAGTGCAAAACGAAATGAAAATGATTAACAGCTCCGACAAAAATGAGCTCAAACAGACAAAATGGCGGACAGAAATTAGACGACTGAGGATTGAAACTCTCAACCTAAATTTTAACACAAAGACTTCACATCAAAGCAAAATACAAAGTTCAGTAAACGTTGCCCAGCAAGACGTTCTAAGAACCTGCCACATCTTATTTTTGAAGACGAAATGTGCAAGCATTCTACTTTTGCAAAAGTACAACGCTAAGAGATTACCTGTAGGTAAGGAAAATCCTAGTTCACCAACAACATGCGTCAAAAGCTTTAATGAATGTCCTTCGATGCAATGAAAATCCTTTTTGGTAGATTTTAGCTAAGTTTCTCTGCATTTTGGTTAATTTGCTTGGTCTAAGAGTTTCTTGTCGGCAAAGACAAGCTAAAAACCGCTGGTATTTTTTTTCTTTGCTTTGTTGTCGCATTCTTCCATTCAACTGCGAATAAAGACTGCTTTTCACGGTTTTAAAATAGAAAATGCTCAGTTTTCATACATGACAGTGTATGAATTTATCCGTTTGAATACACATGTCAAACTTTCATCCAATAAATTAGAAGCGGCTTGACGCCCTCATTTGTCAGTTAAGAAACTGAAGCGTGACAGAAATTGTCACTTGTATATTACTAACAAGAAATCAAATGATTTTTCTCCTGCAATTTGGAATAGATAAGCACTACGGCCTACGGGTCAAATTGCAATCGAAATCAATTTATTATCTACATTAATTTAAGGTGGCTTAGTATAAGAGCCACATGTTTTACATCTTTTGAAAATGTACGACAACGATTGCATTTCCGACCACGAAATAGAAAATACGAGAAAAATCCAAGAAAGACGCCGGGAAAGTCTCAAAAGAATATCCTACAGCAAAACTGATTGGAAAACGGAGGTCAACCACCGTATCGGTACAGTGTTCAGATCCGATGTTTCATGATATCCAGAATAATCAAGGTCTCGGTAAGTGTTATCAGCTGTAGCACGTACTGACATCTTCATTGTTCTGAGCATCGAAAGAAATGTCATCAAAAATTGTTTATTATTAACCTGCGATGCAAGTTCACCCTTGTTTTCATCGGACCCCATTAAGGTTGTTATACTGGATGTTGCTATCGCCATGGCAACATCTGGAGTAAAGCTGGAGTTGTCTTCACTGCCATAACCATAGAGCTGTTGCAAGGCTCCTATAACCAACCCAATTATTGGGAGATATAATGCAGCTACAGCAGAACGACAGGGGATCTCGTCATAACGAGTGTCTGAGTCGTGGCACGCAATGAGGTCCCTCGTGGTGTCTACAGCTTGGCATATAAGTGTCATGTCACTACAAACAAGAGTCAATCAATAAATATTATTCTACGTATAAGTATACGAGTGCTACCTTGTCGCCTTATTACTAGCACCGTTCCGTAAAGAGAAAGAGTTATCCCTAGTTTTATGTTTGATGCTCATTTCAACGAAATATTGTGGTAAAGAATTGCGAGACAATAGGAGCTTAAGCAATGGCGACGGCTTTAAAAACCTGTTCAGTCTATGTAATATGTAAGACGGCATTCAATTCAAATAGAAAGAGAAAAACTAACCCCTTGCCGGTTCCGTTAACATTGTGACCCTTACATAATTATATACAACAGAAACCTGTTACAGAGACTACCGTGTGTCCCGTATTATCCGGGTTCCACAGTACACAAAATATATAATTCACAAGAAGCTTGACATTTACTAGCAGCTTGTGACGATGCTTCTTTCAATTCAAAAACAAAAATAACTTATTTCATAGAGCCACTTACAATCACAACAAGACTCTTGATGATCAGCTCCCAGTTGGCTTACAACACTACACCATTTAGTATCACGGGGCTTATGGGTTTGAATCTCATTCGAGCCCAAGCTTTATTTTCGCAGCTATTTATGTTGTATACACAACCGCAATCAGTGATTTCTCATTTCTTAGAAGGATGATCTGCTGACCAAGTAACATATACAACTACAACAGTTACATTCATCAGATCATTGTTAATCATCACAACTTTACCCTCCTTCCAAAGACAAAGCCAGTTCAGAAAGCACCACGCCAGCCAGAAAATGTTGCTGTCTAAAAGCAGTAGAGAGTTCCGCCATGCTGTTGCCTATGGTTATAGTGTAGCTAGACATTGCCGAACCAATTGACGACATGGAGGGTGTAGGTGATGAAGGCGGTGTAGGGTACAGAGGACAAGGGAATGGTAGATTGAGGGTTACATAATGCTCGTGGCTACAAACAATCCTCAGGAACTCAAGTCTGAGTTGTGATACTTCAGGATCATTGGTAGCTTGATAATGCATCTAATAAAGGAAAACAACAACATTCTTATACACTATTAAGGAATCATATATATAATGAAATAGAACTTCTCATGCCATCATCTATTAAACAAATGCAAGAATACAAATCAATCCAAAGCTCTAATGATGGTATAAACCCCAATATAAAAATGAGGTATAAATACCAATAGGCTTTCATACCTCTTTAATGTAGTGCCTGATCAGCTCAAAAACAAACCCTCTGTCAATCAGCGACAAAAGATCATACAAGAAAAAGGCAAGGCTAGAGTTAAGCCTCCGACAGAGAGAAAAATCCTGCAATAGAAACCAGAGTTCAGAAAATTACCACTACAGTTTTGAGGGAATAAACAATTTTTCGCAAAATTAGAAAATGTGAAATTTTACCAATTCCAAAAATATGTTAAAACGTGTCTTTTATTCATTTTATTGTTATGAATTCTTAATCAACCTAATTTCTCTTGTGCACTTCTTGAAGGATTTTGTACAAACGTCTAACTTGCATTCAGTTCAGTGGTTATTATCAATGTTTTCCCGATTGATTGACCTGACGTGTTTCATATATTGTATTAAATCTGTGGCATACGACCTTCTTTTCAGTGCAATTGAATAGCGCCCCATACAGGAAGAGCTAAAATCCCTACAAGTTAATGCCTATAACCGGACATTAAACTACCTTGGTGTGTAGAATTCATTTTTGGAATTGGTGAAATTAATGATGTATACCAGAATCTTTGGATTCGAATAAAACAATATGAGTAGCAGTCTGACTTTCTACTTTTTAACCAATCTTCAACATCTTTAGTCCACGTTGGTTCTGGGAACAAGACTGAACATGTGCATAAGGAACTTCGAATGGTGTTTCAGTTTTCTATTTCTGTACTCACCTGAAGTGTAGCGGTGATTTCATCAACTGTAGACTTAAACATGGCTCGTATATCTCCCAAGAATTGCTCAGGAAACCGACTTTTCCTTGTCCAGAAAAACCTGTCTGTGTTTTCAAGGTGTTGTGACATGCTTTTAAACTGTCAATATAATGAACAAACAAACTCACAAGTTGAAAATGCCTTGGTCCCGAAAATATCCAAACTATATTACACACGTTATTTGTTAAACGAGGTCGGTGACCCCCATTTTTACTTGCATTTCTGACAAAAAATTGACATTTCTGACAGCGTCCTTAAATGCCCCTGGCTAGATTTGTATCACAAACTCACAAAACACAGAGACCACGTCATAAACTCTTACGTGAAGGCAAATTTAAACGTGGAGAAATATACAGTAACATCCAACTACAACATATCATTATTCGCATTTAAAATTAATTTAAAAATAAAATACAATTCAGGGATTTAGTCTGTTGTGTAGATTTCTTTAAAGAGTAAACCGGACCTTGTTGCTGCTTTAAAAACAAACCATAACATTCTTGACAGAATAACACTCAACGGAACGAAAAAAAACTACTGAGAAGATGGTCGAAACTAGGGAGAAAACGCAAAGTTAAAATCGAAAACATTCTATGCTAATAATTAAGATCACACATCCACACCGTAAGGGTAATGATCGCCTTCGTTTCAACCCAATAATTCATTGGAACAAATTTTCAAGAAAGCTCACCATGAGTTCAAAAAAAAACCAAGCATGCGCCATTGCTGTTTCCTTCAAGGGTCCACTTGCCACTGCCCACTGTAATGCTAACTCTTCATGTACCAACTAAACAAGAAACAAATATGTACAAAGGGACACTGAGAACAGACTTGTTGATTTTTAGGGTACACCATTTGCGATGGAGACAGGTACAGAAACGCTTTAAAAGACGTACAGAAAAATCTTTACACCTACATGTAACATACACAATGTTTCCCGCTGTGAATTAGGCTGTTCTCGGAACCTTACAAACAAATGGACAAACACCTCTGATGCTGGCATCAGTAATAGTTCACAACAAGCCCAACAAAAATTGTTATCACAGCATTATTGAAAATATGAAATCATATATTTAACCTAGCGGAAGAATATGAAATATGATAAACTTATCAAGATTACATCTGGCGTGAAAAACAAAATGGAGTAATTCGTATAGTGTGATCGACAGTGTGATCGTCCGGGTGAAGGTAGTTCTGAAAAGAACTGTTGTTGGTGACTGAACAAACGCCTCTTAACAGATGTCAACCACCACCAGCGCCTTACAAACGACTTATCCACGACGTAAACAAAACCGACAAACGGACTTCTTGACTAACAAACACGTACGTTCAACCGACTGCAATAGACGGATCTAAACCGACCTATGACTGATGACAAACTTTACACGAGTCTTTCAGCCAATACCATCATGGCTCAACTGACCAATCAGTTTCAACGAACCAGACAATAACAACATCGCCTGACAAACACTATTCACTTGACTCTGAAGATGACTTTCCGCTCAGGTTGTCGAAACGTCTAAAGTCACCAACAACAGTTCTTTTCAGAACTACCTTCACCCGGACGATCACACTATACGAACTACTGATACTCCTGGGTTCAAACCATTTACAAAATGGAGCAAGCCCACAAACTACATAAAATCCTTGGTGTAGTATAGTAATTAATCTTATGTTCAGTAATTCAACTAATGAATACATTTCAGAGTTTGCAAAAAAAAACCAAAAAAAACAGCACCTTTCTACTGCCACTGCCACCAGACGCTATACCAGGGACACTCAGCGAGCTGGGGCGTGTCTCTGCAATGCTGTTCCTATTACCAGGCATGTTCATAGCATCAGATATCGTTGGCTCTTCATCATCAACCCACTTTCCAGATGAAAATGAACCTTGCTGATCATCAGTTACACTTGCATTGAGTTGGGGATTACTGCTTGATATTTTCTGCCGAGCTTTACTTTGTAAACCAACTGGAATACTTGCAGATCGTCCTGGCTCTCCTGTATAACAAATTATATAGACATAGTTCATACTGACTTCAGGACTCCTTCAAGGACTTTTCAAGAAGGACTTTGAATCCACGAAAATTCAACAATCTTCAGAGAATCCTTCTCCACAGTATCACAGTTAGAATTTGTCAAGTTATTGACACAAAATACTAACCCACTGAAGGCAGACTACTTTAACATTCTTAGAGACTCGACATAATACAAGTAATCACGTCACTCTGGCATCATCAAAGTCTGCTTGAAGAACGTACCCCAGCAAACACTCAAGAAAGAAGGTATCGACATTAAGTCACATGATATTCTGCATTTTAAAGAAAAAACTTATTTCCCCAGTATTTTCTTATACACAGTTTTTTGCTTGCTAGAGTAAAATGACTTCAGAGGCATCGTTTTCACCAATAAAAGAAAAAAAAGAAATGAAAACGTCTGCAACAGGAAAAGATATATGCATGTGTTTGTTAGTGTGGAAAGATATTTATTTTCCTTTTTGCCTATTTCATAAAAATGGACACAGTGATTCTTGACTAACATACTCCTGAACACATCAAGGCTAAGTAGTCATACAGCAGGAGTTTATCCTGGTCTCAGTAACCATTAACAGGGGTTACCCCATAGTCTCAAAGCATGTTGCCAGCACATATAAACATGGGGGAATAGCCTTGTTTCTTTTTCTTCTCACCTATGGCCTATGCATTCCACGTTTGCGCCATAAAGTATAAGAGAAAAAAATCAGTCGCTAACTTGAAGAACAGACTGTGAACTATGTTAGTAAGAGACATTTATATTGCTATATCATAATAATAACTGTATTAAACGTTAATAACAATAGTTGACGCTAACCTGAAAAATGGTCTGGGGAACCTGCTGGTGAGTGGTGATAAGGAGCAGAAAACACATAAGTTATATATGATGCCAGTAATTGATTGCGGCCATGCTCATCCTGGCTGTTTTCTAGCAGTTGATGAAGACGATGTACAATCCGTGTCAAGGACTCAAAAGCAGCCTGCCCGATGTTTACTGTGGTAAGGAACATAGCATTATGTACACAGCTGTAAGATGTACAACTCAGATTTTGAGGTAATGGCTATCTACATCTAGGTCAATATTAAAGAGAAAAACATATTTTACCCATACATATTCTTTGGATCCCAAACTTTATCAAAACGAGCATATAATATAAGAGGCTGGTGCATAGACACACAAAGAAAGAAGGTTAATTACCTACAGTCCCTGATATAACAGGTGGCCTGACTAGAAGCAAAATAAGCTTGTCCAGAACTAGATACAGAAACCTAACAAGAGGTTCCTCTTGTGTCTTGGACAGGTCAAGAATGCTTTTACGTAACACCGACTCTAGATTTCCTTCAGTGCTGCGGGTTGGTGACATCACACGTCCCTCAATTTGGTGACAAACCTTTAAAAATTTGTGAATGTGTATATCCTGGAAAAAGAGAAAAATGTAAGGCCTTATGTACCATATCACCTTATGATTTTGTTTTGCATGTACTTTGATGCAGGAATTCTGACATACATGAAGCAGTGCTGGGGTTTAGGAATATGCTGATTGTGCAGGAGCTTATTTAATCTTTTCGAACTATGGTCAGATAACCATTTATTGTGTAAATTGCTACTTCATTGTGCAGCTGTTTGAGAGGTGCTTATTCAAGTATTCTTAGTTTTAGAATTTGTAGCTGGGACTGTGGGAATTAAATTCTATGAGATTATGCTGAAAAAAATGACGAACAAATAGAAGAATGTTGCCCATCAATTAAATACACATTTCATAAATGTTGGCAGAAATCTTTCTGAAAACCTTCAGCCTAAGCTGGACAGTTTTGTATTTCACGGAATCTATACATACGAAGCACGGGCAACTCAGTCATTATGTATAAGACCTAAATATTCTATTTCAATATTTGGTTTTCGTAATGGTAATTCGAAAACCAAGCCCATAAATGAACTTGCTGACACTCTTAGACAGGTCATCAATAGCAATCTATATACCTGTGGTACAATTGCAGACTTCTTAAAAGCATTTAATAATGTAAATCACGAAATGTTACTTAAAAAGCTAGAAGCATGCAGTGTTAGAGGTCTTCCTTTGAAATGGTTCAGTAGCTACCTGATGAATAGGCAACAGTACAATACACTAGGAAACACAGAATTGCCTAGTATGCAGACTATGAGGAATTCTCCATGGGAGCACACTGGGACCACTTCTGTTTTTCATTTATATAAACCATCTGATAAATTAAGTTTCAAAATTTCTGCTAATGATACTTGTGTTTTTGCCTCAGCATATGACCTTAAAACTCTTGAAGCTCTAATGAACTCTAAACTTGAAAAAGGTGAAAGAATGGTGTGATGTAAACAAACTGTGGAAGTTCATAATTATTAAGTCTACTAAAAAAGGATATGCCAGTAAATATTCAAATTAGAAGCGAGCTAGGATAGAACCTGCCATTCTCTAGTCTGCAAGGATGACATATTAAGTATTTTAAGGTAATGTTTGATGACTGTATCTCATGGAAATATCACATCTCCTAAATTTGCCCTTGAATCTCAAGGAATATTGGGATTATATCAAGATTAAGACATTATCTCTCCTCAATCAACTTAAGCAACTATAACTTCATGTTTATTGTTATATCTCATATGCAATTTTGGCATGGGGTGGCACTTATAATTCACACCTTCAAAGAGTCCAAATTTAGCTAAATCAATTAGTGAAATTAATATTATTTGTAAAAACACATGGACATTAACCGGACATACTCATGGTAGATAATGTTTATTCCACTTCACTTTCAAATTCACTCACCACTGGCATAAAGGACCACTACACGATATATAATAAATAAATAAGAACTTTATTTAAGTCTCGGGGTAGGTATTTAGCTTACAGAAGCTAATTGGGGACACTACTACATCATAACATATGAAGTTTTAAAATATACAGTTAAGAATACGAATTAAGAATTAATTGAGTACACTAGGCTACTTTACAATATATTAAAATTTACAGTGTATGATAATTTACTATATTAAAAGCGATAATTTACTATGTTCAAAAATTAGGATGAATGAATATTTAAGTGAGTAGTTCAAGAATTAAGAAGTGCATATGAGACAGTTTGAACACCCATCCTCGATTAGAGCACTGAGGTCTTTGTTTCTAATATAGTTACCGATGGTCAGTCTGTTTTTGTCAGTTGCGCCCAGTTTTGACCAAAGGTAAGAACCAAGGTATCTAATGGAGTGTTTTCCATAACGGACTGAAGAGAAATGAGGCAGATTGAAGTCAGCGTTTCTAAGAGAATAGCCCTTGTTCGAGTTTGTAAAAAGTTCCATTATGTAGTCAGGTACAAGGCCGTTTTTCACTTTGAACATTAGGATCGCGATATCCTGAAGACATCTATTGTGGAGGGAGGGTAGCTTTGCACGGCTAAGAAGAGCATCATAGGTGTCTGTCTTGGAGTTGAAGATGATTCTTAGAGCGCGTTCTTGTACTCTTTCAAGCTTGCGCCTGTCAGAAGC
>Ga0126337_10002477_pt1 | contig 11800 bp, 5 predicted proteins | sample DipCmetagenome_FD_92527 | JGI IMG/M metagenome (GOLD analysis project Ga0126337, IMG submission 92527) | Coral microbial communities from La Bocana,Puerto Morelos, Mexico - Diploria C A metagenome | ecosystem: Host-associated > Invertebrates > Cnidaria > Coral | place: La Bocana,Puerto Morelos... | reverse complement strand
GGCGTAGTACCACAAGAAGATGTCATAAAAAATAAAGACCAGGTAAATAACCATGCATTGCTATTTAGAGAAAGCCGTTGCTCCCTTACTTCAAGGCTCAAGATAAAATATGAAATCTTTGGTCGGTAAAAACTAGCCGCCAACCTAAGCCAAACTTTTAGTTCAAAATAGCCACTTCAGCCAATCAAAAGCCGTCTTTACTGTCATCACATCTGCGATGTCAAGTCACTGACCTGATATGACTACGATATCATGCTCACTTGGCCAAGTGCGGGTGCCATAAATACCTAATCGTATCTTCAGTTTAATATCCTCCGGTGGAATATCAGTCTCGTTTGGTCTCGCACAAGGTTCAACCAAACTCGCCTGATATGAAACCGAAGCGTACCGTAAATGTCGACGACGTAAAACCGTAATGTGCAGGTTATTTAATAAATGCACGATCGTTTTGTTGACTATCCATGGCTTGAAACTATACCCAGGCGTACTGAGTAAGCTACCTTCAAATAAAAGGAAGTTCAACTAAAATGTTATTCAGGTACAATAAAAGTTAGTTTCCATTTGATCGGCTACGATCACTCCTAAAAAAGTTGAGCGATCCTTACAACCACCATATGATCGCCTTGATCATTATAGAACTGCAAGACACCTGGAAGAACCTAGATCAGACAACGACGCATCGCATTCTGATATATTTTCATCGCAATGATTCTCTACAAGTCACAATCTGCTCAACCGTGCAGCGGGATAGGGTATGCTTTTTGAGGTTCCGGATGCGGCTCTTTGCCCTCAGTGCTATGTAAATGAGCAGATAGAAAAAAAAAAATCCTATGCTTTCAATGGCACAGAAGCAAATAAATTAAAACTGACCCGAAAAGTATGTTTCGGGTTTGTGCCTCAAATTGGGTATCAACTTTCGGTTCATTTATTTCTTTAAGACCCTTCGCGGCACACACCTATTCAAAATTTACGGGAGTAACCTCCCATGGAAACTTTAGCAGCTTTTAGCGTGCATTAAACAAACGGACTTTTAAGATAAGAGGTTATAAAAATTTACCAATTTTCAATAAGTTTCATTTTATTTCCTGCAGTTTATTTACTTTTCTCGTTCTTTAATTTAGGAAAATGACCGAGATAACAGGTCGTGATAAGCTGAAAATATCATCTGAAGCAAAGATTCCAGAGAGGAAATATTTCCTTGCCGACTTCACTCTTTTAAAAGTACTGGGAAAAGAAAGTTTTGGGAATGTGAGAGTTTAATTTAACCCAGAAAACCGGATAGAAAACTGTTCCTATATACGTCGGGGTATAGAAATTTTTAAAACTATCATAAAATAAGATACACTAAATAACGCAGAAAAGATGAAGTAGTTGCTCTGACGAACAGTGTAATTTCAGGATTACCATTGAAACAAGAGATTGCCATCTCTTGAGTTGAAATTATTAATTTGGTATTCAACTTTTATTTCTTACCAGGTTATGTTGGCAGAAAAGAAGGACAGTGATGAGATTTTTGCGGTGAAATCTATCAAAAAGAAATCCACAGTGGAGAATGGTGAGGTGAAATACGTTTTCACCGAGAAGAGAGTATCGGCTTTAGCATCCGGATATCCTTTTGTTACAACGCTCCATTCCACCTTCCAAACTGTGGTAATTATATAACTGTCTGACACAAAACACTATAGCCCACCCAAAATACGCCGGAGATACTTGAAATCGCGTTTCACTCTGAAAATCAACGCATCAAATGTAGTGTCCTTTCACACTACACCGAAGAAAGTTGTTGACACAACAATCAATAGTCATCACTCGGACAGAGAAATTACACTTTTCGAAAAGCTCTGTTTTCAAAGTGTTTTCCGTCCACACTCAAAAACGCAAAGCCAGTGTTTTCAAATTTTATCAAGTTTGAAGAGCGCTTTCGAAAAGCTCCGTTTTCGTGACCGATTAGTTAAGTCGACAGTAAAAACAAAGCTGTGTTTCAGATTTGTCAGAATTCTACAATGTAGAAATAGAAAAATCGCTTGTCCGCAAAACGAGATGATGACTAAAGAGTTTAAAAGAATTTAATAGCCTTGTTTTGGTAAGCTCTAGCCACCAAAAGTCAGAGCATACCCGATTAATGATCAACTCTCTCAAATTCTCTCGATTTCTTACATCAGGTTACGTTAAGAAGAAGAAAGTTATTTGCTATTTCTTGTATAAATTAATTTCAGCTATTACCGATTTAATATACGTGTGTTAGTTAGTTCGCGAAGTTCACGAAGAAAGTTCGTAAGTTCAGAGAGAAGTAGAACTTGGTTTTTAGAACGCACATTGAGGCTTAGGATATGTCGCTGTCAACATCTTTTTATTTGATCAATTTTTTTTCCGAGTGTAAGACGCCATCGATTGGCTAGTTTGCATATTTTAAAAATTTGAACATCCCTGGAATGAAAAGAGATATTTGAAAAATAGTAAACAACATTTTTCTTCTCATACAGGCAGCACATGATCGTCACATGAGAGCTTAGGATGCTCAGAATTATTGCTGTCATGGCGAAGTCAATCTTTTCCACCTGGTATTCCTGCTTCCAAACCATCTCGTTCATGGGACATATTACAACCTAGGATCCCTCTCTAGATTCGGTTACGTTCATGTCGAGTTTTCCCTTGTTCAGCATGTAGTAGATAGCGGTATTAATTAAAGTGAAAACAATGAAAAGAACACAAAAACTCCCGAAGTACCCGCTGCTTCATCACGGAGTAAAAAGTATAAAGTGACATCTCGCAAAGTACCATCTTGAAAAGCACATTAATGGACGATTTCGTAAAGCACCAAGCTATCTTTATCAAATCGCAAAGTAACATTACGCAGACTTTCAGAAGTATCATTTGTTAAAATAACAATCACCATGTCGAAACTTCAAATTAAAATTTGGTCAGGTATCTTGAAGTTGCATTTCCTAAGTGATACTCATTGAAATACAAACAAAACACGGAAACAAATGTTATCTATTATTATTCGTCTTTAGAACTTACGTTAAAATATAGTTTTCTGTTTGTTCTTGCGCCTCCGCTTTATGGAAAATGGCAGCTGTCGTTATTTTATTTACTTCTTTGAGTTGCTCAGAGGAAATCAGTGAAATTTGATGAGGAATTCAATTCCTAATATAAGCCGGGGGAAAAATGTTGTGCTTTAAATAGAGTGCTATTGGTTGAGACACTTTAAAGGCAATATTATCTTTTATAAAAGGAACCTTCACTGAGTTCAAATATTATACGCCAGTCCTTTGACGCGGCCTTTAAAATTACAGTTCTTTTGATTTTCCTGTCAGTTCATGAATAAATAAGCTATCTTGTTTTATCCTCCTCAAAAATTTAGGTAAAACTGTTTTTTATCCGTGCTATTAGCCTGAAATTTAAGTCGTCTCACGCCATCAGCCTAATTCCCGCGAGAAACACCTAACTGCTGAGCGTTATAATTAGTTCTTATTCCTCGTTAAGGTTTTTGCATTTCTATTTGAACAGCTCCTTACATGTCTTTCGGAACGTTTTTTTTATAAAGCAGTATATGATCGGATTGCACAGGGAATTGAGCGAAATAATCGATAACATAACGGGATGGGATAAAACTATTACATTTACAATGTAACTACTACTCTTAAAAAAAGCCTGCAAAAATACACCATACACAATCATGGGTAAAATACACACAACCAAAGCCATTACAATTATCCTGGTAGTTTTCAGAGCTTTCTTCTCCTTTGCAAAGTCTGCAGCGGCTTGTGGTGAAACTTGTTCACATTTTATTTGTTTCTCGTGACGACGCGTGACAAAATAAACTGATAAATGACAGAAAAGTATCAATGAAATGTTGAAATATCCCAGCAAGATCGTTGTAACCCTGGTTATCGTTTGAAACTGTCCAGAAAGGCTCTGCAGAATAGCTGGGCCACATGCAATGACCCAAGAGCTAACAACGACGATCTTTAAACGAAGTTTCGTTACAATTGTCACATAACGAAAAGTGTACTTCAAGGCTACAAACCGTTCGATACTAATAAGAGTTAAATGACTCATAGATGCAAAAACTGGATTAAAAAAGATAAGGTGGGTTTCCTTAAAATACCGGCAGTATTCAGTTAGAGATAAATCTTTTATGACATAAATCTGCCCCGCAATGAAAGTTGGCTCTGAAGCCGCTTCTACCAACGGGTCTGTTCCCGCCAAACAAGCTAGCAAAATGTTGTAATTGCTTTGCAATCTGCGTCTTGTCTTTACCGCCATTAGCACCAGCACATTCATCAGGATCGTCACAGGAAAGCTTAGGATGTTCAGAATTATTGCTGTTATGGCGAAGGCAATCTTTTCTACCTGGTACTCTTGCTTCCAAACCATCTCGTTCATGTGACATGTTACAACCAAGATTCCTCTCTAGATTCGGTTACGTTCATGGCAAGTTTTCCCTGGTTCAGCATGGAGTAGATAGCGGTACCTTTGCGGCACGAAAGAGAATGTTCTATTTGAAATATGCCTAACAAGTTTACACCCTTGGATATTAATTAAAGTGAAAACAATGAAAAGAACACAAAAACTCCCGAAGTACCCGCTGCTTCATCACGGAGTATAAAGTATAAAGTGACATTTCGCAAAGTCCCATCTTGATAAGCACATTAATTGACGATTTCGTAAAGTACCAACCAAGCTACAATTATCAAGTTGCTAACAATCCCCATATCGAATCTGCAAATTAAAATTTGGTCAACTATGTTGAGGTTGCATTTCCTAAGTGATGCTCATTGCAACACAAACAAAACACCGAAACAAATTTTACTAATTATGATTCGTCATTAAAACTCACGTTAAAAGATAGTTTTCTTTTTTTCTTGCGACTCCGCTTTTATTGAGAATAGCAGCTGTCGTTAACTGATTTATTGTTTGACTTGTTCAGAATAAATCAGTGAAATTCGATAAGGAATTCAATTCCAAATGTCAGAGGGAAAATTTGTGCTTTTTAAATTAAGTGCCGATCAGTTGGGAAATTTTAGAGTTATATACTATTAAAAAGAAAGTTTCACGGAGTTCAGATATTATGCTTCAAACTTTGACACCTTCAAAATTGAGGTGGTTCTTATTTTTCTGTTGCTTTAGGGATATGCAAACTATTTTGTTTTATTGCTCTGAAAAATTTAGGTAAATTGCTTTTTCGTGCTACAGGATTTGCAATGATAACGTGCAGTCCTTGTTAAAATTTGTACACGGGGTGGGACAAGACTATCCTGTTTACAATGTAACCACTACTGTTACAAATAGCTAGCAAGATCAAAAGATACGTAAGCAAGGGGACACCGTCGCTTAGATCAAGTTGTCGGCGTCGAAAGCAGAACCGAAATAAGCAAACCAATCATAAGACCCAGAATCAAGCATTGCGATCAATCTAGTTTTCACTGCATGGATCATAAGCTTATAAGCGACGGAGTCGTAAGCGGAATCGACGTTCTGCTTCTGACTTGACTTCCGGGCACGAGAATGAACGAGAATCTGAGTTCTCGTTAGCGGCCACTGGAGTTTTATGGGAAAGATGGCCGCTTATGGGGATTTGTCCAGCTTTTAATGAACATCGGGAATACAAAATTAAGATAGTATGTTTTGTTTTTGTTTTATTATACCAACAAAATACAAGTGACAAGTGAGATATTCCGTGGTGTAATACAAGAGCCAACACAGTGTAAGCAGATACGTGTCAAGGTTGGGAGTGAGACTCAAATATACAGTGGCTTCCTGTATTCTGATTGGCTGTCTTTTCTCTGCCATGGTATAAATATTGATATCTTATAACATATTAAACACAATGGATGTTTCAATAGCAATAACTTTACAGTGGCAGATTTTTTTTTTTTTTTTTTTTTTTTTAAAAATTTTTAAAAAAAAAAAAAAAAAAAAAAAAATCTGCCACTGTAAAGTTATTGCTATTGAAACATCCATTGTGTTTAATATGTTATAAGATATCAATATTTATACCATGGCAGAGAAAAGACAGCCAATCAGAATACAGGAAGCCACTGTATATTTGAGTCTCACTCCCAACCTTGACACGTATCTGCTTACACTGTGTTGGCTCTTGTATTACACCACGGAATATCTCACTTGTCACTTGTATTTTGTTGGTATAATAAAACAAAAACAAAACATACTATCTTAATTTTGTATTCCCGATGTTCATTAAAAGCTGGACAAATCCCCATAAGCGGCCATCTTTCCCATAAAACTCCAGTGGCCGCTAACGAGAACTCAGATTCTCGTTCATTCTCGTGCCCGGAAGTCAAGTCAGAAGCAGAACGTCGATTCCGCTTACGACTCCGTCGCTTATAAGCTTATGATCCATGCAGTGAAAACTAGATTGATCGCAATGCTTGATTCTGGGTCTTATGATTGGTTTGCTTATTTCGGTTCTGCTTTCGACGCCGACAACTTGATCTAAGCGACGGTGTCCCCTTGCTTACGTATCTTTTGATCTTGCTAGCTATTTGTAACAGTAGTGGTTACATTGTAAACAGGATAGTCTTGTCCCACCCCGTGTACAAATTTTAACAAGGACTGCACGTTATCATTGCAAATCCTGTAGCACGAAAAAGCAATTTACCTAAATTTTTCAGAGCAATAAAACAAAATAGTTTGCATATCCCTAAAGCAACAGAAAAATAAGAACCACCTCAATTTTGAAGGTGTCAAAGTTTGAAGCATAATATCTGAACTCCGTGAAACTTTCTTTTTAATAGTATATAACTCTAAAATTTCCCAACTGATCGGCACTTAATTTAAAAAGCACAAATTTTCCCTCTGACATTTGGAATTGAATTCCTTATCGAATTTCACTGATTTATTCTGAACAAGTCAAACAATAAATCAGTTAACGACAGCTGCTATTCTCAATAAAAGCGGAGTCGCAAGAAAAAAAGAAAACTATCTTTTAACGTGAGTTTTAATGACGAATCATAATTAGTAAAATTTGTTTCGGTGTTTTGTTTGTGTTGCAATGAGCATCACTTAGGAAATGCAACCTCAACATAGTTGACCAAATTTTAATTTGCAGATTCGATATGGGGATTGTTAGCAACTTGATAATTGTAGCTTGGTTGGTACTTTACGAAATCGTCAATTAATGTGCTTATCAAGATGGGACTTTGCGAAATGTCACTTTATACTTTATACTCCGTGATGAAGCAGCGGGTACTTCGGGAGTTTTTGTGTTCTTTTCATTGTTTTCACTTTAATTAATATCCAAGGGTGTAAACTTGTTAGGCATATTTCAAATAGAACATTCTCTTTCGTGCCGCAAAGGTACCGCTATCTACTCCATGCTGAACCAGGGAAAACTTGCCATGAACGTAACCGAATCTAGAGAGGAATCTTGGTTGTAACATGTCACATGAACGAGATGGTTTGGAAGCAAGAGTACCAGGTAGAAAAGATTGCCTTCGCCATAACAGCAATAATTCTGAACATCCTAAGCTTTCCTGTGACGATCCTGATGAATGTGCTGGTGCTAATGGCGGTAAAGACAAGACGCAGATTGCAAAGCAATTACAACATTTTGCTAGCTTGTTTGGCGGGAACAGACCCGTTGGTAGAAGCGGCTTCAGAGCCAACTTTCATTGCGGGGCAGATTTATGTCATAAAAGATTTATCTCTAACTGAATACTGCCGGTATTTTAAGGAAACCCACCTTATCTTTTTTAATCCAGTTTTTGCATCTATGAGTCATTTAACTCTTATTAGTATCGAACGGTTTGTAGCCTTGAAGTACACTTTTCGTTATGTGACAATTGTAACGAAACTTCGTTTAAAGATCGTCGTTGTTAGCTCTTGGGTCATTGCATGTGGCCCAGCTATTCTGCAGAGCCTTTCTGGACAGTTTCAAACGATAACCAGGGTTACAACGATCTTGCTGGGATATTTCAACATTTCATTGATACTTTTCTGTCATTTATCAGTTTATTTTGTCACGCGTCGTCACGAGAAACAAATAAAATGTGAACAAGTTTCACCACAAGCCGCTGCAGACTTTGCAAAGGAGAAGAAAGCTCTGAAAACTACCAGGATAATTGTAATGGCTTTGGTTGTGTGTATTTTACCCATGATTGTGTATGGTGTATTTTTGCAGGCTTTTTTTAAGAGTAGTAGTTACATTGTAAATGTAATAGTTTTATCCCATCCCGTTATGTTATCGATTATTTCGCTCAATTCCCTGTGCAATCCGATCATATACTGCTTTATAAAAAAAACGTTCCGAAAGACATGTAAGGAGCTGTTCAAATAGAAATGCAAAAACCTTAACGAGGAATAAGAACTAATTATAACGCTCAGCAGTTAGGTGTTTCTCGCGGGAATTAGGCTGATGGCGTGAGACGACTTAAATTTCAGGCTAATAGCACGGATAAAAAACAGTTTTACCTAAATTTTTGAGGAGGATAAAACAAGATAGCTTATTTATTCATGAACTGACAGGAAAATCAAAAGAACTGTAATTTTAAAGGCCGCGTCAAAGGACTGGCGTATAATATTTGAACTCAGTGAAGGTTCCTTTTATAAAAGATAATATTGCCTTTAAAGTGTCTCAACCAATAGCACTCTATTTAAAGCACAACATTTTTCCCCCGGCTTATATTAGGAATTGAATTCCTCATCAAATTTCACTGATTTCCTCTGAGCAACTCAAAGAAGTAAATAAAATAACGACAGCTGCCATTTTCCATAAAGCGGAGGCGCAAGAACAAACAGAAAACTATATTTTAACGTAAGTTCTAAAGACGAATAATAATAGATAACATTTGTTTCCGTGTTTTGTTTGTATTTCAATGAGTATCACTTAGGAAATGCAACTTCAAGATACCTGACCAAATTTTAATTTGAAGTTTCGACATGGTGATTGTTATTTTAACAAATGATACTTCTGAAAGTCTGCGTAATGTTACTTTGCGATTTGATAAAGATAGCTTGGTGCTTTACGAAATCGTCCATTAATGTGCTTTTCAAGATGGTACTTTGCGAGATGTCACTTTATACTTTTTACTCCGTGATGAAGCAGCGGGTACTTCGGGAGTTTTTGTGTTCTTTTCATTGTTTTCACTTTAATTAATACCGCTATCTACTACATGCTGAACAAGGGAAAACTCGACATGAACGTAACCGAATCTAGAGAGGGATCCTAGGTTGTAATATGTCCCATGAACGAGATGGTTTGGAAGCAGGAATACCAGGTGGAAAAGATTGACTTCGCCATGACAGCAATAATTCTGAGCATCCTAAGCTCTCATGTGACGATCATGTGCTGCCTGTATGAGAAGAAAAATGTTGTTTACTATTTTTCAAATATCTCTTTTCATTCCAGGGATGTTCAAATTTTTAAAATATGCAAACTAGCCAATCGATGGCGTCTTACACTCGGAAAAAAAATTGATCAAATAAAAAGATGTTGACAGCGACATATCCTAAGCCTCAATGTGCGTTCTAAAAACCAAGTTCTACTTCTCTCTGAACTTACGAACTTTCTTCGTGAACTTCGCGAACTAACTAACACACGTATATTAAATCGGTAATAGCTGAAATTAATTTATACAAGAAATAGCAAATAACTTTCTTCTTCTTAACGTAACCTGATGTAAGAAATCGAGAGAATTTGAGAGAGTTGATCATTAATCGGGTATGCTCTGACTTTTGGTGGCTAGAGCTTACCAAAACAAGGCTATTAAATTCTTTTAAACTCTTTAGTCATCATCTCGTTTTGCGGACAAGCGATTTTTCTATTTCTACATTGTAGAATTCTGACAAATCTGAAACACAGCTTTGTTTTTACTGTCGACTTAACTAATCGGTCACGAAAACGGAGCTTTTCGAAAGCGCTCTTCAAACTTGATAAAATTTGAAAACACTGGCTTTGCGTTTTTGAGTGTGGACGGAAAACACTTTGAAAACAGAGCTTTTCGAAAAGTGTAATTTCTCTGTCCGAGTGATGACTATTGATTGTTGTGTCAACAACTTTCTTCGGTGTAGTGTGAAAGGACACTACATTTGATGCGTTGATTTTCAGAGTGAAACGCGATTTCAAGTATCTCCGGCGTATTTTGGGTGGGCTATAGTGTTTTGTGTCAGACAGTTATATAATTACCACAGTTTGGAAGGTGGAATGGAGCGTTGTAACAAAAGGATATCCGGATGCTAAAGCCGATACTCTCTTCTCGGTGAAAACGTATTTCACCTCACCATTCTCCACTGTGGATTTCTTTTTGATAGATTTCACCGCAAAAATCTCATCACTGTCCTTCTTTTCTGCCAACATAACCTGGTAAGAAATAAAAGTTGAATACCAAATTAATAATTTCAACTCAAGAGATGGCAATCTCTTGTTTCAATGGTAATCCTGAAATTACACTGTTCGTCAGAGCAACTACTTCATCTTTTCTGCGTTATTTAGTGTATCTTATTTTATGATAGTTTTAAAAATTTCTATACCCCGACGTATATAGGAACAGTTTTCTATCCGGTTTTCTGGGTTAAATTAAACTCTCACATTCCCAAAACTTTCTTTTCCCAGTACTTTTAAAAGAGTGAAGTCGGCAAGGAAATATTTCCTCTCTGGAATCTTTGCTTCAGATGATATTTTCAGCTTATCACGACCTGTTATCTCGGTCATTTTCCTAAATTAAAGAACGAGAAAAGTAAATAAACTGCAGGAAATAAAATGAAACTTATTGAAAATTGGTAAATTTTTATAACCTCTTATCTTAAAAGTCCGTTTGTTTAATGCACGCTAAAAGCTGCTAAAGTTTCCATGGGAGGTTACTCCCGTAAATTTTGAATAGGTGTGTGCCGCGAAGGGTCTTAAAGAAATAAATGAACCGAAAGTTGATACCCAATTTGAGGCACAAACCCGAAACATACTTTTCGGGTCAGTTTTAATTTATTTGCTTCTGTGCCATTGAAAGCATAGGATTTTTTTTTTTCTATCTGCTCATTTACATAGCACTGAGGGCAAAGAGCCGCATCCGGAACCTCAAAAAGCATACCCTATCCCGCTGCACGGTTGAGCAGATTGTGACTTGTAGAGAATCATTGCGATGAAAATATATCAGAATGCGATGCGTCGTTGTCTGATCTAGGTTCTTCCAGGTGTCTTGCAGTTCTATAATGATCAAGGCGATCATATGGTGGTTGTAAGGATCGCTCAACTTTTTTAGGAGTGATCGTAGCCGATCAAATGGAAACTAACTTTTATTGTACCTGAATAACATTTTAGTTGAACTTCCTTTTATTTGAAGGTAGCTTACTCAGTACGCCTGGGTATAGTTTCAAGCCATGGATAGTCAACAAAACGATCGTGCATTTATTAAATAACCTGCACATTACGGTTTTACGTCGTCGACATTTACGGTACGCTTCGGTTTCATATCAGGCGAGTTTGGTTGAACCTTGTGCGAGACCAAACGAGACTGATATTCCACCGGAGGATATTAAACTGAAGATACGATTAGGTATTTATGGCACCCGCACTTGGCCAAGTGAGCATGATATCGTAGTCATATCAGGTCAGTGACTTGACATCGCAGATGTGATGACAGTAAAGACGGCTTTTGATTGGCTGAAGTGGCTATTTTGAACTAAAAGTTTGGCTTAGGTTGGCGGCTAGTTTTTACCGACCAAAGATTTCATATTTTATCTTGAGCCTTGAAGTAAGGGAGCAACGGCTTTCTCTAAATAGCAATGCATGGTTATTTACCTGGTCTTTATTTTTTATGACATCTTCTTGTGGTACTACGCC
>Ga0126337_10002476_pt1 | contig 11801 bp, 9 predicted proteins | sample DipCmetagenome_FD_92527 | JGI IMG/M metagenome (GOLD analysis project Ga0126337, IMG submission 92527) | Coral microbial communities from La Bocana,Puerto Morelos, Mexico - Diploria C A metagenome | ecosystem: Host-associated > Invertebrates > Cnidaria > Coral | place: La Bocana,Puerto Morelos... | reverse complement strand
TTAACTATTACATCCAGTGAGGATGACAGTGAACCTGATAAGGTAACTTTACATTTACATGTACACATAAATAAAGGGTGAAAGTTTCTAAAGAAACTGTGGTGCTGCGTCGGTGGGGGTAACTAAGTAATTTCGTTATTTCAACTAAGTTGAAAATGTAAATTGGCCACCGTAATGAGTTATAAAGCTGACGTTTCGAGCGTTAGCCCTTCGTCAGAGCAAAATGCTCTGACGAAGGGTTAACGCTCGAAACGTCAGCTTTATAACTCATTACGGTGGCCAATTTACATTTTCAACTTAGTTGAAATAACGAAATTACATGTACACATAGTTTTAGTATTGATCATGGACCTAAATGAATATCATTTGAAAATAAAGAATAATCTAATGAAATAGATTATACCCTACTATCCTGAAAGATTGAGTGAAAATTTTAGAACCATCTAAAAGTAGGTTTTTCTTAGAAAGAAGTTCAGTTCAAAAAGTTTTGCCCACCTGTGAAAACCAGTTACTGACCTCCTGCTGAAAGTCCTGTTTACATATTGATCAGTCTTACAGAAAACTTAGTACATGTATTTCAGTTTACCTTATTTTCATGACTGATTTTTGAAACAACCAACTTATAAAAAAATCATTGTCCAGTGGTTGACTGGTATTCATGACATCCTTACTTTAATTTAGGACATCCTGTACCAGTATCCAAAATCAGAGGCAGCAACAAAGTTAGTGGCATTGAGAGGAATGTTCCTGACCTTGAGTGATTTAATGTCATCTGTGACAGGCAGTACAGCAAACAGGTACTTCTTTTGATGAGAAAGCATTTATATCTAGAAATGATTCAAGCTTAAACGTATTTTGCGCCATTCACACTTGGTAACGTTCACTAGAAAATGAACTTAAGAATTTAACTAAATATAATCTGCTGGTGATGCCAAAGTCTAATCTAAAGTCTTATCATGGTAATACAATGTAGAGCTTTCCACATTGCTGCTCCAAACTTTGGAACTCAATTCCATCCAATCTAAGAACACAATGTATTCCATTCCTCGTAGTTTTTTTAAGATTCTGTCTTTACGCTTCAAAGAGGGTTTTAACTAATTTAGCTTAACAAGACCATACATGTAATGGTACAATTTGGTGTGTCTAATTTTAAGTACATGTTACAGTAAGTAGTAGTAGTTTTCATCATAAATCATGTTAAACCCTAATGTACAATTATTTACATCATTGTTTCATTGGAACTTATCTTCTTTTAATTAAATTCATGTACAATTATTACTACTACTATTATTATTATTATTATTATTAATCATGAGAAGTTGTAGTAAATAAGTTGCTAAAGAGTGCTCAATACACATTTGTGTAGAGCAGTGTATAGAATTGGGTTACTAATGAAAACACACATGATTCACTGCAACTCTGAGTTTTGTGCTTATGCACTCATCAGGAAAAAAATATTATGTGTGTGACCAGTGCAAAATGTTTGGTATGATTTTAAATATATCAGATATACAGTATTTTGAAGATTTACTCTGTTTTAGCTCAACATTGGTGCTGGACAAGAAGCTGATCCATGTTGTATATTCTAAACTGGACAGAGATGTGTTGGTCATTGCTATGCCTGCAGAAAGGTATGTGCATACAAGATGGTCAAAACTTTATGTACAAGTATGAACTTTCTTAACTTGAAATTTGCACTGTTTATTGGTGTCTTGATGCCTTTCAATGAGAAGTCGAGGAATGTTGGAGCAATGCTTGTAAGGTATTCCTGTGGGTATTTCGGGTTGAGTATTCTTGTATTAAACTGTATATTTAATTGTACCCTTGACAGGGTAATGGTTCCTTAGTATGGTGTTGCTGACATCTTGATTAATCCTTAGATCTAGATAATCTTGTGAACAAGCTGGCTGATTCTGTGTGCTTATTTGAATTTTATCATATAGATGCTTTAAATCAGTAAGCAAACATAAAATTTAACTTTCATTGAATTTCAATTAATATTAAATTTTTTATTTTGTATTCAAGAACAGGATTCCTAAGTTAAGTTGCAGTGATAGGGTATTGTAAAAATCATTGTAAGAACATAATTTTATCAGAATTAAATAAATGCAAAACCTCTCTCTATTTGTACTAATTAAAATGGTACTAATTGGGCAAACCATTATGTTTATATCCTTTGCTGATATGTAACATGTGTTTTTCCATCCTCTCTGTCAGAATACCTCTGGTTCAACTTCAGAAGGTAGTGGCTGATGTCACTCAAATTCTTTCTCTCACATTTGGAACAATGTGTAGGTTAGTTATAATTCTACATGTATTTATTGTCCTGTTTGAGGACAAACAAGAACTTAACAAGTTCACGAATTGTATCATACTTAGATGTACTTAATGTAATTAAAGTTAAATTATGTGTGAACACCCAAGCAGACTGACATCCCTTCTATATTTAGGTGACCTGGTATTGATTGTAATCACCTAGTAATGAAGACTTACAAATGTTTCAAACAATGCCAATACCTTAATGTTAGTAATCCTGGTTAAAGCTATTATAATAATTATTGGTTGTGGATTTTTATTGAACCTTATCAAAAGTCATTAGTTTTTCAGTATGAAAGAATTGGAAGGAGAAACCAAGAATATGAATATTCATACATGCTTCTCTAAGGGGTTCTTTCTCTAGACAGCTGTGTAAAAGTACTCTCACACTGTAGATAACTTGTGATACTGTCCATGACTCTATGTTGTTCACACTTTCCCTTACAGGGCATTCTCTGACAAGTTCAACAAAGCACGTGTAGACCATCTTTTCTCTCTACTGTTCGAAAAAGCCCTTGTCAGACCTCCTGGTGTAGCTGAGAAAGACTTCATTAATAACCTGTCAGACCTTTTACCAGGTGTCCAGTGGCTGAATATACCTTTGACAGCAGAGGTAGGAGCTTTGTCCTGTATGTACAGTTATCTTTCATAGTGAATGAGGACAAATATTTTGATGTTACAGTTCTGTAGAGTTACAACATTTGCTGCAGAGTTACCCCTTACCAACCCCAAGACACATCACAGTGTTCATTGTACTAACCTGTGTAGCAAGCGTTTCTGTGTTGGGTTGAGAAGGAAAGAAAGACAGAGGAACGGGGATTTTTGATGCGTGCAAAAATGGGGCAAGAGCCATAAAAAGGAAAGAAGAGGGAAGGGGAGTGAAAGGAAGGAAACACTTGTAGACAAACCCTGGATTTTGAAAACCCTGTTCACCAGCAAATGAGCCTCGTAATTGGCTGGGCTAGTTGAATACTGTATTATTAACATGTGCCAATTAAAGGTCTTAAACGTGATTTTTACAAAAAGCTTTAACTTTTCTTGCTGAACAAGGATTTAGTTGTGAGCTTAAACAAAAACAAAAGTCTTCTCTAAAGCAGCTCTTCACAGGAGGAGCTGTACTTGCTGTGCATGCAAACCATTTGTTTTGGAGACATACATGTACAGACTCCTCCTTACCAGATCTTTGTGTTTTGCACCACTCTGGAACAATACGGCAGAAATCCTGCAGTGCAATGCTGAAGCTTTGGGATTCCGAAGCCTGCACATTATTGCAGAAGCAAGTGCCTTTGGGAAGGTTATCAATATTCAGATACTGGTCAAGATTATCGTTATTTTCTTCTCTGATGTTCGAAGCCTCTCCTGCCCAAATTCCAATGTTTTCCGAGAAGACTTTCAGTTTGTTTTTGCTACAGACAATAACACATGAACTGATGTGTGGATCGGGCTTCTTCTGGCATGTCCAGCAAACGCTTCTTTACTGGATTTGACTTTGTAGGAGTTGACTTGCTAATTTTACCTAGTATGGATATACAGTTATACAACATTTCAAATCTTGTGAGCACAAGGATTTTAAATGCTGCTTGAATACTTGTCATGTTTTACCAACTTTTTTGTGGATTAGTGCTAAAACTTCACCATTGAAGTTCTTCCTTTAAGATGGACTGAAAAGATTTTCCGTATAAACATAGCTTGATTCAAAATTACCACAATGACATTTAATCTTGAAATTACAATCACAAAGCCTGCATTGGGTGCTCCAATTCATCAAGATATCTCAATTCCCATTGTAAGCTCTTTGTTTTGGACATATTTTGACAAGTCCATTCTGCCTGAAAGACAGTCGATCACAACATGAAATCTTAGTGTGTGTACTCAGGCATAAAAGGTCAAATGGGCCATTTTCAAAATCCAGAGGTTTTTCTGCAAGTGTTTCCCTTGTCTTTCTTTGCTCCCCAACCCCCGAGAAACCTTGCTACACAGGCTATACATGCTCCTAATCCGACCAATGAATTTGTTTTCAGCAAACTCCGTTTTCAGCTGAAATTTAAATAAAATCATTCTATTTAAGGTTCAAGTTCACTGCTGTCTCAATGACTTGGAAGCTGCAGATTATGGAGAATTTGTAAGTATGAATTGATGTCTAAATGTAGTTTATGTGTCATATAAAGGATGCATTGTATAATTACTAAGGCTAATTATGTTAATACTTATGTTTAAAATATTAAGTGGCATTCACAATGTGATTACAAGTACTTTTTCTTTCACAGGCAGATGAATTTTTTCAAATTAGACGATTATATACAATTTTAGGTTCCAGTATATTTTATAAGGTATGGATAATTATAGTGCATCACCATTCATACATGTATATACAAGTTTATACATTTATGGTTTGAATATCTTTTTTTGTATAATTTCTTTTAGGCTAAAGTTATAAGTTATAAATTTTTTTGACTTGGCTACTTGCATTGTCAGTTCGTGTCAAGTGATGCCATTTTTTGTTTTGTAATTTTGCATTAATTTGATATATTATCTTGTGTCAATTGTATATCACATAATGTCATTTCATGTTGTGGTGTGCATTGTGTCATGCCATTGTTTCATCATCATTGCAGGGATATCTAGTCGCCAATCATTTAACTAGAGAAGATTTAGAAGATGCTGTATTATATTGTAAATATCATTGTTTACTGGCCATGAGTGCAGAGCAAAGAGTTGGTCAGTTGGTGGTCTGGAGAGAGGTATGTCAAGAATCATTGTTTTCTGCTTATTCTAAGTACATCTTTTTTCTTGTGATTTAGACAATCATCTATATATTTAGCATTCCCTCAGTGTCTCTTGTCAACTGCAAAGTTCTGTTAACTTCTTTAAATCAAAGAAAGCCCCTCCCCTGGAGGTCTCAGACATATAAGGTCCTTTGATAGTAACCCCTCAGCTGTTTACTTCAGGACTGCAGAATTTTTTAAACAATTCTTTTGGTCATAAACACTATGTACATACATGTAGCTTTCCGTGCAATTTACATTGTATATCTAAAGTTACAATGTTCGGGGACTTTCAATGTTTCCTTGTTTTCCTGTTTTTCATACCCTCAAAGAATTAATCTATCATTATGTAGTTTTATACGCTCGTGGATAATTTTCTGACATTAAATGCCCTCCAAGTATGAAAAACAGACCCTCCTCTTTGTTGCTCGGGGAAATAGGCACAAGAAAAAGCCTTTTAAAGTAAGGGGATTTGGTTGTATGTTGAAGTAGATAAAGAGCGAATTCCAAATGATTGCCTACAAATAGATCATCTAATTATTTATTTCATTATAATTTTCAGAGATTAGTTCAAATTGTAATAATATAAATGTAAACTACATGTACAGGTATGTTGTTTTTAGGTTTTTCCAACAAGAAGACAGAAATCAAGATCTGAAAGCAGGAGAAAGGAGGATGAGGAATACTATGAACCAACTGCGAGATATTTTTTACTCATTGTGGGCATGGTGAGTTCATATAATTATTGATTTAAACAGTTAGTTACCGGTATTAGTATGTTTTTGTTATTGCTAAAAAGCTCTCTTTAACTGATGTTTAAACTAGCAAAATATTGCAAATGCTCTTATCTCTTGTGGGAGTGCATTCCATCACTGAGAGAAGTTTAATGAAAGTAAAAAACTCTTGTTACCAATACAAGTTTATGGCTGGAATTTCTAATACTATGCCGGTTGGATTGATGTACGTGATATAAAGGTAAAGAGAGAGTTTTTTGAAGACTGATCTGTTAGCTAACATGCAGTTGCCAACTAGAGTAAATGAGGAGTAGTCAGTGTAGATTGGATCAAGTGGTCCTTTCATCTGGAGCATTTCTCAGTTTGCGTAGCATACATACAAAGTGACTATAGAAGTATTTTAACTCCCCCTTGAATGTGATCCTTGTCCATCGCAGCGGTATCCCCTGCCCAACTGGGTTGCAAGAGGCAGTACAGGGGAGAGTAAAGTGTCTTGCACAAGAAAACAACAAAATGATCCTGGCCAGGGCTTGAATCAGGAGTGCTTGATCTGAAGTCCAGGGTTCTAACAATATCTAACTACCCCTCCCATAGAATGAAAAGTGACAGACACTTATGTTACGTGGATTTTTTTTCATTTTGTGCTTGTTTTAGAAACACTGGCTCATGTGTGTTTTGTTAGAAGCAGGTGGAATCTCAAGGCGGTAAGTGTACAAATGCACAGTGCTGTTGTAGTTTTCACTTCTTTTGCTATATGTTACATGAATGTAAGAGCTCTACGTCAGTGTTTTGCTAAAGCAGGAAGTACAATTAATGCGGTTGAGGGTTTGGCCGTGCCTAGATTGGAGGTAGTTGTTTGGCCCTCGTCTCATTTGTCATGTTTCGTACTTGCGAGATGCCATGACTACTTGTCCTGAGTCATGTTGTTTAGTTTTCCCTCTTTAATTCACAGAGCCGAGGGCTATCCTCCTCCCGATACCTACTATGTGGATCAAGTGAAGAACACGCTGCATCAGATTGAAGCCTTGGACATCCCATCTGTCTGTGAATCAAGGTAAAAACAGCTTCAGTGATATTTTTCCAGACTATGCTATGGACAACAGAAATATAACTTAAAAATATATATATTGATACAAATTGTTAAAGTATCAGGACAGCTAGCCTGTACTGTCCCTGTATTGCTTCAGCTTATGTTTGGGAAAACTTGCACAAGTATTGTGGAAAGTTTAGGGAATTAAAAACCCAAGACATTTAAATAAGAGATTGTTTCCACATCCCAAAATTAGGGATTAGAATTTAGTGTACTTATGTAATCGCAACCAAGATCCGTTGCCTGTCACCGGAGCTGTCTCTCGAGCTAACTGGTGCTGTCTTAAAGCAAAGAATCAAGTAGATAGAACAAACCCATTTGTTATTTGTATCTTTGCAGACTCAGAAGTCCTAACAATCCTCCATTAGCGTCAGCTGACACGATGCTGCTTAATCCACCATCTCTGCTTAAGTCCTCATCGAGTGTCGGTGTGTCAGACGCACCCACCCTACAGAAGAAAAACAGCAGTATTGACAACTTGAGACTGCAAGGTACTCTTCCAGTAGTATAATGGTGATTGTTTAGGCTAGGAATAGTCTATTAATGAAAGCTAGTGACAAAGATGTGCCAGAAGGCCAAACATGCTGCTTTAATGATATAGGAGTTGAGTGATCAATGTAGTCTTAATATTCTGTTTCTTTTTTTGTCCCTGTAATTTGAGACACTGAGGGAAATGGCTACTTGAATATTGTTGGATTATGCCTTAAATAGCCCTTGATTAAAATCTCTGACTTCTTCATGGACCGTGAATTTATTTATTTTCCACTTGGGAGCGATGTGGAAGAAACTGTTTTTCGCCTTTGGTTCTACTTAATTGCTCCTTTACTATAGTTATAGCCTGACGCTTCTCTCTGATTGATTCTTAAGAGGTCAAATCAATTAGCCGGCAACTGGAGGAAAGAACTGAAAAGCCAGACTATATGTTATTTTGGGCTTCTATTGTTAGTTTCATGATTGGGCTACAGTCTTTGCTCATACTTTCTTTTCAATCTTTTTGGGAGTATTAAGTGCATCTAAAAATACATTTCGTTCAGCTAAATTAGGTTTGTGTTTCTCTCACGTTGTCACAACCATGCTTTCCAATACTCTTTTTACAGATGAAGTCGAATCTTCCGACAGTGGCAGTGTACCCTCGACGCTTCGTCGGAAAGGTTCGGACAGTTCCGGAAGTGTAAGCAGCCTTGGCACGAAAGGCAAACTAAAATCTTTCCGGTCCCAGCTCTCTCTCAATTCTGCCGGCACGTTTAGGAAGAGCTTACCGGAGAACATTCCAGACCTGTCACAGATGGTCATGGCTAAGTAAGTATTGATAGAAAGTAAAACTGGCCTCGTGACTCAGACTGACGCTTTCTGAAGTTTGGACATATTGCACCCACTCCCCTCCCCTCCCCTAGATGGCATACTAGTTCATCGCAGGCTAGTCTAGTCGCGCATTTTGTTTAGAATATTTTCTGCCACTTAATTATACTCCTATGTGGTAAGAGATTTTGTAAGAGGTTTGGTGGAGTTGAGGATATCGTGAAACGGGCTGTAGAGCTGAGAGTCACCCCTAAACACCGCTTTTAGTTGAATTTTGACCCTACTTTCATTACTATTCTTTACATAGTTTGCCATTCATACATGGATCCAGACACTCGTCGAGTACTGTTCTGGATCTTTCTGTGTTTTTAGTGATTTTAGAGCGCGTTAAAACGTTTTAAAATCTTTCTAAAACGAGTTGATAGTGACTCCTTTTTCAAAAGCATTCTGTTCGCTCAGTCCTTCGCCCTAAACCTTGTTATTTTGTGTGCGATTTAGGTTGACTGGCGGCACAGAGAACACGTTGTTTCATTATGTCAGCTGGGACTCGTTCCATGGCATTGTAGTGTGCCCAAGTGATGGAGATGCACCTTCCACGAGTGGACCGGTGCACGCAGAGGTTCTCAACACGTTTCACAAAACTTGTCTGTCAATGCGTAGATTGTTTTCTCCTTATTACAAACAGGTGAGTTCTAAACTCGATAAAAATCCTTGGCTCTGACTACTTGAGTCGATTCTCAAGTCAGCTTGTGCGTGACTGTTCTTACATTACATCAGTATAATTCTACTGATCATTAGTTTCATGTGGTACTGTTCGTTGTAATCAATCAAATGTGGAATATATCTGCGCTTGTTGCGAAGAATTTTGAAAGGATAAGAAACACAATAGCTTCCATTTGGCGCGAAAATATTCTCGGATATTTGTCCGCAGACATAAGCTGTTCCGAGAAGCGAACAGTTTGTGAAATTTGAAGAACAGATAATATACAAGGACAAATATCCTACTATATTTTCGCCCCAAATGGAGGCTACTGTGTATATTTTTCGCAACACGCGCGGTTTTGGAAATTGGGGAATAACACTCAGATATTATTCCCTGGTTTTAGCTGAGGAATATATATTCAGTCACGTGACACGTTTAAACCAATCGCGCACAAGCGGAAAATTTTGATGGATTTTTTAAACTCGGATAATTGTCTGCGGACATTATCTGTTCGAGAAGCAAAGCAGTTTTCTGAGCTCTAAGGAACGGATATTGTTTAAGGACAAATATCCAAACATATTTTCGTGCCTAAATGGAAGCCATTGTTCATTTATACTGTGTACAAGGATTCATACGAAAGCTCTTAAGCAATACTGGTGTTGCTTAAGACTGTACCAATCATCTGCCACTGTCTGTAAGTCAATATTTAACAAAGTTTTGTGCTCCATTCCCAGCGGTTAAAACACAGTGAACGTCGAAGCCGATTTACACCATCTGGAATGCAGGGTGTGGTAGAACATGGCGTGCTGTTTCACAGGACTCCAGAGATCGCAGCGGAACAGAAGAAAGTTCCTTTAGTCCTCAAGTACTGGGTCATAGGGTACGTTGACAAAAGTGGTAGAAATAATTTTTCTCCTTGGTGATCAGTTTGTTAAATCTTTTAAATTACTTGTCTGACTTTGTAGTTATATTTTGAAGAGAAATTATATTCTGATCATAGTAGAGCTTTCTAGGAGTATATGATCACTGATAAAAAAAGAAAATTCTGATTAGGTCCTTGAGTGTTCGAGTTTTGCAGATGAGACCGCTGTAAGAAGGATGTTCCATCGATATGCTTTTCTGAAATATTCTACAAAATAGGACTGGTTTCTATCGCGTATAAATCTGCCTGGCCTGGGTTGTTTGAGGGCTGGGGAACACTATCCACCGGATAAATCTCTATCCAATGGATAAGTGTTAGCAAAACAAACCACGCTATCCGCTGGATAGTGATGTATCCGGTGGGTAGCGTTATCCACCTTGAACAACCAGGGCCAGGGTTACAGTTTTACGTCATAATAAAAATGAAAGCAGTACTTTGAAAGCTCTTGTTTGCCTTTTCAGGCGCCTTCTTCCAGGGGAGCATCCCCGGGAGTTGTATGTGTGCCACCACCAATCAGTGCCCCAATGTGCCGTGGAGCTGGCCTTCAAACTGGGCTTTGGTGTATGAGGACCGCAAAATTCACTGAATATATGGACACTTAACTGAAGAAATCTGTTTCGTGGACAAGATTACCAAGGACTAGAGCCACAACTCGAGGTTTTGTGTCTCGGTGTTAGTTACAGGAAACGACCGTGATTATTTTGGAACAAATAACACGAGAAATGATTCACTTGTGATAGAAACTGAGAACCTTAGAACGTTGCAAATCACAAGACAGCAAAACTACGGAACCTCCAAACTAGATTATCGTAGTGTTTTGTGGACCTCCTAGTATACATAATACCAAACGCCGTTAAGGGGGACTGCAGACGTTTTTTTTATTTCAATGATTTTTCATATGATTTTGCACGAAAAAACAGTCACGTTTTCCACAAGCCCCAACAAAAAAATTGACGTTACTCCTGTATTGTCACGAAATCTACAAGAAAATACCTGTACAAAAGAAAAGAATTTAGCAAGACGTTTAAAAGTATGTTAATATGCTTCATGTTGGGTTGACACTAAGCACTGTGGTGCAAGTACTGCAGTTGAGTCATATATGGATAACGTCTAGGTGGTTGAGTTACAAGCCGATCGTTTGAAGTGGTTCAGGGGGGTGTCTACCTTAGGAGCAGACCATCGTGTTTTTGGGGATAGGCCGGCAGGTCCTTGGCACGTTCTCGTGCATTCTCTCATTTCGTCACACAATCTTACCTTTTTTTAATGGTCTCCGATTTCGCGACTTACCGGATGGAGTGAGGGCCAACTTTGTTCCCAGGCGGCCCTCTCGGACCAGAAACATCTCGTATGCGAACGCGCTAAAAATCCTCCAAGCGTTATGTCTGTCAAACATAGAAAATTGTATAATATAGGCAATTTGCTTGTCGTTATTTCTTATAAAAATTATGTATCCAAATACCTAAACAGTGTATTTAATAAAACATGTTGATATTCGCAGAAATGTCTTTCGCCTTTGGTTATCCAAGGATCAGTGCATGATGTCGTAAAACCAAAACCAAAGTAATCACTCTAGCCAATAAAAAGAGGACACGAACAAAACATTGAACCAATCAAAACTCGAAGTTATTGCACGTAGCCGAGGCTGAGCGCGGGAAAAAGTGTTCGTGCGAGTCACGATTGGTTTACTTCTGAATATAGGCTAGGTGGAAAACGCGGGGCCGGGGTACGGGGTACGGGGTCTGGTGGAAAACGCGGGGTCTGGTGGAAAACGCGGGGTCCGGTGGAAAACGCGGGGAACCATTTTTTTCGCCAAAATATGAATTTTCCTCAGTAAAATGAGGAGCCAAAATTTAGTTAGAACCTGTCGGAAAGTGGGCCAAAGTATCAACAAGCGCAAAGGCGAATGGGTGTGGTTCAAGGAGCAATTCATCTCCCAGCCATGCCTCAGATATGAGAAAAGACACAACAAAGG
>Ga0126337_10002475_pt1 | contig 11802 bp, 4 predicted proteins | sample DipCmetagenome_FD_92527 | JGI IMG/M metagenome (GOLD analysis project Ga0126337, IMG submission 92527) | Coral microbial communities from La Bocana,Puerto Morelos, Mexico - Diploria C A metagenome | ecosystem: Host-associated > Invertebrates > Cnidaria > Coral | place: La Bocana,Puerto Morelos... | reverse complement strand
TAGAGTCTATCATAATGCCCAAGTATTTGATGCAGTATTCTCTTTTTAATTGCTTATCCCTAATTTTGAGACAGAAATTAAGGCTTTGTACATTCTTTTGTGGAGGATGGAATATTACAAAGTGCATTGCTGATTTTCCCAGTATTTCTTTATTATGTGTTCTCAAAGTCTAGTTTTGGCGGAAGGTGTTGCCGTTGATACGTAAACCGAAGAATATTCGAATCCAAGAATTTTCACGTTGTACATACACAAGTTGGCTCTTCTTTCTCGTTTGACATGCGTCTAAGAAAAAGGAATCGAATCTCCCTGTCTATACAAACAATGGAATGTTACTGTCGAGGATCTATGGGCTGATACTTGCCCGTTGTATCTTCTCACTGATATTCATATGGAAGTCGAATTCTTTTTGTCCATTTACATAATTTTTTTTTTTTATTGCTAAACACATAACAATTTTCTAAGGTTAACACTTTGACGTACAACACCTTGCACGTTATAGTACAGATTGGCGGCGGGGGTGTAGTAGAGTCGCCAGAATTAACGTGAAGGAGCTTCTTCCAACTTTGAGGGATCGCAGATAGAAGACCATAGTATTGTAAAAAGTTGCAATTTAGCGCGTATCTATTGCGCAGAGAAAGGAAAGACAGGAAGCAATTTTCATGCTCGTCAAAAAGGTCTGAAATTTACATTATACCTGCTCCGTGCCAATGAGGAAGATATACCATTTTTTTGTCAATCGTAATGAGTTTGTTGCTCCAGATTGTCTGAGAAAGTATCTCGGTCTTGCTGTGAGCTGTCGTAGACACGATTTCTTGCCAATGATGAATAATTTGTTTGTAAAAATCAGTAAGATGGCCATTAAGATCAATAAGTTGTAGTCATAATTACATTGAAAGATCTCCGAACCGTGGACAGTAGAGAGAGACGATTTTGGAATATACTTCCACGGTGCATCTGCCGTTGTACCCAAGTTAGTTTCAAAGCCTTATCGAAAAGTACGAAAGTATTTTGCTTCCAGATAAAATCGAACACTAATTTATTGACCTGTGTTGCAAAGTTTTTTGGAATCTCCATAACGCTGGAGATGAATACAAGTTTGGAGAGGGCTAACGTTTTAACAATATTTATTCTACCGTATATTAATAAGTCTCTTCGGGACCAGACACTTAAGGTTTTCTTTAGGGATCTAATTTTTCAAAGAAATTTTTCTTGTGAGACAATTCAATATTTTATGTAAAATGGACACCGAGCGCGCAAGCAGGATCATCGCTGATTTAGAGGTTAAAAATTGCTTCTTTCCTATGGCGCATGGAGCCAAGCCATGGCATTTCTGATTTTGACTGATTTACACGTATTTTTAGGCCAGAGCACTTTTCAAACAGTGAAAGTAAGGCAAACAAATTAGAAACTGACTGGACATCAGCAAGAAGGGCAATTGTGTCAGAAAAATTATTGCGTGAGCTTGACCTCTTCATTTCCCTGGATATATATGCCCCCGTACTTTGGGCAAGAAGCTCCATAGCAATAACAAAGAGTATGCCTGAAAGGGGACAACCTTGACGGACACCGCGTTCTAGGTAGAAGTGTTCAGAGGCAACGCCACTGTTGATGACGCAACTAAAAACGTCTTATAGAACAAGCTGATCCATTGTCGTTGATTTGTTCCAAAGTTGAAAGATTCAAGATATTTTTGGATGCAGCTGAGGTAACCTCGTTAGGTTCGCTTTTGATATTTTTTTTACACTCGTCCACAATGCTTTGGAACCATAGAAAATTCTTCTTAAAGGGCACTAGTCAGCCACACCGTTTTTGTTTGCATACTAGAGTTTGGCTATTATATTTTATTTTGAGAATATGGAAGCAAAGGAAATGTCTGTGAAACTACTAAAAATAAAAGGATATACCGGTACCTTTCGGAACACAACTTACAGTACAACAACAAGATTTTGCTTCATCATGCAATATCAATAATTTCGATGGCATCAAAAATTGGAAAAGCTTGACTAGGGTTGGAGTGGGGTTTAACTTAACATGACAGTTATTGAGCGTAATAACCTTCTACAGGGGCAATTTAAGTGTGTAGAAACCATTTTAACATTGTGTAACCAATATCAACTAAAGGCGACTTAAGGAGATCTACGACGACTTAAGGTGACTAAAGGTCCCAGAGTAGGCCTATGTGCCACTTCGCTGAGCGAGTTCTATTGACTGATAGTCATGCATATGAGTACTATCAGCCCATGTCTAGGAACTATCGGTCTGATCGTTGCTCCTTTGCTCAACTACCGATAGTTCCTCGACAGAAACGCTCTATTGTTGTAACAGTGCACGCGCGAGATTGTCCCACGTGAACAGTTTCCACCAATGGCGACACCAACAAATTTAGTGCTGAACCGAAAAAGACTGATCATTACGACATTTAACCTGGCAGGACACTTTTTGAACTTATAAAAACTCACAAAGTTTTTATATATTCATATATTCATGTGCAAGATCAGTTTTATTGTTGAAGATCAGTTTTAAACTAGCATTTAATCGACAAAAATGTTTCCTGGATATTCAAATAAAAATAGATTGAACATTTACGCCTTCAGCGTTGATTAGCCAATTTCAATTGAGTTTTATGCAATGTCTATTTCCTGTAGCGCTTGTGTGCCGAGATGGACCAGTACAAGGCGATCCTCAAGACATTTAAAGATTACCATGACGATATTTTAAAACAACGTACGAGAAACGCTGAGAAAGATAGAGAAGTCGAGAAACTAAGGGTAAGTTTTTTCACTTCCGAGATTCTCCCGAAATATTGCTTGATACCTAGCAGTTTTACATATTTAGCAGCTATCCAGATAGCAGGAAAAGGTGATAGGGTTTCCATATTTAGCCGGCGCCCGGCGTAAGTCACCGGCTACTTTAAGCATTTACGCCGGGTACTAGTTGTATTCCAAATTTTATTAATACGCAATTCTGTTTCACCAATGTAATCGCGATTTGATATTTTCGACGAAATAAGTAAACGATAACAGATAACCTCAACGTCCTTGTCGTGAGAGGTGGAAGCAGATAATACTGGCAAACAGAGCTCTGATGAAGCTGCATAGAATAATTCCCCGGTGCAGTGGATTTAACAGATTACGGAAACATTGATGAACTTCAACCAAACCACCGACCTGGGGAGGAGAGACTCGTCACAGAGACAGAATATGACGTAGCACAGGGCAAGCCTTAGGGATCCTGCACGGCCGACAAGTCTTGTCCCTCCAAATTCAGTATCCACCTTAGGTACGTGGAACGTGAGAACGGAGTGTGGACCTCCCATGTTATCTCACAGAGAACAAAATTTAGAATCTTTAACACCAATGTCAAAGCAGTCCTCCTCTTTGGCTCGTAGACATGGAAAAAATGTTTGACCTACAAGTTACAGACTTCCATCAACCAGTGCCTTAGACAAATTTTCATGAAAGATCAGATGGAAAGACTGAGTTAGGAATAAGACACTATTGGAAAAAAAAGGAGAAGAACCGACTGAGTTGCAGATCCCGTGGAGAAAGTGGCGTTGGATTGGCCAACCGGTAGAGGCCAACCGGTAGACAACATAACTCGGCAAGCACTACGATGGAATCCTTAGGGTAAGAGAAAGTGGTCGTCCGAAGAACTCCTGGCGAAGAGGTGTAGAGGCTGAAATGGGGATTAGAGCCACACTTGACCGACACTGGGAAGGCTACCCAGGACAGAAGCCGATGGAGAACTGAATTTGTAAATGGCCTGTGCTCAACTCGAGACTAAGGGCTTGAGTGAGTGGGTGAGATAAGAAAATAAAAATAAATAAGAAGTGCGGCTATTGCATGCACCTTTCGAACTTCGAAGCAAGAACTGTAATTTAAACGTGCATGTATCGGCAGCAGATACGTGCACAGTTTCCAAGATGAAGCGTAGGCAGCAAAGGATGCTGTTTTCTTTCCCTTGATAAGAAGCTATTATCGTGACGAGATAGTACTCCGGCTACTTTACAATCTTTTCCTGCTACTTTTTTTTCAATTTGAAACTGTAGACTGGGTAGGGGGAGAAGGAAGCTTATGAGTCCCCCGCCCCCACTTTGAACGTTGTTACCTTTAAAACCGTAGAAGAGACTTTTACTGGGCTATCTTCATTATCAATTTGCCCGGGGTCTTTTTCTGAATTTTACCTGACTTCCTGTTTTTAATCTTTCTTTTTTCATTCGTAGGAAAACAACCGATACATGGAGAAACAACAGCAAATTCAAGAACAAAAGGTTATTTAATTTATTTCACTGTTAATTACAGTGGCAAAATACTCTTTCAAAAAATTCGGCACAAAGTGAAATCCACTATTTGATCGATTTTATTCTTACCACAGCTTTATTCGAACGATATGAAGCAACTGAATTAAAAAAAAAAAAAAATAGTTTTTACCGACACCAATCTTAACAACATTCCATTCATATATTTTTCTAATATATTTGAGGAAGTTTCGCTTAAGCAGATTTTACCTCAGGAAATTATGCATTTACATTGTAGCCCCGGTTGAAAAACGTGACCATAATAACAAGGTGGCCGTATTGAGTGGGTAGTCGTAAGATGGGTGACCGCTTTATTTGTTAAGCTAATCGTTCAGTTCCAAAGCTTAAGTTTGGAAAGGTGTTCAATCTTCGATCGCACTGCGGGAACATTGGTTGCTTTCGAAAGTAGGTTAGTGTTTATATTATGAACGTTATAACTACAAAAGATTCCTGTATGATATTTAAAAAAAGTGTTCGTACGTAAACATTCCAAGTTTTACTTCAGTATAATGCCCATCAAGAAGCGAAGAATCAGTAAGTAATATTGATTTTCAAAATTTTACTTTTCAGTATGCAATCATCACGTTTTAAAAATGAATTATTTAAACCTATCAGTGAAAAGGAGTTGATTTAGAAAGCCTACGTTGTGTATATCTTAACTGAACGTGTTTTGTTTTCACTGTTCCTGATTAAATTTTACTTTACGTAAAATCACGTGAGACACTCAGCAGTCAATGGGATAAAAACACCGTATGTCAAACGAGCGTAATGGGGACTTTAAATAACAGTTCAAAGTGAGATTTTGTGTCAGTTTGAATAACAGGAAAATCTCGAATTTCTAGATTGCAAACCTACTCATGAAATAACGTTCTACCATAGAAATAATTGCCACAAAATTTCTGAAGTAACGACCCTCGTTATTCTCGAAAATTAGAAACCATTTCCTATTATCGGCTTTCATGTGACGTTGTCATATTCCATATTAAAAGAATATTACCTATCCTTCTCTAAAGTTTTAAGACCCTCTCTTAGAAATCTCTTTTTCAATTCGTTCTTATTGCCACGCAGCTCCATTGTTCCAGAGCTAGGGTCCTTTGTTTCTGTTGTCCGTTTATTGTCTTCTCGGCCAATCCTGCGAGTTGTTACGAGAGGTGCATGGCGCCTCACAACCCAACCGCGTTTTGCTGGTTGTAGCTGGAATATGTTTTTCGTTTCAACTTCCGAAGAACACTAAAATAGCGCCTCTATACAAAACTGCAAGCAACGCTGATCTTTTAGTTATCAGCCATCTATCATATCCCAGATTCTCAGTTGACTTAATTTATTGATTGGTTTTGATTTTTATTTTTTTGATGGCATGAAAGTTTAAAACCTCGGCAGCAATTGTTGATTTCGGTGGGTCACTACTTCTTTCGGGAAGCTGCTGCAAAACGCGTGAAAATCCCAAAAAATATATAATTATTATTTTTGCTGCATGTTTATATAAGCTTGTATCGAAATCGACAGATGACTGGACAAAACGTTTCCTAAACGTTTTTAAACGCTTAGGCAGTCGGTTACAGATTCCCATTGATAGTATTCAGATGTTTTCTCCATGCATTTTGACCATTTTTTTCTGTCCTCAGTTGAAGGATTTTGAAGCGAAGAAGAGAAAAGAGCTACATGAAAAAATTCAACACTTGAAAGAGAGCGAGGATATTCTTAAGAAGAAACTCCAGGACCTAAACAAAGCTGGAATGGAAAAGCGGATCGATAACTTGAGGTGTCAACTTCGTGAGGCGAGTAACGAAAAGCGCCAATGGGAAAGCGAGATAAGAGGTCTGAAGGATGAGGTTGCGCGGTTGGCCGAGCAATTGAGACTTGCACAGAGACCTTTCTGGAAACGGTGGCTAGGGATTGATAGTTAAAAACTAAAGATAAGCGTAACCTTTTTGGAATGACTGAACCCGTAAAATAGAGCCTCGTGTAAGTCATTTACCGATTTAATTCAAACTGTGGGCTGTGAGAATTTAGCTGTGAACAAAGTTAGTATCTTAGTATGTTAAAATCTTAAATTTCCAAAAAAAAAAACAATAGTTTAGAAAATAATAAGGTAGCTCTGAGCCTCACTGAAAGAACGTTACTAGCCTGAAAACGCAAAATAGCACATGCATTGCATGAGCAACATAATTATTCTGACGTCATACAAATTGATTTGCACGGAAGTAGAACAGCTCTTTCCATGAGTAGTCAGAAGGTAGCACTCCAGCTACTTTGGGGCTAAGGGCATTGCTCCTGTTGCTGACTAGGTAGCGTACTATAGTTCTCTGCATGTAAAAGCCGTCTTAGAATCAACACTTATTTGAAATTGCCTTTATTGTCAAGAAATGAGAAATTACAATGAATGGTGGAAACAGAAGTTTACAGGGTGTTTTTGTTCTTGTTTTTTATAGTGGAAATATAGGTTCGGTTCGATTTTTTTCTCGGACTCCTTACGTTTTTCAATTTATATCTAGATTGGTTTCTGTTTTAGTGTAATGTGATCCAGTCCGTTAGTATGAAAGTAAGATAGTGCGTGACATGTTTTCGGATCTCTCGAAGTGAGGCCGAAAATAACTCAACATCCAGCTCGAGTATTTTTTGATCGATTTTTACTTTTTAAAAGGTAAAATACGGTAGTTTTAATAAAAATAACTCTTTTTTACTCCAGGCTACTGAAGCAATAGATTGACTTAAAACCTAGGAGAAATTACAAATCAATAAGATGATGCGCAGTGCACATACCTCTATCTATTTTTTATCTCTATCTATATCTCTATGCAAGCAACGTGCGCATGAAACCAGAAATATATAATGAAACTCCAAAGAACTTTGGCAGCGAAATAAAGCAAAACGACTCAAATGACTCAGCCCGGGTTGCAAGACCCGCTAGCATTTCAGCCTGAGCAAATGGGCTAAAAGATCTGAAAAAAAATGTAATCAAAACGGCATTTCGGCCCAGGCTGAAAAGCGAGCTTGGACATGCGAGGTGAATTTGTTTTCTAGGAAACTAGATGGCTAATATTTCAGTCCGGGCTGAAATTCGCCATGTAATCGCAACAAAATTTCCGGGCCAGGCTGAAATGTCAGCATGGGCTGAAATTCACGGTGTCAGTCACGCCCTTTGTAGAAATGCCGAGTGGCATGTAGACGATTATGCATGTATGAAGCCTGTCTGCAAATAAAGCTCTACTTTGACTTTGATTTGCTATTGGATTTTGTAAGTGCCACTGCTTTTGGTCAGGGGTAGATGGCCCCGCTATTTTCCAAATGAGAGGTTTTTCCCAGTGCAGTTTTTATACTATGCTATGAACTCTGTTATGAGCAGTTTAAATGGCACTTTTATATTTAGCAAAAAAGTAGGGCATAGATGTCCTTACCCTGACCATTTCTCAAAATATCAATTGCATACATACTCTGAAGATTTTATCTCGTCAGGATATTTTATCACAGCAAACTGGACGGGCGAGAACTTCTTTGCCCTAAATGTTTTATATGTATAAAAATAAAGAGAAAAAAGATTTCTTTGCACTAAACGTCTTTTTAGTTTTTGGGAAAAAAGTATTTGGAAGAAATAGTAGAATTAAGTTTCACACACAATTAATTTTGTCCATAATGTTTACTCTATAAAATGTATCTTACATACAAGGATAAAAAAAGTTAAAAAAAGTCAAAAATTGGAAAATTAAAAAAGTTTAAACCAAAAGTTTAAACCAAACAATTTTTAACTTTTTTAACTTTTTTAGCCTTGTATATAAGATACAATTAATTTTGTTTTATACATTTTGTATCGTACAGTATAAACTTCTCATAAATTTTGTTAGGAGCCGATTTTGTATAATATGAATGGCTTCACTTAAATTGGTTTCCAGGAACAGGGCTACGTGTAGCGGTGTTGTGAAGTATGAACTGCTTGGATAATTTTATGATAACAGAAGACAACAAAATATACACCTATATATGTACATAACCTCATGTTGGTGTTGGTTGGGAATCATACCTCATTTTACTCATCCTATTACAGGTACAGAGAATTCAGAAAGTCTCAGTTCCCGCGGAACACCTGCTGTCTGCAGATGCAATAATAACTACCAGAAGCATGATGCATGAAGCATGAGGTGATATACTTCTGCAATCACTTATAACCGAGAGTGAGGTCGTTACGGGAAAATCTCAAACTGAGGCCTCGCCGTATTGACCGAGCGATAGCATATTTGTAATTAATGATTTCTCAGGCATTGTTTTCTCAAAGATAAGTTTCCCATACCATATGGAGGTTTTTCCTTTAAGAGCTCCCCACTCCTGATACTTTGGAATTACCGGCATTACCAGGTAAGATATCTCTAAAAGGAATATAACTTATCTCACTAAGTGTTTGTTCCATGAGTATGTGTGTGTGTGTGTGTATGGAACACAGAGACCATTGAAAAGTGCGATAAACACAAGCATGGGAGAAAATTCATCATGGATGCAGCTTCTGAGAGATCCCCAATACTAATGAAAACATACACTGTACATAAAAGTGTTTAGTTCTGTAAGAATGGATGTCATACTTCTGTCAATAGGTTATTACACAAGATTGAAACACATTCTTTGGTTTCTCTGTATTTACAGACAACGTGATGCGGTTACATTGTATTTGCTGGTATTTCTTAGTTCATTGAGCAAACTGACCTGCAAACCGATCCTGTATGTTGCAAAGTTGTCACAGCAACACTGTACACATACATTTACTAATAATCTCTGAGCTTTGGAATGATATTGTGGTTGGTTTTTAGTGTTTTTAAACTTATTTTATTTAAACTTATTTTGCCACCGTGATATGGAGAAGCATAAATATATTGACAGTCTTACCAATTGCAACTTCCAATAGTGTTATATTAATTATTTATGCAAATGTATTGTTATGAAATTTATATTTTAGTCTGTTATTGGTTATCGTATAAATTATATGATTAATGAGGAGGAGACTCTATATAAAAGTGAAGTTTGGTAGAGATTTAGGAACTGAGTATATTGTAACCACTGTATTTCAATTCTACCCCACAACAAAAAAAAAAACAGCAAACTTCTTTTGTGTGGGAGTCCCCATGTTAACTAAGAAAGGATGTATTGATTAATAACAATGTCTTGCCTTTCCGAATCATGATAAAAGGTACTAGGAGAAATAAGAAACTGCAAAATCTTCCAAAATTTGCCTCACATACATGTTACAGATTACTTCGATATTATCATCCCAAAAAATAGGTGAGGTGCTCCGCTTTTAGGCTAAATCTATTTATCACTCTACTATGTACCTAGAAGATCTTGCAAATGTTAGGAACATATCAACTTGAAAGTTGGTTTGTTTCTTCCACGGATGCTATCTGTTATCTGTTACAGATGCTTCTGCTGTTATAATTATATAATATTCCTTTTTTGCTCCCCTCTCTTTAATCGTTGAGACCTCCCCTATAGTTTACTATCCAAACATGAACAAACATTTTCATGGTTAGGCAAGAGTTTAGTTTTGTCATTACTGAAAGGGATTTCGAAAACATCTCTAGGAATCAACCATACATAAATTATTATTAAAATTATTAAATGATTAGCAAGCACGAGAAGCGTTTTCTTTTTTGCATACTTTATATAGTGTAAACTAGACGATATGAAAAGTCGGTCGTTTGGTAAACTGCGATCAAGAACACCTGATTGCAGGATAGTCGCGCATGTAGTTTTCTCATTATGGTGCTGCTTTCCACACGTGCATGGCGGTCTGACGCAGTCTTTGTATTATCTTTACTGCCATGTAGTGATTAACATTTTAGATTAGAGCAAAAAGACCGTGAATAAAGTGTTAATTCAATTATTAAATTCGATGCAATTATACATTTAAGTGAGTAAAGAATTGTCGATAGCAAGTGCGGAGTAGAGGATTTATTAATGGTAATTTAACTATGGGACAAACGAGTAAAAAAGGACTTTCATGGTAACTCTGCTTTTGAGGACTTGGCTTACGGACCAGTTCTTTTGCTAGGCACTGTTTAGCGTACATGTAGGAAACAACAGTGATCGAGCAGCTTCTTTACAATCTGGTATTGTTATAAAGAAATTAAAGCAATGGTAACCTTGTATGCAAACAGAGTATCTTTTTGATTTTGTATCTCTGGTATGCTTCTGCCACTGATCTGCTCGTCCACACCTAAAATATTCGTATCAAATGAGGCCCATAGTTTGTTATAAGCATCTCGTATCTAACGAGAAAGAGTGACGTAATTGTTTTGCTACCTTTTTTTAAAAAAAATGTCTTCTGGATAATAGCTGATAATTAGTGTACATTTCAGTTTGTTCTAGACGAAGTTAAAGCATGGAGAAGGGGGCCATTTGTCGTGCGTTGTTTACTGACTGTTTTTTGTTCAATAAAGCGGGCGAGGCAGAGTCCTAAATTCCCCTCATGTTGTGTATAGCCGGTTTTCCACATTCAGGAGATTGTCGCAAAAAGGTAACGGTTTACGGGAAGATACGAAAGAATATGAGCCTGGCGTTCCATTGCTCACATGGCTGTCACCAACGAGACTATAATATCATCGGAATAAATTGAGTTACAGTGCCACTAAAACGAAATTTTCGTATCTAAGATTTTTGCTTAATAATAAAAGTTGAACCTTACTTGGAAATACTGCCAACTTTTTTCTTTGAGTCCAAAATTTGCGGCCATTTTGGCGTGGCCAAACCAGCCTTGTGACGTCACTGATTGTATTACTCTCAACCCGCGCTGATAATTTAGAGTGATTATGTGTGAAGAGAGGTGATACTGAAATTAGTTCAAATCAGAAACCTTGGAACGGAGTCTAAACAAGTGACGTTCTTAAGGATTACTTAGAATTTGGCTACTGTTAAATGAAGCTCATGGAATCATGTAAATGCTAAAAGAACTCAGCAAACTATTGGCCGTGAAATTTTGGTTGATACACAAAAAAGGAGCGAAATTCCAGCTTTGTTACATTGATACGCGTGCGGATGTAATGCAAACCCTTCTGCAGTTTACTTTAAATTTTTCATTATTCGCTCTTCTACCACAACAATTCTCACTTACTGGTATCATAAAATGATGCCTTCTGTTTGCACTCGAGAACTGGACTCAAGGCTTGTGGACCGTAAATAACTTCGCGATTGTGCAGATGGCCGATGCGTGGGGCGAGAGACGACTGACATTTCAGGCTACCTGATGCGCTTACCGCTTTTATTGTAATAAAGAGGATAAATCAGTCAAACCTTGCTAAAAGACCGATAAACGCGAGAATCCGAATTGCAGATCCAGGCTAAAAATAAGCGACAGTATATCGTGCCTGGGCTTCAGGTCTTGATATAAAAGATGCCACTGCCATCTTCGAAGTCTCTAATCAAGATGTTCGAAAGGTGTACTAAACTGTATCTGATCTGTCGCATTCATTTCGGTGAATCTCAGTAAACCCTTTGGCTCCCTCCAATGTCTATAATGTGTATTT
>Ga0126337_10002474_pt1 | contig 11803 bp, 5 predicted proteins | sample DipCmetagenome_FD_92527 | JGI IMG/M metagenome (GOLD analysis project Ga0126337, IMG submission 92527) | Coral microbial communities from La Bocana,Puerto Morelos, Mexico - Diploria C A metagenome | ecosystem: Host-associated > Invertebrates > Cnidaria > Coral | place: La Bocana,Puerto Morelos... | reverse complement strand
CAAAAAAGATTACAGGATTCCAATTTTAATCTCCTTTTATACAACAAACAATTGAAAAGAGAGTATTGTATTAAGTATCTTGGCATAATAATTGATTCACACCTAAGTTGGAAACATCAAGTTGAATTTATAGTAAAAAAAATTAGGAGAAGTAGAGGCATTTTATCTAAGTTAAGGCATCATGTAGGTCTTGACATTTTGTTAAAACAATATTATGCCTTAATTTACCCCTTTTGGACTTATGGAATCATCATTTGGGGCAATACATATGAATCAACACTTAAATCAATATTTATACTTCAAAAGAAAGCCATGCGCACTATTACTTTTTCTCAATTTGATAGACCTTCCAGTCCTTTGTTCAAATCTCTTCAGGTAATCAAATTCTATGATCTTGTCACATTTTATATTGCTACATCATGTATAAATTTCATAACAAGCTCCTTCCTATTGCCTTTTATTCTTTTTTCACTAGAGCAATTAATATTCATAATTATAATACTAGACTTGCAGCAAAACAGTCTTATTATCTTCCTTTTGTAACAACTAATTATGATAAATATTAGGTTTCAGGGCCCCTCTATTTGGAATTCCATTGATGGTGATATAAAGTTATCATCCATATCAATGTTTAAGAAAAAAATGCAAGTTCAATATCTTGAAAGATACTAGCTAGCACCTTTATTGTTCATCTTTAAGACTGTTTTGCTCTGATTTTTCCTATTAGTTATTGTAATTGATAAGTTTTCTTATTTATATATCTCCTATTTTATTTATTCTTCAATATTCTTATATATTATTGTCTTTTTTTCTTTTTGCCCACTGTAATGTTCTGTGTTGTGTGTGTTTTTTTACCGACCTTAATTTGTATTTACAAAACTGTAATACTGGCTGCCTTTTTAACCCTAAAGTTATTTCAGGCAGCCAGACCCCTAGCTATTTATTGTTTATATATTGGTATTATCTTTTTGTAATATTTAGGGTAAATAAATTTGTTGTTGTTGTTGTTGTTAAAATTTTGGATCTTAGTCTTGAATTATAATTTGCCAAATAAATCCGTTTTTTACCCTTTTTATTGCTCTTTATTTGTGATTTTCTGAAATTTTCTTCGCTGAAATCTTCCATAATTTTCACAATACATCTTATCAGGCAGGATACGAATTTTCAACTCGAAAAATGTAGGGTTTCTAAAGGCAGTTCTTTGGATTTAAGTCTTTCATAGCTGCGACTGAACTGGTCAGATAGATTTCCCTGAAGGACGAGCTTTAACTTAAGTAAAATACTTATTGCCAGTCAGCCAAATTTTACGGAATTTTACAGAGGGATTCACTGTCAGTTTTTTTTTGCTTTTTATGCTCATATTGACGTCACAATTTGAGCGCGCGCAGATTACTCGAGCTTTTGTCCTCAACGCGCGTGAAAGGTGGCTTCTCATATTATCTATGGTTGCGCGTATAAAATTTGTCGTAGAAGCGAGCGCACCTTAACTGCTGTAACTACAAATCCCCCTGACGGAATTAGTTCTGATAATCCCCAACTAATATTTCCAAGCTTTAATTACAGACTAGATTCAGAAGTAAACTTGAAATACAAGGAAAGGTTTGAATATTTCCAGAAAATAAAAATAATTGAAAAGCTAATCTATACTCAAGATATGAGTCGCCATCAATTAAAACTATAATAAAGCTGACTAATTTTAGTACCGACATAATGTTTAACGAATAACGGTTTCCTGACAGTTTTATCTCAATTAGTCGTCCTAAAACACACCCTGTAATGATACGTCAGACAAGGTTAAGAATAAAGTATTGGGCTTATTTACCTTGGCAGACAAAACACATGTTTTAATAAAACAGACGAGGCTCATCTGAGCAGTGAATCTGGTCAACTAAGATTTGTAATCAACCAAACGGTGTCTCGTTCAATTTCAGCTCGAGCTGTCAGGTCCGTGCGCGCGTGCAATTTCAACTGATTATGATGTAGTTTCCGGTCTATTCTTGCGTGTTTTATGTCCATATAGTCGTTTCGTGAACTTTAATGGTCAAGCTGTTAGTATGGACAGCCTACCGAACATGAAATCCTCTGGAAATTCGCTTGACAATGGCGAAAATGCCTCTTCAGCAAAGAACGACAGAGAAAAATCGAAACTTTCAAAGATAGAAAAATTTCGCCGCGTTGCTTCTTCAGTGGGGTCGCAAGGTGGATGGACCAAAGCCTTGCAAACGAAAATTGCGGACGAACACAGTAGCCAGATAAGTGGCCAAACGGATGTGAGTTTATCTTTCAATGCCAATGGTGAGCATATTTTCATGTTTTATTGTCAAAGTTATATTCTAAGGGGCGTGATCCATGGCTTTTGTGACTCATGATAGAACTGTAACAGCTGAGAAAAGAGCGCCAGTGATCAAGTAGTTTAACATGTCGTGTTCAATATTCTTTCCAATGTTAATAGCCTTCAAGACAGCTGTGCCCTCATCTGGTCTCTCTAAGCAAGCCAAATCTATCCTGATGAAAGCCCCGTGGCAAAGGAAAGAAGACGAAATGAAGGTATGGCAGCTTAACATATCTGTATTGCTTGTGCCGTGATAACACTCATAACACTGAAAACAGCTATTGCGCGCGCTTTTAATAACAAAAAAAATATAAAGACAAATTGTTTTTCCGTGCCTCAGAAATAACGAGTAAGACGCTTTTCTACCAGAAGATATTAATTTGCCTCTCAACTATTTCTTAAAATATTGATTTATAGTGATTTAAACTACAAAGATGCATGTTCTCAGTGTTAATGTCGGAGAGTTTGGCATAGCTAAGTGGCTCATTTTAACAAACTTATATTTCGGTGTGACTTGCCGTCTTTCGAGAATCCTGTCAAACTTTACTTGGTTACGTTGAAAGTTCACATTGTGCATTTTTATTAAAACTGAGAATTAAAAATCAAGCGTCACGATGTGACCGACTTTCCTTTGTGATTATGCTGCGGACACAAGTTATACAAATTGACTGTTTCTCAAAGTCAAGATATAAGTTGAAAGTGTTAAGCCGTTGTGTTTGTGTCGCTGAAAAACATAGCATCCCTGATCCTAATACATGTAATTGCGAAACGTTTGTTCATTATGTCTATTTCATTGTTTGTTAATCACTTGGGGCTGTCTGATTTCTCACAACTTTGCCACCTTTTCAATTAATTTTCTCATGCTTGTTTTCTTTAAGTTCGGCACCAGTTTCCTTGCATGTTATCAGTTATTAGTAGAATTCTACTTGAACACTACTGCAAATTCTTTAATCTGATTGGCTGAGCCATTGCACACTATCAGCCATTATAGTTCACCACTAAATTTTCTCTGATTCTAATAGATTGATCACGTGACGCGATAGTGTTCATCCGCGGAGAGACACTATCAGCGCATACCTAGTGTTCGTCCGTCGAAAATACCCGGATGGATAGTACTCGTCCGTGAAAACTTTACTGTAAACAAGCGGGCATATCGAATATAAACAATTGAAATTATATAAGGCGGGTGTTTGACTGTTTTCTTTTTCAAGTTTTACATTTGGCTGTTACGACTTTCATTTTAAAATTTGAAATAATTCGATATGATTTTTGAACTTGCGCACGGAAGAAAATTTAGTGTTAAACAATAAAGACAATATAGTGTTATGTCTTAGAGCCATCGGTCTGATAGTTGCCTCTTGGAAATTTGATGTTCTTAAAGCTAGCATATTTGCCCTCGAAGCTTCTCGGACAAATATTTGTTTTAAGAACATCAAATTTTCGCGGGGCAACTATCAGCCGATAGTTCCTCGACAGAAACACTCTATTGTTTAATTAGTGTGCAGTGGCTTGGTGTGCTCCACAAAATTAAAATGTTTTCTTGTTTCTCCGAACTTTTGAAAGACTAAGAGGAGGGCATTTACGGTTTCTTGAATAACAAAAGCTCGAAATTTTCTAAAGAAAATGATTAGCGCGCGATTTCTCTTAATCGTGAAGTTTAATCGGCTAAGACCAGAAATAATTGGAAGTGTTATTTGAAGCAAATTTCAGTTGGAATTCTACTAAAACAATTAGATTATTTGTTGTCGATTTCTGTGAGGTGATAGTTGATGAGGCCGAGGCCAATTTCTCGAGCTCATCTATAAATTTCCAAGGGGCAACTATCAGACCAATAGTTACAAGTCGAGACAGGCAAATGTAAAATTTGAAAAACAAAACAGTTAAAAACTCACTTTATACAATTTCAATTGTTTAGTTTCTACAAGCCCGCTTGTTTACAGAAAAATAATAAGCGCCCGCCTAAGGAAGATACCTTCCCATTTATAATAATTTATTATTTTTCTCGATATTCATGCATTGCATGCATCATGTTATTAAAACTCAGGAGCCCGCGTTCATTTCGTAACTAGGACAACCAATGCTTTCTAGTTTTTTTTTTTAAACAATTCAAATAAGAAAATGCTCGCATGCTGTTGACATACCACATGCTGTTGATATACATAGCTGAAATTTATCTAATTATTATTTAACTATGTTTCACATTGCCGAACCATTCGACGACATTTTTCTCTTCGTCGAGTCAAGTTTTGCATTGGTCAGCGGTAATACAAACAACAGTTTACGACCCAAGGAAGGAAGGATTGCCGACCAAGCGAGTGAATTCGCGCTCGCTCACTTAACTCCTATTTTGCATTTCCTATATTGCATTTCTGCAAAATAGTCATAAAAATGAACAATTGAAATTGTATTTAATGGGTTTTTGACTGTTTTCTTTTTCAAATATTACATGCGCCCGGAAGAAAATCTAGTAGTAAACAATAAAGACAAGGGAGTGTTTCTGTCTCGGAAAAATCGGTCTGATAGTTGCCCTTTGGAATTTGATGTTTTTAAAACTAGCATATTTGCCCTCGAAGCTTCGCTTCCCGCGGGGCACCTATCAGCCGATAGTTCCTCGACAGAAACACTCTAGAGTTTAAATACACACTATCCTTTTCTCGACTATTATTGAAGCATTATCTGGGTTTGAGACGTCAGTTACAGATAACAATGTAACAATCTCGCCATACATCCTTAGTTCATTTACAGTGTGGTAGATAAGCTGAAATGCTTCAATCGTTACACACCATCTATCAAACGAGAGCTTGCAAGAGTTGTATACTTCCAGCAGTTTGAGGATGGAAGAATTGTAGTCCAACAAGGTAGGAGAGTTTAAGGATTAATTACAGCTTTGGAAAATCTCAGTTTTGGTAACTTCGAACCATTTATTGTTTTTATAACAGATTCAAGAACTCATTAATATAACTCATAAAGTTAAAAGAAAGAAAAATAGAACCGTAACGGAGGTTTGGATACCCGGTCTTAACTAACGTAGATTTTGACGAATTTACTTCTCCGTTTACTCCTTAGTTTTTGTTTCAGTTGAGAAGATGTATCAAACACTCCAGAGAGCGTTTCATAGGCTATCCAAAAACCTCGAATTTCGTCAAAAATACTCCGCTGCGCGCTGTATTTATAACTCTGTTCTTGGTGTGTGGATATCAACCACTGTCTCTCGTGTTTGATATTTTACTTCAACATTAGCCAATCAGCGACCAGCGAGGTCTGAAAGTGGAACATCCTACGATAGACATCAAAACTGTACACAGTGGAGAGTTACTAACATTCCAACTATATTCAATGTATTTCAACCGCAATTCATGAGTATGTTTTCATACATTTATTACTTCAGCACGTTGCCATAAAGATCGGTAAGCAAATGAAGTGTGCAGGCAAAGTGACTAACGATCCTGCATACACCGAATGCCTCTTCAACATTACAATGCTCTTTTTTTGAACCCAGGTCACCCTGGAAGGTCCATGTACTTCATCGTAAGTGGAAATGTGTTAGTTCAAGTGACAGAGACAGACAAACGCACAGGACACTCTAAGAAAGAGGTAACTATCTAGAGCAAATACTTTTTATGAAGTGCAGATGAGTTAATAAAGCAATAAAAAGAAGAATGAATGTCCAATCAATGCCCGCCGTAAAGAGTTTTCTCTGAAAAAAAACTAATGCTATAGATAAGAGTTATTAACCATACCAAGCATAAGGTCAATATGGCTGGATATTGGCCAAGTTCTGGTTTTTGGCGGGGTCGAGACGGAGTCGCGATCCACCGATCAAGTTTGGTCAATAAAGGTCTTATTGCGGTTTAACAAATTGACGCGAGTTTTTCATGCGAGTGTCCGTCATTGATCATGAATGTCGTCATAATATTGTCAAAGGAGCTATGGATCTACAGACTTACTATATATTGACCCTTGGACACATTTTGTAAGGACCGAGCGCGGCGAGTTCCGTACTGCCTCTACCTCGCGCCAATATTGAGCCCGCACTCCGTTAGTAAGAAGTTACTGTTATATGTGTTACTTGTGTCATTTCAGATCGTAGGGAAAATGTTCGCTGGGGACTCCTTTGGTGAGCTGGCACTTCTTCATGACATCAAGAGGTCAGCAACCATAATCTGTAAGGGCACAGTAGAGTTCCTCACAGTAGACAAACCGGATTTTAATATGGTATGTTTTTTGACAACTTCAAAGCTTCATGTTCGTCGTGATTTAATCGCTGCTTAGATCACTATTTTCTTCTCATGTCTTCTGATCAATAGGTTTTGAAGAAAGGTCATCAACAGGAATGGGAGACAAGGCTATCCTTATTGAGGTCACTGCCATATTTCAACGACTACACAGTCAAAGAATTAGAACAACTAAATACAAGAGCTAAACTTGTAGAGTACCCGGAAAACACGGTGAGTGGTAAATAATTTACTGATATGAAAATACCTTCAACTTGGCAGTAAGTTGGACAAAGAGCGCGTCCCATTCGATCAAAATTTCCCGTTTGAATTTCCGGAAATTTCTAGTGACAAATAGAAACTCAATTTTTTTTTTTTGAATTTGCGAAGAGAACAGCCTACTATATACCATACTATAGAATTTCGAGGGTAACAGCCCTTGCTACCTTCAAAAGTGCCGCTACTTTCAGATTGTTAAAAATGGGCGCGTAACAACTCACACAAACAAAGCAGGGTACTATAGGAAAAAAGTATTATATCACGTGTTATATCACGATGTAACTGATTACTCTACAGTGTATCATTTGAAAGTGGTGCCAGACAAGTACAGCTTACAAATCACAACTGATTTCAACAAAAATTCAATTATAACAAAACAAGTATTGATCAGAGTTTCTTTTTTAGTGACTTGTTCAAAGGGCCGTTACTTTCAGGTGGATCGTTACCTTCGCTGTTCAATAGAAGAGAAAATTGTTGACGTTACTTTCAGGGAGCCGTTATTTTCGGGGAGAGGAATTCTAGAGCGTATCGAAATTTACGGAAATCTCGGGAATTTTCGGTTGAATGGTTCGCTTTTCGGAAATTTCTGGAAACTTTCCTCGAAATTTCTGTACCATTTGTCCCCGTTAAGAAATGTGTGGAATTTTTGGTTGGATGGAAGCACACTAGGTAATACGCCAGTCTGGGGAATTAACGTTTAAAGCCGGTTCGGTTAAAAGCTAGGCTTGTTACAACGTCACAATAAGTTGAACTGTGCAATTCCTTTGAATTTGAAAATAAGTTAGACAATGCATTGACTGATCAAACGGGCGACTGGGTGATAAGTTGGACTAACTAGACAGAGTGATTTACTTCACTCATGCACTGGTCACCTGAATACGTTGAACCAGGAATGCGCAATACGCTGAAGTGGACAGTGAGTAAGCACTCACTACGTTTGACTGAGCAATACGAAAGACAAGTCAATACGTTTGATTTCGCCTTAGACTGAATGAGTTTGTACACGAACTGGCCGCGTCGCTTAGTTCGCGTTATGGTAACAATATGACGGACAAAAAAAAAACTATGCAAACACACTTAAGATGATGAAACTTATTTCGTTCGTGATCTGATGTTTCGTTCAAGTGCGAAACGTTCCTTATATAAACATGTTCACACGAACCATTTGAATTCAAAATATTAACACCGGACGAATAAATACAATCAAATCAGAAAACAAAAGATAGGAAGCGAAATTAGTAGTTTCGTCAGTTTTAATAACGCGGCATTTATCTATTGCCTTGGCTGGTATAAACGGTATAAATTACACTATAGTAAGCACTAAGGCGATTAGAACATCGGCCTCTGTGAAGAAGGAGTTTATTTAAAACTCTTTAATACGAAAAAATGAAAAGGAAAAGTTGTAAAGTTACCTATTTGTATAGCATGAAGCGAATAGGCGTATTTTGCTCTGCAAGTAGATATTCTAGCTTACCAGCAACCTTCACTGCAATCTTTATGGTAACAGTAAAGCAAATTCACTTAAAATATTCAATTATAATTAATTCATAATTTTGTTAATGTGCTCAGATATCAGAATACGTTTCACTGTATTTTAGTATATTTCATGTGAAGAATTCAATTCGGAACTACCCTTTAGTTTCAAACCGGATGTGACATTTTCAGAGCGCAGCCGGACGACATGTTCATAACAAGTCATTAATAAATGAGCAAGTCAAGAAATTATTTAAAGTTTGAACAGGAGATGACATACAATCAAAACAGAAAAAATGATTGGACCTTAGAGTGAAGGATTTAATATTTCAAACAAATTGATTGAAATGAAGTATTAAATGTTAATTGAACTAAATTGAAAGGAACAAATCTAAAAATTAGTGAATATGTTTAATCATAATAATGGTTACATCCACATCCAAGTACATCATTATATGTCGTACTGAAGGTTTTTACAAAAGTCGAAATTTATTTGTTATTGAAATAAAAAAAAAACAATGTGTAAGATGGCTTTATTTTCATCAAGGGAGAAACGTTTTAATACGTGATAACCATCAACTTCCACTGTTTACTTCAAAAAAGGTAAATACAGCTGTCACGCCAACGCATTGGCAAGCTCTTTGACATTTTTTAAAATCTAAATGCAATCCTTGGACGTTTTTAAAATCTTATTTTAATTAAAAGAAAACTGCTTTATCCCAGTACCAAATAGGAATATTTGTGAGCGAGGCAAGTTGACAATTTTCAAAAAGTTTGATTTTTTAGGAGCGAAACGGCTCGAGGGCGATAAAAAAAATTCTTTAGCCACCCTTTATTTAAAATTAGTTTTGAGAATTGTATCTACACACAAGTTATTAGAATTCTGTTCATTTCCTCCCACTGTCCTAATACTCCTACTAAGGTAAATCTTGACTTATGTTTTTATTTAAAGATTGTAGGATATTTTGTCATTGTTCTAGAAGACAATAGTTGTTGTATTTTGTTAAAACACGACTGACATCTTAATAAACTCGCTTTAAAATGATTGACGGAGTTGTCGCAAATTATGACAGCACGCCATTTGAAGTCAATAAAATGTACGGTATTTTGTCGTATTTTTGTGTGGGTTAGCATCTGAGTAAACAAAACCCATATCTTGATGCGTACGGTGATCCATGTGATTTGAAAAATTTATCTCGATAAAATCATTGACCGACTGATGAAACAAGTCTTGAACACTTCTAAATTTCGAAACCTGTTTAGTTTCTTATGTCTTTTGTTTCCGTTTTATTTTTCCACCTTCCGTTGCAAGGTGGCTAGATCCGGAGACTCCACCCACTGTACAGAGAGTCGGTGGCGTTATTTGATTTTCACCTGTCTGTATAGAGAATACAACACACGCCACCTCAGCAGCTTCGCCAAGTTTTTTTCAGCTTCCGTCGAAAGCTTTGGCCTCTTTAAAGCCACTTAACTCTTACATGCGAAGTGTTTAATGTGTTGGATGCTCGGCTGAATAAATTAAAATTTCTACGAAATCTATAACTAAGATTTGCAGCAGTATTATTATCAGAAACATTATTTCTAACTACGAAGATCTCCTTTGGCAGCGTGGCATCGTCTTAGACAAATACTCGATGGATTTTCATCGGAGAAAGCCATGTCGATGATTCGTGACAACATTACCTCGACGGCTGCAAGTCAGCTAGAGCTGTGTCGACAACCGACATTCAAAGCATTTATCGCCCAGTCATGCTTTCTCATCTTCATCGCCATCATAACTCTTTTGGGCAACCTTTCAGTATGCTTGACGGTATTGTTCAACAGCAGTCTTCACACTTTAACCAGCTATCTCGTCGCTTCATTGGCCTGTTCGGACTTAATGGTGGCGACGTTCTCGCTGCCATTTCGCATCTATCAGACATTACACAACACTAACTGGTGCCTGAGTGAAAATGCGTGTTTGTTCTGGATATGGGCTGATCTATTCTGTTGTTGCGCCTCCATCGGAAACTTGGCATTAATAAGTATCGAAAGATTTTTGGCCACCAAGTATCCACTAAGATATCACCAAATCGTAACCAGGAAGACATCGTGGTTAATGTTATCTTCTGTGTGGATTTACTCTCTCGTCGTTTCATCATCTGGCTTAACGAATTGGACCTTTTCGACTGGGATGCGCGTTGGAATCGATAACGGATGCTACAAGCCTGATCCTTACTTCTACACTTTCGCTGCAATTATGGGTTTTTTCTTCCCTCTCATTGTGATTTTTTGTGCATATTGTCACATTTTCAAGATCGCCATGGAACATTTCCGCGCTATTTCAAGATTAACAACACCTATTCAATCTAGCGTGTGTCAAGGCAGTGAAAATCAAACGTTGTACAAGCAACAATTAAAAGCCACCAAAACACTGGCCATAGTGGTCGGCGCTTTTGTCATTTGCTGGTTGCCAACATTTATCATCTTATTGGTCAAAACTTGGTGCCAAACGTGCTTAAATAGTCATGATAATCCTGAATTAAGCGGTCTGTTTTACTTTATTAATATCGCTTTCGTGTACACGTTACCGAACATTAACTCGGCCATAAATCCCTTCATCTATGTTGTCTTTAGCAAAGACCTGAGACAGGCGTTTATCAAGACTTTTAAATCTCTATATCAAGACTTTTATGATATCAGCAAGAGTCAGAGACAGTCAGATATTACCAGTTTTTCTTAAAATTCATACGAACAACCCCCGAGTTGTTTTTGTAAATTCGTTCGTTTGAATATGCTAGAGTGAGTTGCCACCACTAGCAAATGCAACTATTGCTAATTCCTATCAGCACCGAGAATTTGTATTGTACGTTTATTTTAAACAGGAAATATTTGGAAACTTCCCTCGATCGAGATTTATTTATACACTTTCGCCGTTCTCATTATTAAAGTAAATTACCTGCTCATTTGTGCCGGAAACAATGCAAAAAAAATTATTCACACTACTCAATTCAATGAGATGTATCTGGAAAAAGCTTGGCAAATAACAAAATAAATTTTAAGCCAAGCGATTGCAAATGAAATAAAGTATTTTTTAAAGGCATTGGTCTGAGTACAGTTCCCTCTACAGCCAGGATGCACTGCTTGTCTGTGGGGCATAAGCCAAATTAATCTTCCTCTCAACTGGATTTAAATTGAAGAAAATTTTCTATTCCCTGCTTTAGCTTATTACGAAAATTAAATGGCTTGTATAAACCCCGGGGGGGGGGGGCTACTCCCAGAAAAATTTGGTAGGGGTGTGCGGCCCGCTTCCCAAAACCCTTACCCTATTTATGACCAAAATCTGCGATTTTCCCTACCCTATTTATGACCTGACCAAAAGTTTGATACCCTATTTATGACTTGACTCTTAGATCATTAGGGGAAGGGCTTTTGCTGCTGGCTTTATCTGGCATGCGTAGCAGGCGTTAAACAGGGTAGAAGAAGGCAAAGCGCGAATGGGAGAAGGAGGGCGTGATGAAAAAGT
>Ga0126337_10002473_pt1 | contig 11804 bp, 12 predicted proteins | sample DipCmetagenome_FD_92527 | JGI IMG/M metagenome (GOLD analysis project Ga0126337, IMG submission 92527) | Coral microbial communities from La Bocana,Puerto Morelos, Mexico - Diploria C A metagenome | ecosystem: Host-associated > Invertebrates > Cnidaria > Coral | place: La Bocana,Puerto Morelos... | reverse complement strand
TCAGTATCTATAAAATAAACAGAACATTACATGGCCGCTTGGGGATACGGATTTTATCTTCTCGTGCTGAAAGTATCTCTCACTCGTTTGCTTCGCTCACTCTTTCACCACACGAAGATAAAATTCGTATCCCCGCGCGGCCGTGTAATATCCTCTATATTTTTGCTGTGGAGCAAGATACGCATAATTATAGTTCAGCGGTTCACATTATCATTAACGTTTATAGACAGTACATACAAACTCTTCGTGAAATTTCAATTATTTTTCTCATTTAACTCGTTCTAGATTTCAACAAATTCTATAATATACCTGTATTTGTGCACTAATCATTTATCAGTACCTGAAAGAAGTCCGGGTTTTTGGTGGGAATGTGGAACAGGAACACGTTCTTCTTGTCGCCGTACATGAAGTAGGTACTGGCGTCAGGGTAGTCACCTTTATCAAAATGCTGGTAACGCGCTACATCCACGATCTTCATCTTCACAGTCATAAAAGGATTTTTGTCGTCGTCAGATGGCAAGCCAACAAAGCAGTCGAACTTTTCCTTCTCGCCAGCGTACTCAGACTTTTCGAAGAAGACGTCGTGGTGCTTGTCTTTTTTGCTTCTAAACACGATGGGCTGGGGTTCTTTGCTCGCCCGCAGTAACTTCTCTTGCATTGTGTTATACTTCTCGGCATCTTTATCATGGAGGAATTGTAATTTTACAACGGTGTCGTACTGCTTCGCCACGTCATTGAAGTCTCCAACATAAGAGACGATCACTTCGTTCTTTTGATTGACAACTCCGGTGCTGACAAAATTGTGGAGTGCTTTGGGATCGGTAACCTACAGTGACCATTAAAATCAAAATATATCTTTCAGTTAGTTTGTAGTTAATAAGCTTAAAGATATCTCGTAAGTTAAAGAGTCTCTCTTAGCACTATAACCGAGTTACTTTTAAAACTCAAAATGTGTAAAACGGTGGTAAATAATCAAGCTTCATTTTTTTATTGATTCAGTAGAAAAGAAAACACTAGAAGTAGTATATAATAGTAAGAACGCCAAGTAAAGATGACTCTCTCAGCTACGGCAGTCTTAGCACAATCTAAATTTTGAACAAGCCCATGATTCTGGAGGAAATGCTTAATCGTAACTGTTCTCGTGATTTCTCATTTTAGAAGTAAATTTGAGGTTATCTAGCTTCTGGGATTGACCAAGGAAAGTTTGTATCGGATTGAGGCTCCTTCAGCCTTTTGATTAATAAGCATTGTTTGTCAGTGCTTTAAATTTCCAAGCAAAGATCCGGGTTCCGAATTCGGGCCATTATGCATGGCCGTCGGTGTATATGGGAAAGTTATCTCGGCTTCTGCACCATGAGGTTACTAGGAGTCATTTTTACTTCCCACTGGATAGGATGGTATCCCACCGTAGGGTTACTTCACTGGCACCCATTTATACCCTGGCTGGAGAGAGGCGCCGCGAGAGTGAAGTGTGCTGGGGCTCAAATGTCCTGAACACTCGATCCAGAGTCCGTTACGTGTACGCTTCCCGCAGGGATGAACCATAAATTACCTCTTAGGCGTAACGTTGCAAAAATAAGAACCGGTAAATTGCCGAATTAAAGGATAACACTTTAAAGCTAGATGTAGCGTTGTATTAAGGCGAAATTGCACGATTTATTCGTTGTAAGGTTTTATCTTATTCAACACGTCTCCGGCCTCATTCGACATTCCACTTACCGTTCCAACGGCACACAAGATGCTGTTCCTCATGATTGCACCCATGTCGTCCATAAATTCCATGGAGGTGGCCCAGGGGTCCATGCATGTAGTGATGATATATTTAACAGGTGTGTCGTTGTCGGAATGCAACTACGACGACCAAGATCAAAAGTAAGGAATAAGCAAGAAATACATGCACGATAATTAACGATGACTTTAGCTTAAGCTACATTCAGGAGCGATGCGAAACAGTAACTGTATTTCCCTATAATCTTGGGGATTTGTTACTGGTAGAAGTACGTTTTAACTGATCGTGAGGCTATAGATTATGAGTACGATACATCTACCTCTACTTACCCCCAGTCTTTCCTTGAAATTCTTCACAGCGGCGCTGTGCTTGTGAGGAACTAAACTAGAGGATGTGACAATCATTGGAACGCGATGGGCTGTCTGCTCACTTGACGTGTGTGCGAGATCCTGGAAAAGCGCCAGGTTGATTTCATTGCATTTTTCGACGTTTTTGTTTCCTTTCAGGTTTACGGAAAAGCAAGGTATCATAGTGTCAGGGCCAACTTCCTGGAGGTATTCCATAGCTTCCTTGTCCTGTAAACAAAAGGCATAACATTATATGAATATTTCTTCCAAGGCACCTAAGAAGAGAGAAAGGTTGGTAGTTTTCCTAATAATGTCCCAGAAGAAGAAAACGAATCCGAGTACCCTTTGGATTTCAAAGAATCTGGACGCTGTCTTTTATGCGACAGTCATGATCATTAAATCTTCCGATACAATCGTTAACAGGTCTTCTAAAATATTTGTGCTATTTAATTTCTCTACTCAGCCGACTTATTATGGATGTTTACCATTTTTATGCTTATGTAAAAAGTTCCCAATGAAGCAACGTTTGTAATAAAGGAGGCCAAAATCCAAAGAGACAAAAAGGGTCTACAGCAATCTGCTGGTCCAATTCTCACCGGGGTCAAAGGTTTTTCGAGCTCCCATTTGCGTAATCTATTTTTCCCTCGTGTGTTATTTCTGGGGTAAGCTAGATTGTTCATAGCATTTCTAGTACTGCCGCATATAGCCATGCAAGTTTTGTTTCCATGTCGTATGCCCTGAACTAGACTTTATAGGCGTAACTCCGACAGTAGATCGAGAAATTTCGGTTTCAAGTAGACAAAAACCTGTACCAGAATATTATTACAATCCTTTCACGTTTTCAAAAAGGTTAAAGATATAAAAAGGTTTTTCAAATAGCACCCAAAGCAATTTCCCGTGGGTACTCGACGAAATTTATTTCAAATTTACTTCAGAGAAATTATGTAAACACTTGTACAATTTCATTATCAGTATCATTTCTCCATTACTTTTCAGTGTTTAAAATATACTTCAAAAGTTGTTTTATTGATCTGATATAGTTAGAAATGATTTTTTTTGAGATAAGATATTTGAAACAGTCAGGCAGAAGTTTGCAACATAATGGAATCTTATCTTTTTGTGCACTTCTTACTCGAACTTCTAGGGGGATTCCCACATATGATATATTTGTTCTTTCGTTTACCTGAGAAAGTTCTTCGTTGCTTCTTCCAAGAATCCTTTCCTTAATGAATGTCATCTGCTCTTTCCGGGACATTTTTTTGTACTTTTTGGGAAGAGGCTTAGTTGTTTCAATGACAAAGTTATCATCTTTCTCTGCTAATGTGACCCACAGGCAATACATTATCTTGGCGGTGAACATGCACTCAGCCAGAATACGACCGTATCCGTACTTGTCAAGCCCAATAACCTATAAATAATTTGATATAAGAGGAGAACACGTAATGAAACTAGTGTGCTGGATTTCCTTGTCACCCTTCTTTCTAGGGATTCTGGTTAAACACTAATTGTTCCAAGGTAAGTGCTAGAATTGTTTCTAAGAGGAACGAAACATGAAAAGGTTATGGAATAGTGAATGAAGTATTATTAACAATAAAGGAAACTTTTTAATATCCAGCTACGTCGGTAATTTAGAACAAGTAAATATTGCTTATATAACTATTGTAGATTGGTCAGTAGTACAAATGAGCAAAGGCGTAAGAAATTGAAAATAAAACTAGCAATGCTTTCGGGGGAAGGGAAGGGGTAGATGAGATAAACTGTGGTAACCAAACGAGAAGGGGGAAGTACCAGTGGTTCGAGCCTTTTAATAAGTACGTTTAGGAACATTTGAGAGTGGATTTCGTTTTTATATATCAAGTTACTTTGCATTGATTAGCCCTACAATCATTCACTAAAAAACACTATAGCTTCCAATTAGCAATTTACCCTGTTTGCCAGCATAACTCCGGCAGCTGCAGCACCGGGCTTGGATCCCTCGATGCCAATGTCACCAAGAGTCATATCACCATGGTAATAGACCACGGTGGTGGTGATTTGAAGAAAGGTGTTCATCGTTTTGTCTCTGTAACAGAGTGCTCCAGCAGGGTAGGGACAAAAACCAGACTTGTGTGGATCAATGGTAATGGTATCGCACTGGTTCATAGCTGATATCTGCTCGTGAACAAAGGAACTGAGATAGAGTTCAGGGACAAATCCCTCTTCATCCTGTTTGCTCATGCTACGTTTAGGACGGTCCCGAAGCATACTACAGAAGTATCCTCCCCACGCTCCGTCGCCGTGGATGCTGAAGTTTAGGCCCTTAAAAAATGATCACGAACAGGTTTAGCATATCACCTTGCTAGTGCAGCTTTATCTAGACTCTCTGTAAAATAGAACGTCGCCCATTCCAAATTATATTGGCGTAAACTTGGTTTTGAGAACGTATGAAATGACTAGCTTGTCAGACAGTGACAGACGAGTATGGACGGTGTCCGAATTAAACATCATAATTTCACCAAAAATTGCATCCCTCGGATCCATTCTGCCTACTTTATATATATTGAATATTGTCGTTGTTTAGACCACGGTAGTGTAAATTAATGAATTAATTGCTGACTATACTCTCAACCCACGTTGTAAAAAATACATACCTTCGTCCTAAACTGTTTTCGTAATTTCAAAATGTCAGTCAGAGGATCCACTGCACTCTCTTCAGTTGTTCCCATCACAGATACCACTGTTATTACCGGGATTTCGTTGTCTAGCTTTTCCTGAAGAATACGTTCCAGCTCTAAGAAACAACGACAGGTAAGACAAAATGAGATTCAATTAATCTACGTTTTATAAGTGTTGACGAAACAAACCACGGTAGGTTAATGGAAATGAGTAATTTCTCTGCCACCGTCTAAAATAATTGCACGAGGCAGGTGCAGCACTGGAAATGGTACCTAAAATGATCTCGATCTTCATGGAATGTCCATTCACAAACTTCACCATTTAACTCTGACAAACCATTTTGTTTGAGAGATTTTTGCGAACTGATTTTTATGCAATATTGTCTCCGCTGTATTTCCCGAGATCGTGTCAATGAAACCGAGTATGAAATTTTACACAAAACTTAAGCTCCAAAATTGTACGCCACACGGAACATGCTGGTTCGCAGATTACCTTTTGGCTCCATCCGGGCATCTTCGTCCACTGCCACCGTAACTAGGCTTTCTCGTCCTAGCCCGAGAATTGTGACTGCTTTCGTGAACGAAATGTGAGCAGTACTTGGCGCTATGATACAAGGGCTCTTCGTCAGCATGTGTCGACGGGCAAACTCTTGAGCACCAACGGACTCATAAAGATATGAACCCATTATTCCCATAAATTCTTGATGCTCAAGGCCTGCCAAACTTTGCACTTCCTCAGGCATCTTTAGAATGGTATCCACATCGAGGTTGAGAAGCTCCCATTGAGATGCACCCATCACTTCTGCTTCTCCAATTTGCGGGAAGTGAACCTAATCAGAAAGTGAAAAGGTACTGTTACAACCGAATGAAGACAAAGTAAGAGCGTCTGACAAATTGTGCACCAGTCTTTGTAGCAGAAGTGAGGATTCTGGCTATTTATAAAAGCCGCGTCATTCAACCGCAGCAAATAAAGACCTTAGACGTGAAACTGCTTCAGTCGCCAGGATTTTTCTGTTAGTCCCCCTACCTTGTAATCCTTGGCAGCAGCAAGCCTCTCTTCCTTGAGCAAAGCTTCTTGTAGTCCGAGTGGAAAGTACTTAACGTTTCTTCCCGCCCAGATTGCTTCAATGTTAGCGACTGATCCACCAGCTGTCAGATGTCCCATACCTTGATCTCCATCATATCCCATCATGACACACAAGTCTTTCCCAACTTCCACCTCGAACTTAGTGGTAACTGTAGATGCTTCTGCTGCGCAGTTATTTTGATTAAACAGCATAGCAGACATGTAACCGAGGTTGGCTGGCATGGCCGTTTCCCAAAGAACGTGACCCTAACGATAAACATAAAGTAATCAATTTCTTTGCAATAAAAACGTTTCGTCTGGCGTCCCTCAACAATGAATCAGTTTTATTACTAGCTTTTATTTAACAGTCAGGGTTCTCCATCAGCATGTATCGACGGGCAAACTTTTAAGCTGAAGAGAAGTCGTTAAGACCCCATAATTCCGATTCCCTGATCACTATATTAGGAAACAATAAGAACACGGTTTGAATTTTCATCCCTAACACCAATTTAACACTGATAGCCAGAAACCTTACATAACGTGATAGTAGAATTTTGTTTTGTTTTGGAAATTGGTTGCCCTGCACTAAAAAAATAGCTCATTAAGGCGGGATTAATTAGATACGGAAAATGAGAGACATAGCCCGTGTTCCCGTGTTCTTGCATCCAGTTTTCCTCTCTTGGTTTGAAAATGAGCGCAAAACAAAAAAAAACGCAATGAATTGTTTAATCTTGTTCAGATCTTCGTGATGTGATGTTTTCCTTTTGTAAATTTTGTGCATAATGATACTGTTGACGTCACATGGAAACCAAGTGAGCAGATCGCGTCACCGACTTATTATTCAACAAACTCGACACATAACATACAAATTGATAGTTCTATAAATATGGTTCTTGTTGCATTATCGTTAAGTTCACCTTGTATCTTGCGCTGAAAAATGGCACAGAGTTCTGCATTTCCGTTTCCAAGATGTCCATCTCTGATCTCAATTTTTGCATTGCGTTTTGGTAAGATCCGGCTTCCCGAAGCTCATCCGTAACATAGGGAGGATCAAAGGGGAAATAGCTGAAAATTTAACAGGTATGTAGCTGATTAAACATTTGAGATGTATTACCTGAGATTAATAATAGATTTAGCCAAGCCTAAAAGCAGAGCTCCTGGGCCGGGTTGTTCTAAGCCTAATTAATCATAATGGTTTTAAAGCAACGCCAAAAACATCTAAGCAGCTCTTTAACAAATGAAAAATAGACACTCAGCTTTATGCTTATGTCTCTCGAAAAATGCTTGAAAACTTAGGAAGAAAATGTTTCCTCCAAAAACGCTATGAATACAGAAAGAAAGGTTTTCCAAACCGTTTCTTCAGCAAACACTGTAGACTGCTGGCTGTAGGTTGTGTAGCCGTGGCAAGCCGCGAAAAGCACGCGAAAAACAAAGCCTCGTTTCGGTTAAGACCTTCTACCGAATGACTATGGCTGCCATGATGGGGGTGACGTCGTTGCTAGGCGCACGCGCCCGTGAACCATGCCGCTAGCTACGAGGACCATGAAAACTCAAAGGCTTAGTTTTCCTACATTCAATCCTCGCATGAAAGTTATGGGGCTCCGCTGGCCGCTAAGGAGCTCCGCTATAAGTACTTAACTGTGTACTGTTCCAAGGAGGAAAGCAATTAGAAAATAAGTAAGGGGAATAACAGATTATTTATTTGATTTAAATAAAAAAATATGTATACTTACCTTGTCTCATCATCTGGAGGTCTTTTGATTTGCCTTACTAACGGATAGGCGAAACACACCAAAATGGTGAAAACAATATCACTAGCTTTGGAGAGTCACGTGCTTATTAACGTTCGAACGAAATTTAACTCAAGACAAGGGTAAACCATAAATTGACAGATTCTGTAACAAGTTAACTTATGAATTTGATTAGCCATGACGCGTTAAGTTCAACTCACTTGTGGCGAAATCCAACGTGTTTATCGACAGCTTGCGTCAAAAGGTCTCGAAAAACATCTCCATTTTCCGCTTTGGGTCCCAAAAACCAAGCTCCTAGGGCAGCCCAGTGTTTCTGCTTGTCGTGTACATCACCTCTAAGGCGTGGCGAGTACATGGGAGCCTTGGATAAGCGAGGTCTCTTCCTTCCCGCAACAGCGATTTCTTCAGCCGTTCTTTTGTGTCGTCTAAACATGACTGCGATTGTTAGCTGGAGAGGCCTGAGGAAAGAAAAGAAAACTAGTGAGGACCAATTTAAATTTAAACTTTAAAACCTTTCATTACGATACGATATTAATAGAATATGCTAATACCCTTTGGTTCATGTACTCAGAACCATACAATATTGATTTATAAGTCTATTGCTCAGTTTTGAAACAGACAATAAGTGATTTCTAGGGCAGTTTGAATTACATATTGTAGTCTTTGATAAATTTGCGAGATCTCAATTATTCCGAATTGCACGAGAGACCTTTTTCGATTGGTTTGTTAATAATAAACATGCAATTTAATTTCATTTTTTTTGCGCTCTAGAACTCATTTTTTTACCTCAGAATAAACTTTCTGCACTTTCCTGCTCTCAGCCAATCAGCACATTGAAATGTTTTGCATCATATTATTAGCGTAAAAAAAATATGGCCAAATGGACCTCCTCTTGGATGTTCCGTAAAACACAGCAGAGCAGAGGATCATTAAAGGGTGATCGTTGAAGCGTTCTCTCGTTACAAAAGAAGTACTATAGAATAACAACAATGCATTATTTCCACTAAACACTTAAAACACATTTGCATAGACAATTTCAAAAACTACAATAACTACGGTTTTGGAGTTATTCGAAGAATATACCCCAAAGACATTACATTGTTAGAGTTATTAGAAAAATATACCTCAAATGAAAAGGTCGAATGCCGCAAATAAACTTAATGCTTTAAAGCTAAGTAAAGAAAACCGGATTACCCTATTTGACTGGTAAAAAGCTATGAAATGTGTCTTTCCCAGCTCAGAAATGTAGACAGTACGCAACCATTGTCTGGTCTTAAAAATAGAAAAAAAACATTAAGCCAGAGCAACGATAAAAAAGCGCTTTCCTGCACTTGTCCTTTTTTAAATTAAATCTCATACAAACAACATTGTACAACTTGTTTATGCACTGGTAATCATTAACAACGATGCCATTCAACTAGACAGTCTGTTGATTTCTTATCACTCGAGAACAGTCTTACAAAGATATTCGATCCTGTTAAGGTGACATGTGTATTTATAAACAGTTGAAACAAGGCTTCTACAAGAAATATAAGAGCATAACCGAGTTTGCTAAACTAAATGGCGGCGATGCATGCGAATGCTTTAACTGATAGCAGGTTATTAAAAAATGGGTTCTCAATGGAGTGGGAGTTCGCGAAACGTTAAATGGTCCCATGATCTCCGAAATATGATAATTTTTAAGGGTCAACGCTACAATGGCTTAAATGTAATCTTCAGCCGACACAACGAAAGTTTTAGCAAGTCAAACATCAACAACGAAGAAGCTTCTTACGGCGAAGTAGGCGTCGCTGAAGACAGTTTGCAGGCTATTGATATCTCAAACGGAGATCTTAATCATGAAACTTGAAAGACGACGAATTTAAACTAGAACAGTTTCTTACCTGGAATGCTACTAGCTTGAGTTTGGAGCGTTACAAAGCTGAACTGCACTGGTCGGACACAAGAAGTGAGTGTGCAAAAATAGCTTTGGGAGTGGCTGACCTTTTCAACATTCGACCAATAGGTACGCTCTGCGTGTTTATAGTTCTACGCTATTGAAAGGAAATGCTAATTAATAAAAATGAAACCCAGACATTAGCCACCTAAGGTTTTCATAACTATTGTTTCACATGTATATGCAAGATCGGGTAGCATTAGGGAAACCAAGGGAAACGTCACGTACCTTGTGAAAGTTGGAATAAAACTCAAAACGCCGTAACAGGCGTCCTGGGGTTGCATTTGTGAGCAAGCTCGCCTCATTAACGCCTGTTCACAAATGTATTTTACATGTGGGGCTTTTACAGTTTCTTTACCTGTTGTATCAGTTTTAATTAAGTCACTGATGGAGTTGTAAAGCTGAAAGTTCCGAATATTCCAATACGGCGGCTGAAGTGTTAATGAATGCAGAAGTCTCTCATGTCTGCATTTTCCCGCCCCAATTGATTCTGTGTGAACTGAATGCTTCCAAATCACGAGAGACAGTTACTTTTCTGCGGACTGCGAAAATTTTCCTTATGCCAATTGCTGTCGTGATTAGTTAAGCCCCTAGATCGATTGCTGGTGCTCGCCGCCAATTCTCTCGCGAAAAGATGGCTTGTATTGACGATTAGAAAATTAATTGATGTAGTCGCTGAAAATTTGGGTTTCACATCTCTTTTCTTTTTTTCCTCTTTTCCCCGATAATTGCTGTCAATTACTACACAGCCACTGCCGACATCCAAAGCACAAACTGTCCAGGAGGCTCAAGTACGTACAAGTTCTTTGGGGTAGGTTATTGTATAATGTTCTCGTGTAAAATTTACATTTGCAATCGATAGCAAGCGATTTACCTTGGACGTCGGCTCTACGTTAATTATCACTTGACGAAAAAGAAAACAACGCAAAATGATAACAATGATTAGCGAAGCTCACTAGCGCTATTGAGGGTTTTCGGTGAGCTTCGAAAAGTAGTTACAGTGGTTTTGCATCACTACGCAACACGATTGGCTGAGAAACTGGCGCCACTTTTTCATCCAATCAGAGGTGCATTCAAATAAAACAATACGTGCAGTTTGTAAGTGCCTTGCTTGCTTTTTTTCTTTCATTTTAAGTTGCATACAAAACGCCTTTTGTGTGGCTTGGCTTGATGCTGAAAGGTAAAGCAAGGGCATAATCTCCCGCCGACGAGTATCTTGTCATTGTTCGGTCGCTCTTTCTACCAACGTGATAAGGTGAACTCTGCGTTTAAAACATTTTTTCCGATCCGTTTTTATGTAAAAAAAATGGTTTGTTTTTCTTGACAGCGTTGTTTTTCATTCGCTGCCCTTCTTGGTGAACAATGTAAACCTTGTTGGCGTGTGAAAAAATATTTTGTCATCCGATTCTCGGCAGGTCAAGTATACAGTCAATCGGGTTTCTGCGAGATTTGGCAGCGTGAGGCCTTGCCTGGTGTGGTGTCGGCAAATTATGCTAATAACCCTAACCTATTTGTTTTTAAAAAACATTGTCTTGATGTTGTCTTAAAAGAAACTGCTACTCAAAGTCGGCTGCAGACTTTGCTTTGGGTGTAGTCGATGCTGTGCTCTGCAAAGCTCGAGAGTAAGTGAGTAAGTAGGCGATGGTAGGAGAACCACAAACTTAATATTTAAGGAATGTTAAATCAATTCAAACTTCAATCACAGTCAGTAAATGAAAATTTTTAAGGGGGTACTCTCGAGAGGTGATCGCAACCGTAGGTTCGAATGTGTAAGTTAAATAGGTTCATGTGAAAATGATGCTAATATGCGTGACTTTGAGCTGTTTCAATCTGAATTAATAGTATAGACCGATTTTGATCATTAGTTCTGTTCTCCACCCTGTTTATATAATTAATTTTCCTCGCTGCATGTAAGTCCTTCCCTTCCAAGTGTTTTCGCAACTGAAAAAGCCGTTCAAGGTTAGCTGAGGTCATCATGAAATAGACACGTATAAGATAATTTAAGAGGTCTGAGACAGTCTATCGATTCTTGGGTCACGTCTGAGTCACGGCTTGGCTATAGTCTGCCTGTCCCTCTCTCTCATTTTCTTTTTTTTAGACATATATAAAGATATGTTTTTGCCCCCGCAGGGTTTTGGCCTAGAGGCCAAAACCCGAGGAGGCACCCTAGGAGTCCCCGCGTGTATACATACAAGAATAAAGAATATTTGTTGAAAAAGTAAGAAATGTGTTTGTAATGGGGGGAAAATTCTCGATTTGACGAAACTAGGCGCGCACGGTGGTCTCGGGTAATATCTCGGGTTTCATTTACATTTTAACTA
>Ga0126337_10002471_pt1 | contig 11808 bp, 9 predicted proteins | sample DipCmetagenome_FD_92527 | JGI IMG/M metagenome (GOLD analysis project Ga0126337, IMG submission 92527) | Coral microbial communities from La Bocana,Puerto Morelos, Mexico - Diploria C A metagenome | ecosystem: Host-associated > Invertebrates > Cnidaria > Coral | place: La Bocana,Puerto Morelos... | reverse complement strand
TTAGTAAGTCCCCTAAGTATGTGACGGGACATTATTTATAAATGGCTAGTAACCCCCATTTACCAAACACGTATCCTAAATGCGATGATCCTCCAAGTAGGGTCCATCCATCAAAAGCTTGTCTACTACGATAGCAGGTAAAATAAACCACTACCCTCCTAAAGTTTAACATAGCCCGTAGCCCCTGAAAAGTTACCTTCCCAATAGGAAAGTAGTCTTCCAACCATCATTTTTCACGGGCGAACTGTTAAACTTCAGGGGGGTGACCGTGACCACTTCTCCAGCATTCCCTCCTAAGCTGAAGATACAACATGCAGCATGCATTGTATTCACCACCCTTGGTAGCGTGCGGCTAGGGGAAACTGGGATGTTGTTCCAAATTTCCTTGCAGGGAAGCGTCGAAGAAAGGGAAAATCCTAAGATGGTTGTTTGAGAAGGACATCCTCCATAGATGACCCAAAACCCCATGATTGATGAAATTTGTTCTGCAGTCATGATGTTTTATCCAGATTAATGGTTTATAGTATGATTAAATGAAGCATCATTGAACCATGGTCTCATGTTTTTTCCTTTTGTTGTTTTCTTCGGATTCTTATCGCAATCCACATTGAGCTGAGGTATCAATACAGAGTGCCTCATTTGCAGGATGAACATGGCGAACAATTCACCTTGTGTTTGTGGTGTTGTGGTGGTTAGTTTTTCCCAGAAATGATGACCCTTGAAGTCTGGAAGATTGAATCGTTAGTAGGAGATTCAACAGGCGTCATTAAATGCCACCCATCTTTGGAAAAATCGAAGTTGATGCAAATGTATGGCAATTTTGTGGGATTGCCCTTATAATAGTGCTTCGTGTTGTGTTGGCGTCATATTATAATCCTCATTATTCGACCTTTTTTCAGGACTGTTTGGTGAGCTGTTTATTTTGCGAATATTCCCTTGGAAGATGTATTAATGAAACGTGGTTGCCCTCCTTGAGAGAAGAAAAGCGCGCGGTGTTGGATTTCCATGGTGATTTCTTGCCGTTGGGTGGAAGTGGAGAATCACTCAATATGCAAGTAGAATCACCCAGTAGAATTTTACTTCACAAACCTTTAGACCTCAACCCAGGACCAAAGATACATATTGAACATGGTAACATGGTACTTCGACTTCCAAAACAGCAACGGACCTGTGAAGGGTTTATGGAAACAACAACACAAAAAATCATCAGGGTGGATGGGCAAACTATGGCGCAATCATATCTGGGCAGAGCGGCTGCAAGCTGATAAAGCCATTGAGGCGATGCAAGGTGACTCCAATGACTCTCCGGTTGTTGCTTAGAGCCGCTTCATCCAACACCCCGGAATTTCGCCGTGAGATTCTAGCGTTGGCAAAGGCAGGAGGCAGCATGTCTCAACGAAGCAGGCCAACGGAAGCGTCCCCTGGAAGTTCACATGGCAGCAGTGCCAAATGTGTTGACCAAGCGCCCCAAAACAGACCCACAGTTGACCGTGCCTGGACCTATACTCCTACAAAGTAAGTGGTGGTTTTGTCCTTTTTCCAGAATCCCTCCAAGATGTCCTTGGTTCAAGTTTAGCAATGAAGTAATTTACCTATATATACCTAGATACTCAAAAAGGTTGCTAGAGCAACCTGTTTCCTTAACTGCAGACCGACTTTGTGATGTGATTTCGGATGATTTTGCAAGTTGCAACTTGATCTTACATTCAAGAAGTAAACATTGTGTATCCTGGCTATATACGATGATGGCCCGACATATATTGAAATCAAATGGTCAGCTCAAAGAAAATTTGGGAGTGAAAGCACTGGCCGGTTTTTAAGTTTGTTACAACTTATGCCCGTTCAATCTGGACACCGGCCTTAAGTTTCACAAATATTCAGAAATGAACTCCCGCAATATACATCAAATGGAAGAAGGTGATCTTGATTGAAAACTCATCCTACATGAGGAGCTTCAACATACTTCCATTCGCATCATATCCCTCCAGCTCCAGAATAGGGAACTATCAGAGACACTTCTAATGTATATGTTTGGTGTAATTTAGCTACAAATTTATTGCCCGTTTCTTAACTAGCCAGTTCTTGGTTGCGAGGAGTATACAAATAAAAGGAAGGCAGTCTTCCAATCATGGCCAGTCAGCCTACCCCCCCTTACCTTACCCCCCCAGAAATAAGGCTTCAATAGCCGGCCTTATTAAGGGAAGCCAATGGTTAAGGGAAAGCCCTCAATAAACCCACTATTTTTGCAGGGGCGAACTGTTCATCTTCGGGGGGGTTTTAAGCCTGAGTTATCTCGGGCAGTCCAACAGAGCTGATTCAATTGAATCGACTGAGGTGCGGAAGCCCAATGAATCGCATCAACATGGTGACACAACAACAATTCACAGCACCTCAGCTAACTACTGTACTACTGTGGTGTGTTTTGGGTTATCAAAAAACTCAGGGGATAAAATTTGGGGAATTTGGGAGGTCGGGGGGCTGAACAATAGGGTTATGGTTTTAAGGTTGAATATAGGAGCCCCCAGAAAATGTTCTTCAAGATGATTCATGTTTGGAGGATTTCCTCTATGGATTTCGCTACTGTAATTTTGAAAAGATGAGCGAGACAGCCTTCTAAATCCTTTATGATATTAAGTAGCAATATTGTACACTTTTTATGAAAGAAACAGAGCCAGCTGCAACGTTGTTAGCCAAAACAATGAAGAAACGCAGGTATTTTAGGAATTCTAGGGTTTTAATTCGAAGGATGGATTGTCACTCTGCACCCAAAACGCTGCTTTTCTTTCCATAAACTATGGATGATTTGGATTTGGATAGATGAGCAAAGCAAAGAATTACAATCATTTTCCCTACTAAACCGAACTGGGCCCGGTCAAAAGAACAGGTTGCGGGGTCCCCAAAAACAGGTTTCCCAACCGAATTAAAGACATTTTTGCACATTGGGGTTGTTGAGGAGGTTGCTTTACGCGATGGCCGCGCCAAGTTGAGCCACCAAATCGTCAGGCCCAATAATGTGTTCCCCAGCACCACCCTGAGGATATTTTTGAGCGCATTTACAATGGTCCTGGTTTAGATGGAAAGCCTTGGCTCAGTGTGTTGCTTGGAAGGATTCAATATTGATGCCTGAGATGATGATACTCGCAATCATATTGCTTGTATCTTTCTGGTGTGTTACAGTGGTTATAAAATATATATGTTCCCTATGTCACAAACTGCTGAACGTTCCGGACCAAAACGGATCAGCGGTTTGGCCAAAGGATCAGCGTTGTAGGAACTGATTTCTAGAAAAGAAGATACGCAGACACCGCAGAACTTTTCCATAACTAGCCGTTGTCTAGTAACCGATCTCCGCGAGACATGTTATGTTTATATAGATATTCTCCTTGGGATTTTTACCGATGTCCAGAGAGGAAGCAAGGCGAACACGACAATCATCGAGTTGGTGTTGAAGCATGAAGTCAGGTTGTTTTGAAAGGAACTCGCTAAAGAAAAAAACAGTTGGATAATCTTCTGAAAATTCTCGGGAACCAGTCTATGATGGCATATGTACCGACAATGAATGGCTTAAATTTATCGTAAAAGTAGGTAGACATTCCATAATACGTGGAGCATTTGAGAATAGGTTTCAATGTATCGTATTTCCATGTATTTGTTCCCTTAGTTGCTGCAGATTTGATTGTTTAAGACGTTTAACCTGTTCTCAAGATGTTGTTTTGTTGAGGGGGAATCTCAAGATCATAATTTTGTTGAAGCAAGAATCCTGCAAATCCCTTGACACCCCCCAAAGGCTTGGGAACCACGATTGGGGTGGCTTTCAATTCAACAAGGCGCGGGGGGTATGTTTGTTATATTCTATTTGGCGTGTCTCTATGTCTCTGTGGAAGAGTTGTTCGTTTTGGAAGGGGGGTAAGTTTTTGTTGCACTGGATTGAAGGATATGAAGGATATACTGAATGTATGTTTTTGATTGTTCCGGTTTCTTTCTGTTATTGGCTGGCCGGGTGTTTCGACACTCGTAGAAAGTCAATTTCAATGGGTGGTGTTTCGCCAACTTATTTGTCGAGAGGGCTTTCTAGAAACAAGCAACTCTGATTGACTACCAAGCAAGGTTTCGACGCATGTATATATTAATGTGAAGTGGAATAACAGCCCAACCGTGAGGAACACAAAACCACAAGTCTACGGTAGAAGTCTATAGCATTTTTTTTTCCTTCAAGAGCTTGGAAGTAAGGAAAATATTTGTCAGTTGCAGCTACAGGTAGCTTGCGTATGAAGATGTTTACATCTTCCCAAAGATTGGGTACAGAAGTTGGAAGAAGAACAACTCCAGAAGATGATTACTCGACCTCATCATAGTCCGGTTCTTACATTTACCTAGCTTGTGTTTTTGAGGCCTTCAATTTCAGAGACGGTTTGTTTTTCCTTTGTTTGGGAGGAGATCGGTTTTATCTCTAGCCGGGAATTGGGAAGGGGATGATGATGATGATGATGATGATGGTTTTCTTGCAGCTCAAAGAGTGGTGGTGACTGCAAGCTGGTGAATGAAATGCAAACTTTCACATACTACTGCATCTGCAGAGGTGAGTATCTAGTGTTACAACCACCCACGACTCTCTAAGAAACCCTCTAAGTGCGATTCTTAGCTTACAGCCCCCATGGGAGTGGCTCGTGGCACAATATGGAAGCTATGGTTGACCAAGCTTACATGGTTGACATGGATTTTAAGATATAGAAGCTAGAACTTCACCAAGACGATGCTCCAAAAAAGGATGCTTTGTAAAAGGTATTTCTTCCACGACATGGCCATTTCAAAAGCATCTAGCCAGCTGCTGGTGCTTCCAGGAACAGCACATGATTGTAACGGAGTTATTTTCCCATTTCCTTACGAACCAATGAACCAACAAGCTCAAAATGATTCATGGGGATCTAAAGGCACCTCGAAAATATAAAGGATTATAAACCACCATCATCCCCTAATAAGGCCTTACTTATCAATATTAAAGCCTTATTTCTTTTGGGGGGTGGCATTCGAGGGAAGGTGTGGGCTCCTGGTGGTTCAGCACGACCCAGGCCTGGGACCAACAGCAACTGGGATGAACTGAGGGAGAGTGGCGTTCAGCATCCGTTGAAGGGAACAAAACCCTTGTGATCGGGGATAAAAACCTCCCAAGTAACAGGGGGAAGTGACGGTTTATATGTGGTATTTTTTAATGATATGAACTATCCATGGATTGGTGTCGCGTCATGTTCTGATTTTTGTTTGTATTGTTTTTTTGTTTCCTCAAATTCAATTGATTGGAGGTTTTTTGCATTTTTTTGCTCAGTTTGCTTCGGTGTTTGTTTGAATCGTTCTTATGACATGACATGTCAGATTGCTGCAATTGATCTTGCTTTTTTGCTGCCCAGATTCATCAGTCGTGGGGCAAATGTAACTGCCGGTATATTGAGGTTTCTCCAATTAGTGTTTCGTAATATATTATTGTGTCAAACCTTTGCTGGCTATTTAGGCGTGTTGTGTTGTTGTGGTAGTTGATGATATTTGTTGTTGTTGTTGTTGTTGTTGTTGTTGTTGCTGTTCAACCTCCACACCTTGACCCGAGGATAGCGTACACCTGGGCAAGCGATCGATGGAGACTGCCTGCTTTGTACTGGATGCAACGGGTCGAATATCCCGATCAGGACGCCAACCCCAAATCCAAGATGCAAGCATAGATTGGGTATGGCCTCCTCCCAGGATTCCAGTGACCACCAGGATTATTACATTTGTAATAGGGAATCCCTATAAACCCTTTATTTGCCACTGTTACTGGGAAGGGGCCACACCCAAAGTATAGATATATGATATTTTCATTATCTTTTGATCAGGGTTTTTCTGTGAATCCAAGTTGGGCAAAAATCATAGTGAACCTCGCTCCGTCCTTGCAATTTGAATACTAATCTTTAGCGCAGGAGTTCATTTCATAGAGAATCCAGGATGCCTGAAAAGCATGAAGCCCATCATGTTGCCTGGTGGGTCACTGTTACTCATTGGCAGGACAAAATTGTAGGAAACTCCAAGAAACTGCAATGGAATAATACATTTGTCGATTTAGTTGAAATGCATTTGTTGATAAGGCAGATAGGCAGTATTCATTCACATGGATTGAAACCACAGTTTGTATTTCATCATTGATGTTTTGGGCTCACGCTGGATTTGTATTGTATGGGTCTTCCTGTCCCTGTTTAACCAAAAGTGGCTGATGATGTTGCATTTTGCCAGGTGATGAGTTCTACCCTCTCTGCAACTTACTGAATGCTAGTTTCCTTTTGGGATGGCCTATTTTCAGAGGCTATGTTAGTTTCAGGGAGTGTAATCAAACCAGATGTAGGTGAATATACCATGCATGGATCCTTCCGGTAAGATGGCAAACGCCCAACTAACGAAAAAACCCTCCATTGGCCGCCGCTAACTGATCTTCCACAATGTTGGACTCCGGCGCATCTATAGGACTTCAGCGCGGAAATCCTGATGATTGACAGCAATGCCATGGATGATGCTTAGCTGATCATCCAAGCAGAAAAGTAGTTTCTAGTATATGAATATGCACCCCCGAAAAATAAAAGTTCGAAGTTCGAGCCTGACCATGTCCCCTTGGACAAACTAAAATTATCTCTAAAATTACTTGTTTTTGATGCTCCAAAGGTTTTTTTCTGGCGAAGCAGCACGTTCCACCAGGAAGAGTGTGCTGCAATCATAGCCTTGGAATTAAAATCGATATGTTGAGGGTGTTTGAAAGAGTTGAATAGCAATCTCTGCGATTTGGCCACATGTCACATTATGTTTGCAAGTTACAGTATGTACTCTTCCGTAGGATTGATTCAATAGGTGTACGTACATTTACTTATTACCACTTGAACATTCATAAAGATTATATATACAGTAAATTAGAATACGTACACTTACACTATCCGTATATTTCTGCATTTTTGTCTTTGCACACACACATTGCCCTGAAACAAAAACTTGAACAACTCACCCCCCCTGAATTTTCTATGCCAATCCCCATCCCCCCCAAAAAAAAGACCTACAAAAAAATCATCGAATCGTTGCAACTGCAAACCAACCCATCCATCAATTGCCTTCAGGGCTTCCAACCAGGGGGGTTACTTAGGTTACCTGTGTTTCTCGGGGAAAATCTCAGCCTTACCCAAGGTGAAGCCCATGAGTGCCGATCCGGAACACAACATCTGTGGCACCTCGGTGGCATCCCAAAAAATCCACCCGTTTTGGGGCCCCCGGATTTGGGGGTGGGGGGAAACCTATCAAAAACCAAACGGGGGGGTTTACCGGTTGATTGCCGGAGGAGGTTATATAGATTTCGTGGGGAGGTGAGATTTGGTGAAAAGTTGATTTGTTTTTCAGAAAATGATGGCAAATTTTCAGGAATTTTGTTTGGAGGTTTCAATAAAAATTGAGGTCAAACATTTCGAAGTTTCACACCTCAAGTGGAGAAACGTTTGTCCAGTGCCAGAAATCACAATGATTTGTGTTCCACCCAATCTTACTACCAAACATACCAAACATGGAATGACAAATTTTGGATATTTGTCACTCTGGGACCTAAAAAGGTGACACAATCCCCCAAAATGGATATATATAGATATATAGATATATATATACATATATATAGATACACCCTGACATGTCTAGCTGGAACATCACCATTTTTAGTAGGAGATACATCTTGAAATGGTTGGTTTTCCATTCTCATGTTAGTTTTTTGGGTGTAGATGGGGGTTGATTCGGCCTCGTTTTCCTGGATTATTTGCGGGTTTTTCTGAGAAGTATGATCCGAGTTATTTCAGCGCCCTGGACCTGTGTGCTGAGGCAATTTTCATCATGTAGCCATTGTCCCCATAACATGTTGTCCATGGAGAGCAGTGACCATAAAGTTCACCAAGAGTATGGTGTTGCAATTTGTTTGGATGTTTTATGATGTGTTGTTTTGTCTTTATGATCACTAAATATTTTAGTGTAGTGTTATGTTGCATTTTTCCAAACCTATGTAGGTGAAGAGCAAAAGATGTTTGTGGTGTCCACTGCTCAGTACGAATCTTTTTTGGGGATAGCATGTTCACCTCAAAGGTGCGCATAGTTTAAACGTGAGCAATGAACGAAAGCCTGGTTATTTGTTGTATATAGGGGATTACACTACTGTACCCAATTATGTGGGGACTATCATATATAATGATCCCTATGAACCCATCAGGATTCAATGGAATGTCATTTACTTTTTTTTTTCGAACAGCTCCTGAAACGCTTCCGCCTTCAAACCATCAAGTTTCACCAAGGACAAAAGCACAACCCGCTGAATGCAAACTGCAATGCGGTCGGTGGGCCAGCGAATCTGAAGGCTCGTTTGGATTAAGTTTGACGGACTTGGTGGCTGGTTTGAAGCATTGGTCTAACACTTGTGGGACTTGTGCAAAGGGGCTGAAAATTATTGAAACACAGTGAGGAATTTGTGACTTAATTCTATTTTTCCACATGTGTTTCATGATATACTTGGAGGGCACATGTATTTTTTAGTATTGATGTGAGGCCGTATGCAATCGCATGTGTGGAATTTCTATGGAACCCATGGCTACGCATGGGCTTCGACAAAATTCAACTCATAGCGATCTTAGCAACAAAAACGCAGGGTGTGGCAATAGTGAAGACCATGCGCGGTCTGATATAGAGCTACTGTTGATGGTTCAGAAATCCGGCTAACCAGCTGAGGTTGGTAGGTTATCCCATTATTTACACGGTTTTACATTCCAGGTGGTGATCGCCGAAATTCTTCCATCAACAGTACCAGGTGTTCATTCTTTGTCACCCTTACCTTCCCCCCCTGAAGCAAGGGTGAACAACAGTTCCCTTGTTGAGGGAGCAACTATGTAACTCCCCTCTTTTTGGGTGATCTGGAAATCTGGAAAACTTCAAGCTCAGGGATTCTCAAAACAAAAATGTCACAAAATAAATCCATGCCGTGAATTGATGTAAATTGATCAATACCCAGGAAGTTTGAAGACAACTAAAAGGATAGTCCCCGGAATTGTTGATGAAATAAGCCCTGACTAAAACTCTGCCATCTTTACGGAAAAACCATTCAATAAGTAGTCAAAATCGACTTCTTGTGGTCTTTCGTCGTGGGTTTGAAACATATTAAAACCTGGGCAAAATAGCGACCAGTTCCCGCCGCTTGGTCACCTTAAGTTAGGGAATGCTCTCCCAAACATGCCCCAAACATTGCAGGTTTAAGGAATTATTCGTCATTTGCCCAGATTGGAAGGAAACACTGTTGCATCATTCTCCCATATAAACCAAAACTGAGCCATGTAATGATGCGATTTGTTTTGAATTGGGAATTTCAAGCAGTGGTATTTGTTGGTAAAGGTATGTTTAAGTGTCCACCTCATTAGCCCAAAATGCTAGGACTGTTTTAGTTGGATGTGGAACATGTGGCGAACGCAAAAGAAGTGGGTGCAACAGAAGCTGCTTCTTGGCAACAAAGATGGAGCCAACAAAAACGTGACATAGGAGGTGTGTGATTTGAGGAAATGTTGATTTTGTTTGTAGTTTTTTTGTTGTACTCTTAGTCGATGGTCAGGTAGTTGTAGTGAAACAGTTAATACAGTCGGACCGTACCTGAGTGCCCGCCGTTTACCTTCAGGGTTTTTTGAAGGTTGTCATCAGAGTGAATCTCGTTTTTTGGGGTTGGGAAGGGGGAGGATTTAGGTCGGAAGTCCAGATCCTGTTCTAGATCGCATCCTTGGTATGTTGATTTATAGATGTTATGACTCTGTAAAAAGACCTCCTAACGGACCAAGGATCCTGAATTTTTAACCATTTTCCAAGGTTGGTAATTCAAAATATTCCGGTATACATACCTTTTCATTGCCAATATACCCTTCGAAAAGGGCATCTCTCTCACGTAAACCAATCTACTCAATTTTGCTAGAATGTTTTTGAACTGAGGACAGAATCAACTGCGCCTTGGAAGCATATCCGACGTTGCAACAGGTTTTACATTGTTTTTCTCTTATTTTTTTGGGAGTGCAAGTTTTCGACAGGCAAACATGGTCTCAATCATTTTGTGATTCGGGTGTTTGTGGTCGATGTGTTGCAGTACCAGTTACTGGTCTTGGAGATTATGTGGAGATGGTGCCAACAAAAGTTGTGGTATTTACATGCCTTCAAATTTACATATACCAACCTCAAGGTCGCTTCTTGGAAACAGCATCTTGTCTCCCAAGCCCTTCTTTAGGAGTTGTATCTTGTGGTGGCGGTTTCTGCGTAGCATCAGTAGTACTAAGTAGTAGTGGTCCTGGTAGAGGGAACTTTCACATCAAGAATTGGAACTAAGGACAAGTTGCCTTGAGATCCAAGAATGAACATATTATTTTAGCATGTAATTATATGTCCACAAATATACCCATTGCCAATGCATAATAAACCCCTAAATATACCCCGCTAACATACCCCTTGATTCTGATAGATGATGGGGATTCATTTTTGGGGATGATTAGAACCCATCCCTATGAATCATCCATTTGCTCACCCATGAGGCTACCTTTGTAATGTTCCATTGTTTTTCTGCAAAGGCTGATTGGCAAATTGTTTCGACGCATTTCAATTGTGGTCATGAGGCGTCCATGGATGACGGTCGGTGGGAAAGTAGAAAGTCTCAGGACTAATTGACATTTATCGAAAAGAGGCTACATGTTTATTTAGATGTTTTCAGAAGCTGGGACGACTAGATACAGATATTTTACATGCACCCGTTTTCAAAGAGTTTTCCTGTTTTTTTAGCGACCTGCTCACACACAGGCTGGGCATACTCAACCCTTTCCATCGGTTTCTAAAGGTCTTGGTCTTAATCTGAAGTTCATCTACTTTTGAGAGTGGCATAGTTGACAGGCAACTATATATGTTCCCAAACCACCGCTACGACAACTTGCTTTGTATGTTTTCGTTTAATGACGGCCTATCCCTGCACCATTGGTGGGACTAGGATATCTAGAGAAAACAACCATTTCTTACTGCAAGACACCAAGAATTCTCGAGCGTTCGATGGATCAAAAACTTCGCAAAAACACCAAGAATCCATACGTTTTTTTGACAGTAGCTGAACCCCCTTTTCCAAGGCTGATCATTTTGAAGGATCCGTTCACGTCCAAGTTTCAGCTGTAAAGTTCCGAAAAAAACAACAAAGCACAAGACACTCCATGCTGCAACGTGTTGCAGGCCGCGTGGTACAAAGAAATGCATCAGAAATTTGGTTTGGATTTATTGATCACAGGCCTGGGTGCTTGGGCGCAGTGTGTTTGAGTGCTTTGGTTGATTGAAGATACATTCAAGGACACACATGGAAGGGAAATCGTCCTGATTCCAGATCTATTTCTTCATATGATTTCTCCGTTGCTACTGTATCGTATTTGAATCTGATTTGATTCGACTAAGAGAAGGCTTCCACAAACAAAGTGAGTCCTCATGCTTCAAAACATATTTGTTCATCCGTGTCATGAATCTAAACGCTATCAGCTTCAGTACAATTAGAGATGGCCATGGACTGAAAAGTGGCCGAAACCCAAAGGGTAAGCAGTCTCCCAACCCCCCTTTTACAGAGTGAAAAATTGCAGGTCTCAGTTTCCTCCTTGAAAAAGGGAGGGGTTGCTCCTTGCTTGGAGGGTCATCCAAATAAAGCGGTGAAGCAAGCATTTCAGGCCGCCATACTGGAGCGATAGTAAGGTTGGTCAAAGTTGATGAAGTTCACCCTATATGTGG
>Ga0126337_10002468_pt1 | contig 11814 bp, 15 predicted proteins | sample DipCmetagenome_FD_92527 | JGI IMG/M metagenome (GOLD analysis project Ga0126337, IMG submission 92527) | Coral microbial communities from La Bocana,Puerto Morelos, Mexico - Diploria C A metagenome | ecosystem: Host-associated > Invertebrates > Cnidaria > Coral | place: La Bocana,Puerto Morelos... | reverse complement strand
TATGGTTGCCAGCTAGCTGGCCCCGACCTAGTCTCACCAGCAAGCTGGCCCATGAAGCAGACAGCAAACGAGGCAAACAAGTAGAAAGCCAGCTAGCTGGCAGTAGGGTTTTTATGACACGCATTTTTTTATTCGCAACTTAGTACCACGAACTGGCAGGTGTCATCACAACTCATCCCAATCCGCTAAGGTCATGTGTATTCCACCAACAGCATTAGCAGCTGCCTTCGGCCTTCATGATAACTTCAGCCTTGGATGTAGTTGCCAATGGCTCTGCCTTAGCTTCAGGCACGGACCTGGGTGGACGAGGCTTGAGCAGGTGGACGAGGCAATAGGTGACCAGACCAGCGGCGCCAGGTGGACGAGGTGTTGGTCCTGGGTGGCGGTGGCCCTAGCTGGTCCAGACCTGGACCAGGTTGACTAGGTGGTCGACCCGGAATAGGGGTGGCAGTTTACCCCTAACCTTGCCCTTGCCTTTCGCCTTGTTTTCATTTTCCTCCAAACCTCCTTCCAGTTCTTCTCATCTTTGAATGCTCGGAGTAAAACTTGACCTTCATCACTCCGATCAGGTTCCCAATATTCATCTCGAGGACTTGTGATTCTTTTGGGTCCTCAGTCAGGTTGAAGTTTGAATGCAATCCATAACAAACTGAAGGGCTCAAGACAAAATCAAAACAACAAAACTTCAGATTCAGGAGGGACCAAAAAATTTACCAGCTAGCTGGTTCTATCAGCACACCATCACTAGAGGCTGACACATCAAAAGAAGCTGCCCCAGTAGAACCACTAGAGTCTGCCACGCTTGTTGCAGGCACCGTTGCTGCCGCTGGTCTTGAAGGTCTTGAAGAGGTTGCCGTGGGGTTCTCTGAATCCGGCTCATCAACGGGATTCCAGCTAGTCATTGCTCCCAGGAAGGCATGCTTTAGAAGTTCTAAGATTCTTGTTCAGTACTGTAAATGCCTAAAGGTTTAAACTCGAATTTTGCAGTTGGAACATCAAAGCAGTCTGAATTTTGAAAATTGGTTCCCTTAAACTCCATCGTGTATATCCTTTCAAATAAGAAAGTTTTCATGCTGACATGTCTTTGAGAACTGATGATACAAAGGCAGGAAGTATGAAATGCCAAACACCTTACAGCTTCATGATCTTTATGAGCCAGTTCTCCTCCATGGTGAAATAGTTGACCACATCTCCTCTTGCTCCAGGTCGCTAAAGGATTGACCTGCCCACGCCTTTTGAAGATGACGAAGATCAAAAGAGCAGCCCCAATCATTCCATCCGCCAAAGACGGAGCCACCATTGCTTTTCATCGCCAAGTCAAGCTTCGGCCAATCAATCAGAAGCTGTTCGAAGGAGCGATGTTCAATTTCTCGAAATAAGCGGAGGTCGGACCTTTGCATAGCAGCTTCGAAGTTTTGCACCTTTGTGCGCCGTCCACGTGAAGAAGAAATAGCTCCCGGCAATTCTTCAACCTTCTGGATCAGGTACTCCTTGACGATGTGCTTGCAAGGGGTATTAGACTGAACAAGTTTGATGAGATGGTCAGCCGTGTGGCGCTCTTCACCTCCGGCGCCAGGAGGTGGCGCGTTGCTACCAGAAAGACGGGTTGCCGGCCAAGAAGTGTTTGTCTCCAACTCTGGATGGGTGCTCTTGGGGTTCAAGATCATTTGCAAGCACTCCTGGATGTCATTCTCCTCAAAGAAAGGGAAACACCACTCTCTAAAGTAGATGGATGCCGTCAAAGGATGGGTCAGGAAAGGCACCAGTTCATCCTGTGGGATCAACTTGAAAATACTTTGGCTGTGATCGACTGCGGCAGCGTCCGGGACGAATGTGGCTTTGCCCATGCGCAAACAAATCACCCTTCTTTTGAGTTGATCACATCCTTGGACACTGTCTCGGCCATCTTCAATGACAGGGATGTTTTCATAGTTTAGCTCCTGTATCTTCATTGAGCTTCCAAATCTGCGTTTTGAAGTGAAGCCGTAGTTCACCCTACAGTCGACTTCCTCGTCATTAATCAGAGATGAAACACGCGTTCTGATCCATCTCCTGAATACCTACATTTGCTTTGTTCCACGCAAACTCTGCACTTTTGCGAAACTCCTGTCTGTCCAAGAAGACTCCGCAATCCAGGGTAGCACTTTGCAGATCACTGAAGAGCGCTTTCTTGAGGTATGCCTCCATGCCTTTGCCACTGCCACCTTTCAAAAAGAATTTTGGATGTACAGACCCTCTTGAAGGCTGCATGCAAGAAACATAGCTTGACCTGGAAGACATGCTCGTTCTTGTGGTAAAGAGAGATCAAGAATAGCCGAAGTCTGTCTCGAAAACTCTCCATGTCCAAACCCGGCATGCGCTGAAGAAGATTGTCAGCGAAAAATTCATAGTCCAGCTGCAAGTAGCAATCATTGCCGGGACACTTGAGGGCAATGGACCAATCAGCATCAAGATATATATCTCTGAAACACACACCTTTCGAAGGAGGCATGGGCGAATCCGATTCCATCAAGAAGAGCTTGGGTAGGATAGCAACTTTGGAAGATTCCCATTGACAACGGAAGGTAGCCAGAGCATCGGCCATTCGCCAAAACCAATTTGCCTTCCAAGCCTTGTTCGATGAGATTTGCCTCAAGTGATCACTTTGGTCCTTGGCTTGCAAACCAAAAAATTGAATGGCATCATTGGCATGCTAGGGCACAAGGGCCTTGATGTGGTCCTCAATCAAACCCCACGACCTTAATGGAACCTGCTCGCTATCTTCACAAGCTTGGGCAAAAACCAAAAGCAATCCCTCCAAAGCAAGGAAGATCTCCCACACTTCAATATGGAAGCCCTCCTTCATGACCCATGCCCCATCTTCGTAATGAAATGCTTGGCGGGAGTGCGCGCGCCATTCTCGCCGTCACCAATATGATCAGCATGATGGTGCTTGTTAGACATGTGATAGTTCGCGGCATTCATGGTCGCCGTGTACTTGATCAGCTGCAAAAGCTTTTGCATCTGGACATAGTAGTTGGGAAACTCTAGAGCGCTCAAAGACTGATACTTCTTCCATTCCTCAAACATGGACATGCTTCGGGAAGGCTGTTGCTCAACAGGAAGAGCTGGACAAGGAGACGTTGCTTCTTGCTGGACTTGGTAGAAAGCATCGAACCTGAGAGGGTTGCAGGGTTGAGGAAGAAATCAGATGTAAGCTAGAAAAAAGGACCTGGATTTTTGCAATGCTTAGTTTGTAGGTAAATATGGTTTGTTAGCTCTGCGTTAATATCCAAGAAACAAGTTTGCACCGCGCAGTCTCTTCACAGGAGGTTGGGCCTCAGAAAGTTCGCGAACTTGCCTGGCCTCGTCCGTCTTCCTGAGAAGAGTCTCATCCACATCCATGCCGACAAAGTCCACGAAGAGTTGCGAAGTAAGGGAAAGCTATGCGTGCTTTGGGGGCAGAAACAGCTTTCACACTAAGGGAAATGACTTGAAGTGACGTGCACCCATGCAATTTGGAATTGAAAGAAAAGCTCTTGTGTGCGTAAGACTCTCCAATCAGAATAGATGCTATAATTTACATGGCCTGCGCATGCACCGTTTGCAACACACACTAGCTGAAAGCAAAGAGTTGGTAAACCCAACGTTAACAAGACAAGCAGGTAGATGCAAAGGCTGTGCAGAATGGCTCTGTCAACTTATTTTTATTTTCCAAGGCGCCACTTGTCATGCCTTTGTTTCCTAACTTTCGCATACTTGTTCCACTGCGTGTGTTTCCAACGCAAAGCAGTTAATGACTTACTGATACAAGACCTCTCTACGCGATTCTGTTGAGGTACGGTGCAAATGCATTGCTATGAAGGTTTCCAGAGATTTTTGAACAGTGAGTGATGTCGTTGTTCACACCATGAGGGTTTCGTAAAGCTTCACTGTGGAAGAACTACAAACTATATAATGAAAATATTTTGAAGGTGTCCAACACCAACCGCATGTATCATTGCATCATGAGAAATATTTCAGAAGTTCAATCAGGCCCTCTACCTGTAACAGTGGGTTTCTAATTGACCAGTACCAAAATAATGAATGATAATTCTGGTGGCGCCTGTTACATGCTGGGGACCATGTTGAATATGTAAACAAAAAGTTATGAGAAATAGTTTAGAAGTTCAATATGGCGGCCTACGTGTAACAGTGGGTTGCTCTTTGACCGGTACCAAAGTAATGAATGACTGGTGAAGCCTGTTACATGCTGGCGACCATGTTGAATATGTTAGTAAAAAAACTTAATCAAAGGAAACAACTGCAACTACACGCTCTCCTATTGCAAACTATTGCAAACCTCTGCGCTGATACCGGAAGCTGGTGCATTTTCTGCACTTCGGACGCTAGCTGTCTCCTACTCTTTCTCTCTGCTTCTTTACTTCCTCTACTTGTCCCCCCTACTTGTCCCCCCTACTTGTTCACGCTCTTGTGTCCTACTTGTCCCCTACTTGTCCCCTTCCTGTCCCCTACTTGTCCCCTTCCTGTCCCTTACTTGTACCCGGTCTTGTCCCTACTTGTCCCTGCTCTTGTCCCCGCTGCTTGTCACCCACACTGTTAGGCTCAGCTTTTTTTCGCGCAGCTTTTCTGTTGCAAAGAAGAAATGAGTTAGCGCCATGATTGTTCATCGAACACCAAAATTCATCTTCCCATGTCCACCCATTGTCTTCGCCTGGATCTTGGTAGTAGGTATCATAGCTCTTTGCTCGCCAGTAGCTACTGTTCCATGTGCCCGTTGCGTGCTTTCCATGTTTGTGCGATGCTGCATGTTTTCTCACATCACCTCACCAACGCTGCTTGTACCAATTGTTCTTCACATTCTCCGGCTTGCGCGCTTTCCTACTCTCGCGGGACTCGAGCGTCTGCATCTTCAACTCTTCTTTTGCAGCTTTAAGTTTGGCAGTTTCCAGTTCCATCTGCGCGATCTTGAGTTTGTTCTCGACATCTGTCCCAGTCGCTTCCGCTGATGTAGCGGTAAGTTTTGCGCTTGCATCCTTTTTGGCCAAAAGACTTCTATACCCCCTTTAGTCATCAGCATTTCCCTTCGAAGTTTGAAAAAATATATGGCTAAAATTCGTGCAATTTCTGGTGTAGCAAAACTTCCGAGCATTGGCATCTATCCCGTCCATACTTTCCGCAGCCATCGCATCGCGTGCGGGGCATCAGGGGCGCAAAAGGGGGGGGCACAACGAACAATCGCGAATTTGATCCACCGCTTGCATCCGATAGTAGAAACATCTCTTTTTCCAATCTAGAAGTGGGGGCGGGGCCGGAAAAAAAAAAATCGGACCCCAAATCTTGCATTTTCACAAATGCTGGAAAATTGGAGCCCGTATGACTTCGGTTTCTGTTTCCTAAATCCATTCAACTTGCCATTTTTTTTTCGAAAAAACAAACATCTGAATCATATCACTCTCACACAAAAGTAGAACTATGATGAACGATAAGCTGTTTCCAAAGTCAATCCATGTAAAAACATTCTCACCCTCTCTCTCTCTCATCCTCTTGCCACAGTGACTTTTGTCAGCAACTATCGAGGGCATGCAGGAAAATGGTTGACAGTATGCCATCCTGGGCGGGGCTCATGGGCTCGAGTACGACCTTGCTATGCCACAAGGCCGATTTGAAATAACGAGGCAACCACTTGGTTCACTTGGTCACTTGGCAGCTTTTGTGCTCCTTGACCTCTGGCTTCTGGAAAATGGTGAGAACATGTCGAAATCGAATATCCGAAGTTCTCATATAGAAAATGTATTGTAAGTTGCAAGTCAATAAAGATAAATGTTGCATGGGGGTTGTATTTGTTTGAAGTTTAAAGTCAAAAACAAACAGCATCTAGAGCATACTCAGATTAGTGTTCGTTGCCAAAACACGAACTCGTTCCTCCGAAGTTTAGAGCCATACTTTGCTCCCTCATCACTTTGTCACCACATCACCTGGCGGCTGAGATTCCACTGCAGCGTCAAATCATCTCTTCACATCTCTTCACTCACTGAAAAACTACAAACACGGGACATAATTGAAGTCCAACAGCCAACCAGCCAAATCTGTCCGATGCGTTTTGCGATCTTGAAACTAGACATCAGAATCCATGCAATCGATTCACATTCCAGCGTTTTTGCGGAGGGGATTCTATGATGATCCATTATAATTATATATATATATATACTTTCTTAATGCTCCACATGTCGGGAGTCCATTCCAAGTACACACAAATCCTACCTGCAAGGAATCTGAAAGTTGGCAATCTGCAGCTGCATCCCTTTTTTTGACCTCAATCTTTACGAGGCACAAACTTTCCCATCAAACTACGGGCCAATCCCAATCTGCGATTCTGATCTTCACTTAGATGCTCCTTCTTAGGTCCAAAAAGCGCAAAACGCTCAGGATCTGGAGCCACTGGAGCCACGGGAGCGACTTGGAGAGGCGAGGGATGCAGATCATGATCGGGTGGATCGCTTTCAGCCGCGAGCTCATTGGGCTCATTGGGCACATTTTGCTCAATGGGTTGATGCTCCACATCCACATCCAAGAAATCCAAATTCATTTCATCTATGTGACCTCGACGGACTAATTTTCTTTGGGTTTGAACCAAGGAAATTGGCTTTGTTTCAGACACTTCTGCTGCCCTGAAAATCATGGACGCTTTTCGTTTTTTTCGTTTCTTGCTCGGAGTCTTTGCCTTTTTCCTTTTCTTTTTTTTCTTTCTTTTCACCTTTGGATTCTCATCGTCATCCTCAGCGTTGCGAGCACCGAGTTCTTCATCCTCCCCGCTCAGTCCGAAGAGAATAAAAATCATTATGTATTCCTCCGGCATCTTTAAGGCCAGGAGCATGTCACGCAATAGTTCTACATCATCTTCAGGAAGGAGTTGTTCAGGTCCCTCGATGGCTTTCAATCGTTCCAAAAAGGATTGGAGACTTTCAGGGATGCTTTCCAAGATCGTTCCTGCCAAGGTTTTTCGCTGATCCAGAAATGCGCGCCATGAGTCGTAGTCCTTCAAGAGTGAAGGTAAAACATCCAGGGATGGCACTTCAGTGGAATCCAAGAAACGTGAGCTGGCACAAGCGCTCGATGTCGCTTGGCCTTGCAACTTTGCTTGCAAATCCTTCAACAATCTCAGGCAATTTGAATCCGTTTCGTTTTCATCATTTGTTTCATTGGTCGCATCTTTGCATAGTTCCTTCAAAATGCGGTGTGCTGTTTCGCTCATTGGTTGTGCATCGTCGAGGAGGACTTCTGGATATGCAGCAAGTAAGGATCCAACAATTGAGTCATGATAGGCATCGAAGTTCTCATCCCCGAGTGCGGCGCCAATAATTGCTGTGACTCGTTCCCACCTCTGAGAGTTTTTTTGATTTTGTATGATGAACAAAGCTTTCCAAATCTTTGGAGCTACGTCTATCAATGCCTTCAGTCTGACCTCCAATTTTTGGACAATATCATCCACTCCTTGAGGCTTGCGGTGCTTCTGCTTGCAAGACTGTACTAGGAACTGCTTTGTTCTTTCCCAAAGATCAAACGCTGGCTTTTCATCTTCAAGGAACTCGGCTCGCAGATTGTTTGTGCTCGGTTGTGCAGCTTCGTGCGCCAAGAAAGGTAATTGCACTTGCACAAAGAGTTCGGCATCTCCATGTGATGCAAGTAAAAGCCTAGCTAAGAGGCCATGCCAACGCGAATATTCTAACTCAGGTGTCACACCTAACATCTGTACGATGAAGGTCTCTCTCCTTTGGGCAAAGTTGCTAATGACACAATTTGTTCTCCCGTTCTTGGAAACGAGAAACTCTCCGGTCTCCTCAGAATCTTCAGTTTTTCTTGACTTTGTGTATTCGTGGAACAGTTGCCAATACTTCTGCAATGTCTCGAATTCGTCTTGGTCATCTGTGTCACATTCCAAGGCTTTCTTCTCGTGACCCTCCAAAATTTTCGGAACGTCCTGGCATGTACAGCGACTAAATGGAAACCTTTCAAACATGAAGCTATAAACAAATGGAGAACCACCATTCAAATCCATGAGATATCTATGAATTCAAAGCTCTCTTCGAAGTCTTGAGATGAAATGCTGAAACATCTTTGATGACTTTTGGCTAGTTGTCGCTAGTGGATGTTCATGGACGTTGGAAAGACGACAAAGGTGGTCAAAGTACCATCAGGTTGCCGACTTATCCAGGTGTCTGTGGTGTCTGTTATGCCTTCAATTCTGTTCTACGAGAACTTGAAAGTCGAATGAAATCGGGTCAGAAGAACTGGAATCTAGAACTGGTATTCAACGGGTTTGGCATTCAAGTAGCGACTTCAATGTGGCATAGTTGGATGGCAATGCCCAAGAACAAATGCAGAAAAGAAAAGCGTCGTTTTGACTGGAAGATGCAACCTCGAATGGGGAAAAAACATGCAAAATTGCACCAAGCAAGTGTGGCATTACGGATACGGTATCCCGTAGAACAACAAGAACAACATGAATATTGTTCGATTGCAGTTCGATCCTAGTTGCTCGACCAGGTTCCTTACACAGTTAAATGAAATATTTATATATATTAAAATGATACATAGGTCCAATATTTGCCGAGCTTTTTGTGGAGGAAAATGGCAATAAAGATCATGCCTACCTCTTGCATCGATTTCTGGTGTTTTGCACAGGATTTTGATCTCTGGATTCCTCCAAAACGACAGAGTCACAGTCGCCAAGTTGGACAGCAGGACCACTAGGACCACTAGGACCACTAGGACCACTTGATACCCTCACTTTTCTATCTATTCCCTAGTCCCTCATCCCGTCTCATCCCGTCTCATCCCGTCTCATCCCGTCTCATCCCTCTCCTCTCCAAGCTGCTGGTAGAAGTTCTGAACTATTTCGCGATTTTTTGCAATACATTCTTCAGGTTTCATGCCATCAGTCATTTGAGGACCCTTTCGAAGTATCTCATCCTCACGCAGCTCGTCATCCATAGCAGCACTGGGCGCCACGCATTTGTTTCTTGCTGGGACATGCAGTGCTCCACCAGGAAGGGCAAAGCTGGGAGTTCCAAACTCTGCTTCCAAGCGATTCTCATAGCAAAACCCCAGATCCACACATTGCCGACCTGCGCGGACACAAATCAGAAAGCCATCAAAAACAAACAAAAAAACATGGAATGTCATGGAAACTTATGGAACAAATGTTCCCCCACTCCAGTTCTTGACTCAAACGTAACTCAACGAACGTGAACGTAACCCAACCTAAGGCTGCAAACGTGTTCTCTTGCACCAGTCGTCTATGCCATGCAGCTTGAGCTTCATGAAGCCGAAGGAAGCGGCCGAATTCGATGATGGCTTTCGCTGGTCCAGTGGCAGATGTGCTGATCCGACCGGGTTGGATGGGCCCCACTTCAATGACATCTGGAAACAACCTCGCCAACTCGTCCATAGTTGGAAACTTGAAGTTTGGAGATGGTTCTTTGATCCTGCCACCCGAGTGGGACAGGAAGTATCTATTTTCCTGGTTTTTTTCTGCTTCCTTGTTCTCTGCCTCTGCGTGCAGCTCTTTCCACTCTGTCCATTGCTTCCATTCATTTAGAATCGCTTGGTCCTCCTCAAGATGTTCATCACACTTCAGTTTTTGCATAATCTTGTCGATCGTTTCAGTAAATTTTTGTGGCTGCACATCCTTAGGCCATAGTTTTCCCCAAATATCTTTGCATTGCATCGATGTAAGGAAAGGCACTCTCTTGCGCCAGGTCTTGTCAGTCTTGGGCACACGCCCAAAGTTCTTCACTGCTCGGACCAGGCTTCGTTTTATGACCTTTTTTGAAGGTTCATTTCCATCGGCATCGCAAATCTTCGAGCAATAAGCGAAATGTCTGGGAAGCATTGCTACGCGGATGCCGGGTGAGACATAAACGGGTGATTTAGAACTGGAACCATTCTAAGTGAATGAATGTTCAATGCCGTCCTGGTTGCCCAGTTTGCACATCAAATGCATGTCAAAAACCTGAAAAAACCGGGCTGTCTGCGGTTTTTCTTGTTACATTTTGGGCTGCCAATGGCGGCAACATTCAGCAGCAAAAAGTGATGTCAACTTCAATTGCATGAATTCGTTGCAACGGTTTTTTTCACACAAACCGGCGATCCGATGAATCGACCCCGGCCCCGAACCCCCGAAGCTTTGCCTGACCCGATCTTAAGGACACGGGGGGTGGAGTTTCCTGTCAAAGGGACGAAGGCTCTGATGACGTCTGTTTTGGAACTGGGGAATATTCATGTTTTTTTGCAATGAGGAGGTGGTGCTTGTTGAATCTCTATGAAGAACCGCTAAAGCGAACCCCAAAATTCCAAACCCGTCAGAGAACATGTAGTCAAACTTAAATATATTGAAAGAAAAAATTCTGAAAAGGTGCAATACGACCCCTCCACTGTTGTGTAAGCATTGTGAATAATATGAACTCGGATGAAGGCTGTTACCCCATTCCAACCGATTCACACTCGCAAAGCCAGAAGCCATCAAACTGTTCCCTCTTGCCTGGATCTCCAGGCAAAACAGGCAGAATTTAAGACCTGGGTCAATAGAGACAATTCACCAATTCAATGTTGACATCAGCAGCTGTAAAATGATCTAGCCGGAATCTAGCCTCAACTTTTGGCTGTAATGCTTTGATCTTGTGAAATGTTAAGATATCGATTCTTTTTGAATGGGGATTTGAGGTCGCAGAAGGGTACCCAATGAGATTTGTGGGATGTGAATCTGTGTGAGACTTCCATTCACTTTCAGTCATATCATCAATTTTGCATCTTGGAGTTTCAGTACAGTTATGTAATGCCAGAAACCTCCCCGTTTTGGCCAACTTTTCTGAAGGTCACCAGTCGCTGATGGCGTGTGCCAACCCTCGGTCTTGAGTGCACAACCCGGTGACAACACTCCTGCACTCTGTCAACTCGGTCCTCAAGGAAGCAAACTCGCAGACTTGTGTCATGCAAGAGCCACCACAAAAAATCGCTTTTGGACCAATCGGTGTGGCGCCAACAGTTCTTCCGAAGAGGGCGGGGAGCAATAACAACTGGAATCGTCACTTCAGTACGGTCACAGATCTTTTGGACGTATGTCAAAGTCTTTGAGATGGTAACTTGACTCCGTGAATACGAAAGGATCCCAACCGGGATACCCTTCGCAACAAGATCCGTGATAACCCTGCAGGATTGAGTCTGGCTAAGGTCAAGCACACCGTGAAAGTCGAACAATACAAGTTTCCGCACAGCATGAAGTTCAACAAGGTCAACAAACCTCCGAACCGCTTCTTGCGCAGATTGTTCCTGAATCAAAATACTCAAGGGTCCAATGTTCGAAGCTGTCGAGGCAGGGCTTGATCGCCCCAAGGCGGGTGGTGGGAAAGGTGGCTCCAAAGGCCTGGAGGAGAAGACAGTAATTGGCTTCACAGATCGCTCAACTGCAGGCGATGGCTCCGAAGAGCCATAAAAAAATAGGCCGCTTAGACCGCTCAACTTCCGATGGCTTCGAGGAGCGCTTAGATCGCTCAACTTCTAGCGGTGGAGATCGAGATCGACAACGTGGATCTCTCCGGTCGACCGCCCATAGCATCCACAAGGCAGTCACAACTTCATTATTCGGGCTTGAGAAATCAAAAATCTCCCAAGACGATGCACATCAACATACGAAAAGCCATCTCCTCATTCAGTTGTACCAACAACAACAACAACAACAACAACAACAACAACAACAACAACAACAACAACAACAACAACAACAACAACAACAACCACAGCATCAAGAGGAACAAGAAGAACAATAAGAAAGTA